>QWBY01001921.1_pt1 | contig 20198 bp, 18 predicted proteins | sample 1972471 | NCBI WGS metagenome assembly QWBY01 (sample SAMN09866722, study PRJNA288562) | Human gut metagenome isolate term6_stool, whole genome shotgun sequencing... | reverse complement strand
AAGCTTGAACCTATGAATTCTTATGAAAGAAAGATTATCCACACAGCTTTACAAGATTTTGAAGGAGTACTTACTCATTCAGAAGGAAAGGATCCTTTTAGAAAAGTAGTAATTCAAAAAGAGAGAGAATATTGATAAAGAGGGCTTTATTTTAAAAGCCTTCTTTTTTATTTGCCCTAATTGTAGTAATATAATCTAAAAGGAATGATAAAATGGGAAATTTAAATGATACAATAGCTGCTATCTCTACAGCAATCGGCGAGGCCGGCATTGCTATAGTAAGGATGAGTGGCGATGATTCAATTAATATAATAGATAAAATTTTTAAATCTGCCAGTGGAAAGAAGATGGCAGAGGCTGAAAATAGAAAGTTTTTATACGGTCACATAGTTGACGGAGATAAACAAATCGATGAAGTCCTAGTTGTAAAGATGAAGGGTCCTCACTCTTATACAGCAGAGGACATTGTTGAAATCCACTGCCACGGTGGTGTGGTATCTGTAAAAAGGATTCTTAACTTAATTCTTTCTAAGGGTGCAAGGCTTGCTGAAAAGGGTGAGTTCACTAAGAGGGGCTTTTTAAATGGAAGGATTGATTTAACTCAAGCAGAAGCCGTAATTGACATGATTAAGGCAAAGACTGACTTGTCTTTTGACATGGGCTTAAACCAGCTAAGTGGTGCCTTGAGTGAAGTTCTTAATAAATTAAAAGACGAGCTTGTTTCTATGCAGGCCCTAATTGTTGCAAATATAGACTTTCCAGATGAGGATATCGAGGATGCAGCCTATCATGACCTAATTGAAAGATCAAATAAAATACTTGATAAGATGGATAATCTCTTGGATAATTCAAAGAATTCAAGGCTTTTAAGGGACGGAATAAACACAGTTATACTTGGAAAGCCAAATGTTGGTAAGTCCTCTCTTTTAAATGGTCTTTTAAAAAGCTAAAGGAAGCTGACCTTGTTATTGCAATTTTTGATATTTCTCGTGAGTTTGACAAGGACGACGAAGAAATTTTAAATCTAATAAAGGACAAGAATCACATCACTATTTTAAATAAGGATGACTTGGAACAAAAAATTTCTGATGAAGAAATCGAAAAATACTTCAAGGATGATTATTTGAGACTTTCTGTAATGGAAAATGAGTCAGTAAAAAAGATAGAAAACCTAATTATTGACCTCTTCTTTGACGGAGAACTTCAAATATCCTCTGATTCAGTCCTTTCCAATCTAAGACATATAAATGCCTTAAAGGAAGCAAAAAAATCTCTTTTAGAGGTAAATGAGAGCTTAAAGAAAAAGGTCTTTTTAGATTTAACTGAAGTTGACCTAGAAAATGTAATAGGCCACATTTCTGAAATAACAGGAACAATTACAACAGAAGATATTTTAGACAGGGTATTTTCTGATTTTTGTATAGGAAAGTAGGTAAAGATGTCAGACGTTAAATATTATGAAGCGGGAGACTTTGACACAGTAGTCATTGGAGCAGGCCATGCTGGCAGTGAGGCTGCCCTTGCCTCTGCAAGACTTGGTGCAAAGACCCTCCTATTATGTATAAATTTAGATTCAATTGCACAAATGAGTTGTAATCCAAATATTGGTGGAACTGGAAAGGGCCACCTAGTTCGTGAAATTGACGCACTTGGTGGAGAAATGGCTAAAAACATTGACAAAACTTTTATCCAATCTAAGATCACTTAGAGTCCAAGCTGATAAGAGAAAATATCATGAAGAGATGAAGAGGGTTCTAGAAAATGAAGAAAACCTCTATCTTGTGGAAGATGAAGCTATAAGGATTTTAAAAGAGGATAATAAAGTAAGCGGAGTTCTAACAAGAAATGGTGCAAAATACAACACTAAGGCTGTTGTAATCTGCAGTGGAACTTATCTTAGGGCAAGGATTTTTATGGGAGAAGTAAACTTCTCATCTGGACCATCTGGTTTTGGTCCTGCCAACCACCTTTCTTCAAGCCTAGAAGAAGATTTTGGGATGGAACTTCAAAGGCTTAAAACTGGTACACCAGCCAGGGTCCTAAGAAGCTCTATAGACTTTTCTGTCATGAAAAAAGAATCTGGAGATGAAGAAATAATCCCCTTCTCTTTCTTAAATATTGATAAGAAATACGATATTGATCAAGAACCTTGTTACCTTACTTACACAACTAAGAAGTGTCATGAAATCATAAGAGACAATATTGAAAGGTCTGCCTTAGCCCTTGGAGACATTGAGGGAAAGGGACCGAGATATTGTCCATCTATTGAAGACAAGGTTATGAGGTTTGGGGACAGAGATTCCCACCAAGTATTCATTGAGCCAGAAGGACTCACTACTGATGAAATGTATATACAAGGTGTTTCCTCCTCCCTACCTGTTGAAATTCAACAAGAGTTTTACAAGGAAATAATTGGTATGGAAAGCTGTAAAATCCTTAGACCAGCCTATGCCATAGAATATGATGCCATTGATGCAACTCTTTTAAAGAGAAGTCTTGAACACATGGATTATGAAGGTCTTTTCTTTGCAGGACAAATAAATGGGTCCAGTGGTTATGAAGAAGCAGGAGCCCAAGGTATAGTTGCAGGTATCAACGCAGCTCTAAAGGTTCAAGGAAAAGATCCCTTTATCCTAGATAGGTCTGAAGCATATATAGGAGTTTTAATCGATGACCTTGTAACTAAGGGAACTCGTGAACCCTATAGGATGATGACATCAAGGGCAGAGTACAGGTTGACACTTAGACAAGATAATGCAGACCTCAGATTGACTGAAAGAGGAAGGGAAATTGGTCTTGTTGATGACGAGAGATACGAAGGTTACCTATACAGGAAAAAGGCAATTGAAGATGAAATAAAGAGAATTAAGAAGATTCAAATCAACCCAACTGCTGAAAACAACAAGATCTTAGAGTCACTTGGATCTACTGAGACTCAAAATTCCTTTAGTCTTTATGAAATGATTAAAAGGCCAGAACTTGATTATAAAAAACTAGAAGCCTTTGACCCAGATAGACCCCCTGTCCGTGAAGATGTAATAAGAAATATAGAAATAGAAATAAAATACGAAGGATATATTAAGAAGCAAGAAATCCAAATCAATCAATTTAAAAAGCTTGAAAATAAGAAGCTTTCAAAAGACCTTGACTACAAGGCTATAGATGGTCTTAGGATTGAAGCAAGAGAAAAGCTATCTGATATTAGGCCAGAATCTATTGGTCAAGCATCGAGAATAACTGGAGTTTCACCTGCTGATATAAATGTCCTTCTTATCCACTTAGAACAAATGAGGAGAAAAAATGTTAGTTGATTATTTCAAGGGATATGACCTTGATACAAAAAATATAGACAAGTATGAGAGATATAAAGAATTAATCCTAGACTATAACCAACACACAAATCTCACAAGAATAACTGAAGATGATGAGTTTAATGTAAAGCATTTTTTGGACTGCCTAAGCTTATTAAAAACTGGAAAGTTTAGCGGAAGTGAAAAAATTATAGACATTGGAACAGGAGCAGGATTTCCTGGAGTCCCATTAAAACTCTACAATGAAGAGCTCGATGTAACCCTACTAGACTCCCTAAGAAAGAGGATTGACTTCTTGGATGGAGTTATAGAAGACCTAGGCCTTAAAAACATAAGGGCAGTTCATGCAAGAGCAGAAGAAGTTGCAAGGACAGATGAATATAGAGAGCAGTTTGATGTTGCGGTATCAAGGGCTGTGGCCAACCTATCAACTCTTACAGAATATGCAATGGGCTTTGTGAAAGTCGGTGGATATTTCATATCTCAAAAAGGACCAGAGTATAAAGAAGAAATTAAGAATGCCAAAAGAGCAATAGAAGTTATGGGTGGAGAAGTTGAAGATGTAATTCACACTCCCCTACCTAATGATATTGATCACTATATAATTGTAATAAAAAAGGTAAAAGCTACTGACAAGAAATATCCAAGAGGTGGAGGAAAGCCAAGGAAGTCTCCCCTATAAGTTAGTTATTTACACAAACAAACACAAAGAAAAAATTAAGGCTCCACGTGGAGCCTTTTTACTTGCAATAAAACTTAAGATTTCGATGAATTATTATGCTCCACGTAGAGCATTTAGTATAAATATTATTTGTGCTCTACGTAGAGCATGAAGTTAAAATTAGAATAAAATTTTCCACTAATACTTTCCTCATCTTTAAAATGCTTCTTAAACATGATATTATTAATTATATAGAAATGAGGTAAGAATATGTCTGTTGTAATTACAGTTTTTAATCAAAAGGGTGGTGTTGGAAAGAGCACCACAGTCATAAATTTAAGTTCAGCATTGGCTCTAAGAGGCAAAAAAACTCTAATAGTGGACATGGATCCCCAAGGAAATGCTACATCGGGCCTTGGTCTATATGAATTTGACAATATGATTTACGATTTTTTAATAGATGAAGAGTTAGATTCTATATATCCAACAGGTTTTTCAAAACTTGATATAATTCCATCAAACTCGGAGTTTGCTGGAGTGGAGATAGAACTAGCAAGGCACGAAGATTGGCAATTTAAATTAAAAAAGATGATAGATAAGGTGAAGGACAAGTATGATTTTGTGATTATAGATTCACCACCTTCTCTTGGAATTTTATCAATGATGTCACTTGTGACAAGTGATAAGATTTTAGTGCCAGTCCAATGTGAATATTATGCACTTGAAGGAGTATCTCAACTTATGGACACCATGACCCTTGTAAGGGATAACTTTAATCCAAGCTTGAGCCTACTAGGTGTTGTAATGTGTATGTTCGATGGAAGGACAAACTTATCTAACCAGGTAGTTGAAGAAGTTCAAAAGCACTTTGACAACAAGGTATTTAAAACTTTTATACCAAGAAATGTAAGATTGGCTGAAGCTCCAAGCTATGGAATGAATATATACGACTATGACAGCAGTTCTAAGGGGGCCAAGGCTTACACAGACCTTGCCAAGGAAGTTATAGGTGAGATAAATGACTAAGAAAAAGGGTCTAGGAAGAGGAATTGGAAACTTTCTAAATTCTAGTGAAAAAATAAGAGAAGTTATAGAAGAAGAACGCTCCAAACTTATGGAAATAAGCACTTCTGATATTGTTGCAAACGAGGGACAGCCTAGGAAGAACTTTAATGAAGAAGACCTAAAGGATCTGGCAGCTTCTATAGAAAAGTATGGTATAATCCAACCACTCTTATTGAAGAAAAAAGAAGATAAGTATGAGATTATTGCTGGAGAAAGAAGATTTAGGGCTGCAAAACTTGCATGTTTAGAAAAAGTCCCAGCAATTGTAAAAGACATTACTGATCATGAATCTTCAAGAATTGCTATAATTGAAAACATTCAAAGAAAGGACTTAAACCCTGTTGAAGAAGCCATGAGTTACAGGCACCTACTAGATTCACAAGATCTCACACAAAAGGAACTTGCAGAAGAAATAGGCAAATCTAGACAATATATAGGTAACACTATTAGATTATTAAATCTTGACCCAAGAGTCTTAAAACTTCTTGAAGAGGAAGAAATATCTGTGTCCCATGGTAAAAAACTTCTTTCTATTAAGGATGGAGATAAGCAATATAAAGAAGCCATGAGGATTATAAAAGACTCTCTACCTGTAAATAACAACAAGAAAAGTGTAAAAAAACCAAGGGTTCAAGAAAAAGAAGACATATTCTTAGAAGATATGAGAAGCCAAGTGGAAAGGTCTCTTGGAACTAAGGTAAACTTCAAAAAAAGAGGTAAGGTTGGAAAAATCGAAATAGAGTATTATGGAGAAGAAGACCTATCTAGGATTCTTGACCTAATTTTGGCTAGAGAGTTGGATTAAATATGAGAAGATTTTACACAATATACCTAGTATCGGCCTTTTCTGACAGGCCATTTATGGGAAATTCTACAGGAGTTGTCATAGATGATGGAAGACTCACAGACTCTGAGATGAAAAACATAGCAATGGATATAAATCAATCTGTTGTAGTTTTTGTTAGACAACTTGATAGGGATAGATATCTCACAAGATTTTTCACACCAGATGGAGAAATCAAACTTTGTGGTCACGCAACTATTGCAACTTTTTATGCCCTTGCAGAAAATGAATACATCATGTCCAAGGAAGATGGGGTAAAAAATATTATCCAACATACAAAAATTGGAAAGATTCCAGTAGAGCTTGATTACAAAAATTCTAAGATACAAAATGTCTATATGAATTTAAATGTTGAATTGAGGGAAAAATACGAGGCCCCAGAAGGCGTTTTAAGAGCTTTAAATTTAGGTCCTAATGATATAGGTCTAGAAATTAAAGAAAGCTTAAATATGGAGAAAATATCCACAGGAACCTGTGATATCCTTGTTCCAGTAAAAAATGAAGAGATTTTATCGTCTATTAGCCTAAGTAGAGATGAAGCAATAAAAATTTCTAGAGAAGAAAAGATAATTTCCATCCATGCTTTTACTACACAAGATGGAAAAGAAATTAAACAAAGAACCTTCTCACCAATTATAGGTGCTGACGAAGAATTTGGCAGTGGAACATCAACTGCAGCCACAATGCACTACCTAAAGGCAAATGACCTTGCAAAGAGCGACTCTATTTTAGCAACTCAAGGAGATTATATTGGGAGAGTTTCAAAGGTTATAACTAGCCTGGGAAAAAATGATAAGAAAATAAGGGTCGGTGGAAGGGCCTACGTATTTATGAATGGAGTTATAAATTTATAATGGGAAGAAGACAGAAAAAATCAAATAGATCAAGGTTAGTCCTTGTATTATTCTTTGCCATCCTAGTATTTTTTGGAGGTAGCCTAGTATCTTCTAGAAATAAGATAGTAGATATAAACCCGAGAGATGTTGATTATATCGAGATAATAGGCTTTAAAACTGGCAATATGAAGACAATTAAGGATAGAAAAATTGTTACAAAAATATGTAAGGACCTAAACAGCCTAAGGGGTAAACAAGCCAACAAGGATACCAATGGCGAGATTGCAAATTACATCAATGTTTACTTCACAAGTGGCAACAAGATTTCCTTTGTTAAGACTGGACTAACTATTAGGGTTAACAATATTTATTACAATGTAAGTTCAAGAAACTCTAAGATGATTGACGAAATAATAGAAAAATATGGAAGATAAACCTGGTGGGCTTATGCTCACTGGGTTTTTTATTGTAAAAAATTTGTGGATAAATTTATATTAAATGCTTGTTGATAAAAAATAAAAATTTAAAAACTATTAACAGTATATTATTTTTAAAAAAGTTTTTTGAATATAATCAACATTTGTAGATAAAAAGAGAAAATTGTGGATAAAAAAGCTTGAAAATAAAGTAAAAAACTAAGGGAAAGGCACTTATCCACAGAAATAACCTAAAAAAACTATTTTCTTTATAAATTTCATAAAAATATAGCCTAAGATAAGAATTACTCCCTTTCTTAGACTATATTTTTAATAAAAAAGACCCGACTTAGGTCGAGTCTTTTTTATATTACATAGTTTTTTTGTCAACTGGTAGGAATGAATCCACAATACCAAGGATAAGAGCACCAACAACAGCACCAAGAACTGATACTGTAAATCCATCAACAATTTGACCTGTGATGAATAAAATTATTGCTGCAACAACAAATCCTACTGCACCTCTACCAAATGGTGAAGCGTCAACTCCTGTGAACTTATTGATTGCCCAGTCCAAAATTCCTATTACAATAGCTGCCATAATAGCTGTAGAATAACCGTCTGTTTGAATTCCAATGGAAAGTGCAGAAGTTAGTAAAACAGCTAATCCACTTACTAAAACTTTAATAATTAAACTAATCATAAATGATTCCTCCCTACTTAATATATAACCAAGGAAATGGAAATTAAACAATTTATATTTAAATTTATATCTATCCAAGACAATTTGTGGTATAAAAATAAGGCCAATTGAAGGGGCAAACCCCTATATAGGAAGCCTAAATAAAGTTGAAGAAGTAGAGGAATCTAAGTTAGAATTTAGGATAAGAAGAGAAGATTTAGAGGAAGCTATGAAAATTATAAGGGAAAATCATCCCTATGAAGTTCCAGTGATAAATATAATTGAATTAATAGATTTGAATTGGGAGATATAAAAGTAGAATTAATAAAAATATAGACAAAGAAATTGGAAACCAAACAAAAAATATTTTGTGACTAATGTTTTTTTTTAAATTTTATAAAAAATATAAAGCTAGAGCCAATTTATTATGATCAAAAAATTGAAATCTAAAGAAATTTGAAATAGGAAAAAAACTTCCATAAAAAAATCACCTGCTAATGCAAGTGATTTGTGGCGTCCACGAGAGGAGTCGAACCTCCGGCCAAATATTTAGGAAATACTGTGCAGGAATAACTAAAGATAACGTAACTTTATAAAAGTTTGTATAGTTGTTAAATCATTGTAAAATACAGTATCTCAAGGCTTACAAAATCTCAATCACTTTCAATAGCTCTCAATTCATTTAATTTTTATTAAATTATAAGGGCCCATGCCTTTGATTTTAAAATTTAGGGTTGGTGTCCTAGGTCTTATTTAAGATGATTGTAATTTCTTAATAAGGTCACAACGCGTCCATTTTGTGGGCACGTTGTGAAATAAATTTTATTATTTTTTGGGTTTGTATGCCCTTTTTGTTACAGTTTTAGCAGTTGTTTTGTCGAATAAATCTTTTTCTTCAACTCGAACTGAACCTATTTCTAAATCAAATTTAGTTTTAATGGTAGAATCCAAAGAACTTTTAGATAGAGGCTCTAGACCCTCATCCTCACACCAAGCTTGATATTCTTCAAAAACTTCCTTTGGTTTTTTATTTGCGAAATCATCAATTGTTTTAAACTCTAAATATACTTCAATGTTGTTATTTTCTTTGTGATATTGATTGTTAAATTCAGATATTATCTCAGATTCAGAGAATTTTTCATTTTCATAAAGTCTGTTATAGCCTTGAATAGCGAGATATAGCCAATATTCTAGGGCTTCTTTTGTAGTTATCTTATCTAAAAAGTTTGGGTCGATTTTTTGGGGCTTAAAATACATAGGAATCCATATAATTCTACGCTTAAAAGCATAATCTTTTTCCCAAGATTTTAAGATGTGGTTACTTGTGAAAATTAAAGTTGCTGTAAGCCTATAGTTATGTGCGTCATTAAATAAATTCCTCAGAGCAATCTCATCACAGGATGATATATTTTTTAGAATTTTGACGACTGCATCATTTAAAGGTTTATTGGGAACATCATCGCCTAGATTAGCTAGTTTTCCTTTTAGGTTGTTATTATATCTTTCATCTGCTATTTGTTGAGATGATACCAGAGAACAATTTTCCATTCCCAAAATCCTAGATATAATCTTTAAAAATGTCCCCTTACCATTTCCACCATCACCTACAAGAAAGAAAAACTTAGATAGCGAACCTTTTCTATCAAAGTTTGTCATTAAGCAGTAGCCTAGAATTTCTTCAAGAATGTTTCTATATTCTAATTCATTTTGACTTAAGTTATTTAGATATTCATCTACTATATCAACCTTTTTGCAATCAGGATTGTAATTTAAACCGATTTGATATGGTGAAAAAGGTTTAATTTTATTCGCATCATAATCATAAAAATTACCATCTACTAAATATCCGTTATTTAGAAGTATTGGTAAGTTGTCCGAATTATTATAATATCTTGCAAAAATGAGTATCTGAGCCTTTACTTCCTTTAGAAAGTTAGTTTTTCTGTCGCCAGCTAAATTTAATATAAACTTATTTAGATTACCCGATGGAGAATCATCTAACTTTTCCCAATTTCCAGCTAATCCATACAAAACACCCTGAAAAACAACGATATTAAGGTAATTACATAATGCCATAGCAAATTGACCCTCTGTTACTTTTTCAATTAGCTTCTTTTCCTCTAAAAGTTCTCTTTTCTCCACTAAAAGTTTTGTTAATTTTTCTTTTGTTGTTGAAATCAATTTTGTTTTTTGGTATGATGCTTGTAGATTTACATTATTTGAGTTTGTATCCAATGCTTCTGGAGCAAACTCTATTTTTTTTACGTCTAAAATTGATTCAATCGCATCCTTTGCTTGTTCGCCATCTGGACATTCAATTAAATCCATTACACCGTAATCGATATTTTGCTCATCTTCATTATTAATTTTAGTTTCTTCATTCGTTTTTACTTTTTCCGCTATCATAATGTGTTTTTCCTTTCTTTCAATATAGTGGTCTTTCAATTAGAATATTAAGTTCTTTGTCTTCAAGAGGTTCATCGAAAATATTTTTATTTATAAATTCTAAAATTTTCTTGTAATTATCGTTGTATCCTAGTCTTTGACGCATCATAAAAAGATTCGAGTTTCTACCATCACCCTCTACAAATCCTAGACAGTTCCTGTAAGTTCCTCTGTTACATAGGTCAAAAATGAAGGGTAGTTGGATTCTTTTTCCCTTATTTATCACATCTCTTTCTTTTCCAAATCGCTTTACAACAATACCATTTGGATTTGTTTTGCTACTTAAATACTCAATTGGAAAGCCAAGACTACATATACTATTTTTTGGCCAATTTTGATGCCAGTTACTTGGCTTAGTGTAGTAAATGTGAATACCTCTATCAGTCCTTCTTATTTCCGTGTTTAATTCATCGGGGAATGTGTTTAATAAGGCTCTTAATTGGTCTATATTAAGACAATCTACATCAATTACAACCTCATTTGGCTTTAAAATATAACCAGCATCATCTACAAGTAGCAACTTATTTTCATCAAAAGGTATCTGTCCATATGCTCCATATTTTTGTCCCTTATAATATTGTACATACCTAAATTCATCAATATTGTTCAAATCGTTTATACTAAATGTTTTCACTTTTAAATTATCTTCCTTTCTTCGTGATTATTTATGTTTTCAACCTCATCTAAATATATTATTTTTGGATTAGGCCAATTTCTCAATTTTTTATCAACTAAAGCCTCGTAATATTCTACATCTATGATTTCCTTAAATTCTTTGATATCTAAATTATCTAAATCTTCGTTATAGACATACATTTTGCTTGGTGCATCAGGAAACTTAGCTGTATTGCCATTTTCTTTTAATCGATATAGACAAGTGTCAGTATTTTTAGAGGCAAATACTCTATTTACTTTATTTGTAGCTATTCCATTTTGGTCTACTGTTGCCACAAACTTATTTGTATTTTTTAATACAATTTGGAATAGCTTTGGTTCATTTAGATTGTTTAAAATTGTCTCTTTAATAGGTATATCGTGCAAAAGGTAATTTACTACGCACTTGTCAACGATATTAGCCTTTACTTTTCCTAAGACATCATATTCATACTTGCTGGTATCTGCACCTTTTGTTGTTATACTTCCATCTTTTGCTAGAGCTACATAATTATTTACATCTTTTTGTATCCACTTTGTGTAATACTTGTGTGTGAGTGGTAATTCCCAGTCATCCATCCAATCTATCGCTATTTTCTTCCAGAGATTATTTTTTGGAACAAAGGCAATACCATCAGTATTTATATTTATAATTTTCCCGTGTTTCTTTAATCTATCAAATAAGTTAAAAATTGCAATCTGACCAAGCAGACAAGTTGAAATAGCTGCCATTGGGTTATATAAATTGCTATATTGATTTTTAAAATTCCCATAAACAGAGTTGAGAATTAACTTTAAGGCATTACTTTTAACGATATTTCCTTCATTCTTTTCAATGATTCTTTTTTTGAGTATGTCATTATATATGTTTGTTTTATCGTCTAATAACTTGTTATTTACAATGATATTAGGATACATGCTGCTTACATCTAGTAGAACTACATCCTTAGCAATTACTTTTTCTCCTAGGTGTAATCCACCAAATCCAAAGGATAGGTTATATCCATCGACTTCGATATTAAAAGCTGATACAGATTTACCTTGAGCTGACTCTATATAATTTTTTGCCCAGTATGCAACCACCTCAACAGGAACAAACTTTAGAAGCATTATGTTGAATTTTGTATCTTTCCAAGGGATAACCTTGTTACCATCAGTTAAAATATCTGCTGCTATTGTTGTAGTGTTCCAACGAATAGAATTTTTATCAGACATATTACATAATTGTATTTTTGGATTAAAATATGATTCAATTCTTTCGTTTAGAAGTTTTTCAGTAGCAAATACATCGTGTTGACAGTATTTTTTAACTAAATCTAATTCAGCACCAGTTAAAGGTCTGTTTAAATCAAAGGAGATAGGAGTTTCCTCAATATCCATGCCATAATTTGCCTGAAATTCTTTTAGGCTGATTCTATTTGGTAATTCTTGAAAGGTGTCTAAACTATTAATGCTGTAAACTTCCTTATTTAATCCTAAGTTTTTAACATCACTGCCAGAAATTATATAATCATTTATTTTTTTAATTTCTTCCTGATTTTTTCCTTGTAATATTGCTGCTAATATATAGTTATCGTAATTATAATTATTAAATCCAACTAACAACTTATCTTTTATTAAATCTTTTAAACCTTTAAAATCATTATGCATTGATAAATATCCATGCATGTTGTATCTTTTGAAAACTATTATTGTGTCGTGCTTAAACACCTCAATATCAAAAATTAAAACTTCTTTCGCTTTACTTATATTTGTTGTCATTTTATTTGTCCCTCCATAAATTTTTCCCAATCATCTTTGTTTATTCTATATTTTGTTCCTTGACCGCCAGTTATTAGTCTAATGTCATTTTCTTCCAAAATATTCATTATTGTTCTTCTACTAAATCCATAAATCTTCATAATATCTTTGATTTCAATAAAATCTTTTTTTATTTTTATCTTTTCTTTCATTGTTTTTTATCCTTTCTCAATTTTTAACTTCAATCTTACTTTTAATTTAAATTTCCTATATACTGTCTATGTTTTCGTTAAATATCACTTCCTTTATTTTCTTTCTTTTTGTAAATAAATTTCATATTTCTTATCATTTTCCAATAAGAGTTATTCATTTATGATTAAAGCTTAGCATCATTATTAAAACTTTGCAAGTCCAGCAAACAAGCCAATTATAATGTGATTCAAGGGCATCAATTCCTATATGTAGTCTTGATTTTCAAGAGTTTTAATAATTATTATCATTTAGAAAACCTATTACTAAATGTAACGAAATTCCTATATGTAGTCTAGGAATTGATGGTGTCAACAAATTTATTATTACAGTTTAATTACAAATTAAGGTTTATATGTAACATTAATGTAATAATTTAACAAAATACATATTGTGTCAAGTTCCCTAACCATTGAAATCACTTATCTTATATAGGTTTTTGACTTAGGCTTATCTTAAACTAATAAAAAGCATTAAATAACTTAACTCCCTGAAGTAGAAAGTTTATTTTTTCGATGATATACCTATAGCAAAAGGGAGGGAAAAAGATATGAATATAGTCCAACCAATTAGAGATAAGAAAGTTCTTGAAGAGTTCAAGCGATTGTTAAAGTTAAGAAATTATAAATACTATATAATGACAGTGATTGGTCTTAATACAGGTCTAAGAATATCTGATATATTAAAATTAAAAGTGGTTGATGTAGTAGATACACATATAATAATTAGGGAACAAAAGACAGGAAAACATAAGAGATTTTTGATTAACGACAACCTAAGAAATGAGCTAGACAAATATATAAAACAAGCAAATCTTACAAAAGATAATTATCTAATACCAAGTAATAAAAGGGATAAGAACGGAAATGAAAAACCAATAACAAGGGTTCAGGCATATAACATCTTGAAGTCTGTTGGTGACCAATTAAGTATCAGTAACATTGGAACTCATACACTTAGAAAGACGTTTGGATATTTTTATTACCAACAATATAAGGATATAGCTACACTTCAACAGATTTTTAATCATAGTTCACCTAGTATAACCTTAAAATATATTGGAATAACCGATGATATAATAGATTCAACTATTTCAAATTTTTCGATTTAATCAAAATTCAATTATATAATGACAAATCTTGCAAAATTCACATTAACTAGAAATCAATTAAACCTCAAATAAAAATCACCTAAGAATATATTAAATTTCTTAGGTGGTTTATATATTTTCTGTGATGTTTTTGTAACGATTTGTGATGTTTTGTGATGTTTTTCTTTTGGTCTAATTCCCTTACTACATTTGACTTTTTCTCCATTTGTGACGTTTGTGATACTTTTTTCACCAAACCTATAAAAACTAATTTTGCTATGATTTATTTATTAAAATTCTAATTAATTAAAAAATTCTTAAGTTTAAAAAAATCATAGCAAAAAACATCACATGGCTAATTTACAATGGTTAGAGCCAATATAAAACGTCACAAATGCATCACAAAACGTCACATACAAGTGTGAAAAACAAAGAAAAACCTATATAGCAAAAGGGAATAGATTAGATATATAAAATATCACAAAAAACATCACATAGATAAATCTTGCAAAATTAAAATTAACTAGAAATTGAGTAAAAATAAAAAACAAAGAACAGGGTTGAGATAGAAAACATATACAAAATTCAGATATAGATATTATTTTAAGCTTAATCATTAATTTATCTTCTTTCCCCGATTATGATTTTGCAATATTTGTAATTTCAAAATCAATGTTTTCTCAATATTATTCAATCTTTTAACATTCTATGTCTATCAATTCCTTTTATTAATCTGTGTTTTTTCCAATTTGTTTTTTATGATTTATGTGATTACAGATATGGCATAAGCAGATAGAAAAACAAACATAAGCAAAGAACAGATTAGACTTAATAAAATATATAATTGTTAATTAAATAAAACTGAATAAAACTAATATTAGTCATTAATTAGAAGATAAAACAGGTTAAATAATAAGGACATAAGAGAGATTAAGCTAAATTTTAAAAAGAAAATCAATTAAATTACTTATCTAATGTTAGATTTAAACTTAATAGAGTGTTAATTTCTTCTGGTTAATTCAGATTTTGTAAGATTTAGTAGATTCGGAATGAATATAAAACCAAATATAATCTGTTATTTATTCAATCCCTTAACTTAAAATCAAAATGTCATATACATATTATATAAGTTATGAATATATAAACCGATTAAAAATACCATAACAACTAAGAAAAAACATAGTATAAATAGCTAAATATAGACTAGATAAAGAAAAAGCCTGAATTAGAATAATTTAATTAATCAAAAGGTTTATGTAATCTTTAAATAAATCATACTTAAGTATCAATTAATTCTTGTTAATTGGAATTTTGCAAGATTTACTCATTAAATAATAAATCTCATTCATATAAAACCAGGTATTTTTCAGAACTTCAACTATATTTACTTCTAAATCGTTTTTTAAATCAACTTTAATTACGACATCGACCAAATACTCGAATAAAAAATAAAAATTGAAATTTGAGCTATTTACGAAAGACAAATACACGCTTACAAAGTGAAGCGTTAAAGTAAATTGAACAAAAAAATAAAGCCTAAATATTTTAGCCTTCTGATAACTTGTCTTTTACATATCTATTCAATCTCCATTGTGGGATTGTAAATTTGTATTTTTTCTTTGCTTTCTTTGGTTCTGGTTCTTTTTCTTTTTCCCATTTTACTATTATGTTTTCATCTGGTGTTAATGGTACTTCTGGTGGTCTATCTGTGATTGGAACTTTTTTACATTCTGGATGCTTTGTATCTAAGTCCTCTGGGAATTTTGGTAGAGGGTCTTTTGAATCTGTTACACAGTATGATACATATTTGTAACTTGGGTCTACATCACAGATTTTCCAAACTTGTTTTTCTGAATCCCATCCACCATCACATGGGTTTTGTGATTTGCTTGTTAGTTTGTTGTCTAGGTATAGTCCATCAAATTGTCTTGGTTTGCCTTCTGGTTTTTTCTTGCCCTCTATATAATAGACTCCGACTCCCAATGAATCATATATAAACCCACCTACCTGCATTCCTTCTTTTATGATGTTAGCTGATTTATTATCTCCTGTATATTTTATCATTTTTGTTTTTGGTTTCATATTTATATCTTCTTGAAGTTCTGTCAGATATATTGTATTTCCTGTGATTTCAATTGAGCCTGCCCAAAATGCTGGTATTGTTGACATATTTAAATCATTGTAGGCTTTATAAAGTGCGACTTGGAAGTATATCATATCTCTTGTCGATAATGTTAATGTATTATCTTTTCCTGCCCAAGATGTAAATTCTTGTTTTGATGTCATGTCTTTATATGTAGATATGTCCCCATTTGTCATTGTTATTACTGGCTCTATATAAACCTTCCAATATCCTTTAGTGATATCTACTATTTCTTTTCCTTGTTTGATAAGTTCTTCATCGCTGCCTGTTTTTCCACTAGCTTCTGCTGCTAATATATATACACCTTTGTTGTCTACTTTTTCTCCAAATATTGAATCTCTTATGTAATCTATAGACCATCCTCCTTGACCATGTGGTAGCATTTTTGATTTCATGAACTGTGATTGTCCTATTTGGTCTTTGATTCCTGGACTTGATTCAAATAGAGATGTTGCTTTTTGGGGTGCATCTGCTGGTGCTTTAAAACCTTTTTTATTTTTTATTTCATATACTTTGGTTTCTATTTTACCTTTTTGATAGTCATATGCTGCCATTCCTGATGTTATTCCCTTTGTTGTAATAGTTCCACCTGGGGTTGGGTATAAGACTGATTTACCTATTTTTGTTCCATTGCCTGCCTCTAAATCTTCTTTACTATTCGCTTTAACTAAACTTACTCTATATCCCCCACCTAGTCTTTTCCAAGCAGCTGATTTTGCTCTTACATTACTACCTGGATTTGCATATCCACCGACACCATCTGCTCCTTCTGTTGCAAATAGATTAAGTGGTATGCTTGTTAATAGCATTATCATTGCAAGTAAGACTAGCAATGATTTATGTATTTTATTTTTCATCCTTTGTTTGCTCCCTTCTTTTTTGATTTGATTTTCTTGCTTATCTTTTATTATATAATTTTTATTTTTGTTTTTCTAGTTTTGGAGATTTGGGGGTTGTGGGGGTATTAAAAACACACAAATCAAAAGATTTGTGTGTTTTTTACATCTTTAATGTGACAAGTTTTATTTAATTTGTAAAGTTGTTTTATGGTTCTACATCCATTCCTTGTGCTAGTGCATCACTTAGCATTGTTAAGCCGTTTTTCTTTGCTTCTTCTTCTGCGTTTTCACCCTCTAATTCACTTGTTGTATTTCTATCAACTAGACTTGGTGCCCAGTTTTCATAGGCTCCATAACGTCCATAAGTTGGGTCTGTTATGATTCTGTTTATTTTATCCAAATATCTTTGTCCGTATTCTTGTAGTAGTTCTGGGTTTACGATTGGTTGTTGTGCATTTACTCCTGATAGATTAGGGTTTCTGTTTTCTGGGTATTTGTCTACAATTGCTTGTTGAATCTTATAATGATTCCCATATTTGTCTTTGCCTTCCATCGCTGGGTAACCTTTTACTTGTGCTACTGGTTTTGGGTCTGGTTTGTTTGGTGTAGGTGTTGGTTTTACTTCTCCACCTAAACCTCTTATTATTACTGCTGTTTCTGAACGAGTAAGTGACTTACTACCATTAAAGTTTTGGAACTCATCTCCCTTAACTAACCCTGCATTTACTGTATTTGCTACATAATCTTTATATTCATTTGGGATATTACCAAAATCTTTTATGCTTGTTGGTGCTATTGTGTTTGGTGTTTGATTTTTTAGTTTTTGTAAACCTAATGATAGGTATTTTGCCATTTCGTTTCTGCTAATTGCTTGGTTTGGATTAGCGATATTTGTGATTACTCCTTTATTTTTTAGGTAATCGAATGTAGGCTTATACCACTCTTTTGGGTTTTTGTAGTCTGGGGCTTGTTTTGTGCCTATTGAGTTGTTTAATAAAGTTAAAAACTCTGCATAGGTTACGGATTTTTGAGGTTTAAATGTGTTGTCCTCATATCCATTGATTATGCCTTTATTGGATAATTCATTTACTACACTATAGTGCCAATCGGATTGTTTGACGTCTGTAAATGTCTTTGCACTTGCTATTTGTGGTGTTAGTAGTGTTGTGCCTAGTAATAGGCTTAATAAGATTGTGTTTAATCTTAATTTTGGTTGTATTTTCTTTTTGTGCGTTACGCTTACATATAATTGATTGTTCATTTGATTTTCTCCTTTATTATTTTAAATCGTTTATACTATTAATTTAATTATAGATTAAAAATACCTATAGTCAAATCCTAAATTGATGAAAACTAGATAAATCTTGCAAAATAAAAAACAAGTAGAATTAAATAACAGATACTAAAAGGGATTCAAATTAGACAACCTTACAAATCTTGCAAAATAAAAGTAAATAGAAAATAGTTAGTAATAAAAAACTTTAATAAACCTTATAAATAAATAGCAAAATTTAAAAATCAGATATGATAAAGATTTTAAAAAATTGTTAGACTTATTATTATTTTATAAGCCTAACAAATAATTAATAAAATAAGGGTAAATTTTTTATTTTAATCCTAACAATCAACCTAAGCCTTATTTTTATAAAATTTAAAAAATAGCTTAGGACTTTGCTTTTGTTAAAAAGTTAGGGTTAAAATATTTTCCTAAGCCTTATTATTTGAGTAAAAGGGAAGGGGGTTGTTAGGAAAATTAAAAAAAATAAGCCTAACAATTTTTGACTATAAAAAATATTTGCTTAAAATTTTATGAAAAAATAGGCTTTTTGAAAGTTGGCTTTATATCTATGTTTTAAAGGATTGTTTAAATTCCTTTCTATATCTAGGTTTTCGGTATTTTAAATTTCAAATTTTCATTTTAATGGGTTGGATAGGTTTGATGAAAGTATAATTGATTAAGGATAAATTTTTGATAGGTGTTCATTTACTTAAATAATTTTCTAACTCTTGTATTCCTTTCTAATACGAGGTTTAAGGGACTTGCTGCCTTATGGTTCTTTTCTAAGCTTTCTAGGTCAATTGAAATATATCTTTTTGTCATACTTATATCTGAATGTCCCATTATACTTTGAAGATAAATTAAGTTACCAGAGGGGTTTTTAAGGTATTCTGTGCCGAAATAATGTCGAAGTTGATAGGGGGTTATCTTAACATTAGATTTATTTGAGTGTGTTACAAACCTTTTTTGGAAATTAACTGTAGTCATAGGCTTTCCTTCGCTTGTTAGAAAAACTCTATCTTCATCCCAGTATTCTTTATTGAGTTGAATTAATTTTAGTATATTATCTAAAACCAGTTTAGAAAGTGGTAGGGTTCTGGGTTTTGACGTCTTAGTGATGTCAGAGTTAAGTTGTAGAGCAGGGGGAGATATGATTATATGATTTTCAGTAAGCCTACAAGCCTCAGCTGGCCTAATTCCTGTATCAGCGATAAGTATTATATAGGTATAATCACGAAAACCCGCATAAGTATTAATATCTATTGCACTTAAAAAGCTTTTCAGGTTATCAGCTTTACAAGGTCTAGGTTCTGTCTTCTCTTTTCTTTTCTTAATTCCAGCTAGTTTAATAGGATTTGTTGTAAGAACGTTTTGGGATATCAAATAATTGAAGAAAGTAGTTAGGGTTTTTCTTTTTGCGTTGTAGGTTGTGGGTTTGTTGACTTGAATGCTTGTAAAGTAGTCTATAATTTGCGATTTTAGCTTATCTAAGTTTTTATAATCAAATCTTGCAAAACTATTAACATTAAGAAATACCTTGTAATAACCATCAAGTGTTGTTTTTTGTAAACCTTCCAAAGTTTTGACTTGTATAAATTCTCTTTGTCTATCGTCTAATTTTTCTAAGTTCATGGTTGGTGTGCTCCTTTTTTAATTTTTTGATTTAATAAGAGGGGGCACCATACCCTAAAGGGTGAAAGATAAGTTAATAAATGATAAATAATTAAAAGGTGAAAATAGATAAAAGAATTTGATGTAATAGAATGGCTGAAATTTAAAGAAATTTGAAATAAGAATAGATAAAAATTTCCATAAAAAAATCACCTGCCCTTGGCAAGTGATTATTGGCGTCCACGAGAGGAGTCGAACCTCCGGCCCCACGCTTAGGAGGCGTGTGCTCTATCCAACTGAGCTACGTAGACCTATAAAATTATTGTATATAAA
>QWBY01001809.1_pt1 | contig 20214 bp, 11 predicted proteins | sample 1972471 | NCBI WGS metagenome assembly QWBY01 (sample SAMN09866722, study PRJNA288562) | Human gut metagenome isolate term6_stool, whole genome shotgun sequencing... | reverse complement strand
AAGCAGGCTTTCCGTTTGTCCGACAGTTGTATGGATAGCATATCGATGAGCTCTTGCTTCAAGTCCGGGTCCAGAATGGGGGTGACGGCTTCGATACGGCGGTACAAGTTACGCCGCATCCAGTCCGGCGAGCCGAGGAAGAGCTTGGGTGCGCCGCCGTTGCCGAAGTACCACACACGGGCATGTTCCAGAAAGGTATCCACGATGCGTGTCACGCGGATGTTGTGGCTGTACTCCTGCCCAGGGATGAGGCAGCAGATGCCGCGGACAATGAGGTCTATCTCTACACCGGCTTGCGAGGCTTCGTAGAGGCGGTCTATCATGGCGGGGTCTTGCAGGGCATTCATTTTTAGGATAATCCGTCCTTGCTTGCCTTGCCGGGCCAGTTCTATTTCGTGATTGATGAGGCGGTTCAGTTCAGGAATCAGGTTGAAGCGGGCCACAAGCAGGCGGTGGAACACTGGATTTTCCTTTCCCTGCAGAGTACGGAACAAGTTGTGCAGGTCGTTTACAATCACCGGGTTGCAGGTGAATAGTCCGCTGTCCGCATAGAGGGTGGCGGTCTTTTCGTTGAAGTTGCCGGTGCTGATGTAGGCGTAGCTTGTCAGTTTGCGCCCTTCCTTGTCGCGGCGTAGCACGAGGGCTACTTTGGCATGTACCTTTAGTCCTGGTATGCTGAAAATGATGTTGATGCCGGCGGCTTTCATCATCTCGGCGGTGGCGAGGTTGTTTTCTTCGTCGAAGCGGGCTTTCAGTTCCACAAAGACGGTGACTTTCTTTCCGTTCTGTGCGGCGGCTATCAGGGTGTTGATGACGGTGGAGTTCTCTGCCACGCGATACTGGGTCACCATGATTTCACGCACGGTGGGTTCGTGGACGGCTTCATATAGAAAGTGGATGAAGTGGTCGAAGGAGTGGTAGGGATAATGCAGCAGCAGGTCCTTCTTCTCCACATAGCGGAAGATGGATTCGCGTTCGTCCAGGCAGGTCAGCTTCATGGGCTGGGGTTTCTTGATGGGACGTACGCTTTGGTTGGGATTGGGCAGATGCCGCAAATCCTCCATGTTGAGGTGCTTGTCTCCCGGCACCAGCTCCCGGCGGTCTATGCGGTAGGCATCTACCAGAAAGTCGAGGAAGTCCTGGGGCATGGCGCGGTCGTATACAAAACGGCACACGGCGCCTATCTTGCGTTTCTTTACCTTCTTCTTCACCTGCTCGATGATTTCGGAGGTATTGGCGGCATCGTCTATCAGAATATCCGCATCGCGTGAAATCTTGATGCAATAACTGCTGTCCACTTCATAACCGGGGAAGATGGTATCCAGATTGGCCTTGATGATGTCTTCAATGAACATCAGATAATAGTCTTTCCCCACCTTGGGCAGCTGGATGAAGCGCGGCACTTTGCTGTACGGCAGTTTCATCACGAAATACTGGATACGGTTTGGAGAACTGGCGGGAGCTCCTTTCAGATGAAGCCGTACGGCCAGATAGAGACGGTTGTCGCGCAGGAATGAAATCACCTTGTCCTTGCTTACGGGCACCGGGGCCAGATAAGGGAATATCTCTTCGCGGAAGAAGCTGCGCACAAAGTCGCGGTGAAACGGTTCTACGTTGCGGCTTTGATAAAATATGATGTGAGGCGGCAGACTGCATAGTCTCTTCATCGCTTTGCGAGGCTCCGGTGGCTATGGCCTTATGGTCGGCTACGCGTATCTTGTAGAATTCTTCCAGATTGGAGGAGTATATGGAAATGAAGTTGATGCGTTCGTATAGCGGCAGTGTATCGTCTTCGGCTTCCAGCAGCACGCGGTAGTTGAAAGACAGCCAGCTGATATCACGTTTGAAATATCTGTTTTCCATAGTTTAATGTGCTAAAGTGATTAATGTGCCAATGTGCTAATGAAGAGAAATTCGCGGATGGTGCGCAGCCAATCGGTTCGCTGGAAGTGGCACAGAAGCTGGCGGCTTTCCGTCCCTTCCGTGCCGTGTATGGCAATATTGACGGGCAGGAGATACGGCAGCTCTATCCGCAGATTCTCCGTTTCACGGTGGATGGGGCGGAGGTGCTGATGAAGCATATCGGCGGTTATCCCGGCAACTACGACCCTTCCATCAAGGGCAGCATTCTGGTGCGTCCCCCAAAGCTGTTCATCAGCGGGCACTCGCATATACTGAAGGTGAAGTATGACAAGACGTTGGATGTACTCCACATCAATCCGGGCGCTGCGGGCATTCAAGGTTTCCATAAGGTGCGTACGATGGTACGCTTTGCGGTTGATGGGGGAACGTTTAAAGATTTGGAGGTGATAGAACTTGCTGACCGATGATGTAGTTTGTTTATTTTCAATGGATTGTATTTACCGATTGCTTGCGCTATAGTGTAAAAGCCGTTACATGCTAATGTAAAGGTCGTTACGCTATTGGGTAAAGGCCGTTACACTATTTGGTAAAGGTCGTTACACGCTGAGATGAAGACCGTTTCATCAAGGGGTGACGGCCGTTACGCACTGAAGTAAGCAAAACAATGTACCGGAGTAAGCAAAGCAATGAAGTAAAAAGATGAAACCAAGCCTTCACTTAATCGAATTTTTCCATTATCTTTGTACCCGAATAGCAAGTAGAGCCGTGGGGCATCGTCCTCCTTCTTATTTTATTCTCCATTTTGAAGTATCACCGAAAAAGAACTGAAATATGAAAGGAATTATTCTTGCAGGTGGCAGTGCCACTCGTCTCTATCCGTTGTCCAAGGCTATCTCCAAGCAGATAATGCCCGTCTACGACAAGCCGATGATATACTACCCGCTCTCTACACTGATGTTGGCGGGAATTCGCGAAGTGCTTATTATCTCTACTCCACGTGACTTACCCATGTTCCGCGAGCTGCTGGGAACCGGCGAAGAACTCGGTATGTCCTTTTCCTATAAGATACAAGAGAATCCCAACGGACTGGCACAAGCCTTTGTGCTGGGTGCAGAGTTCTTGGACGGCGGACCGGGCTGCCTTATTCTGGGCGACAACATGTTCTACGGTCAAGGCTTCTCCGCCATGCTGAAGCGTGCCGCTTCCATAGACAAGGGTGCCTGCATCTTTGGTTATTACGTCAAGGACCCCCGTGCCTACGGTGTAGTGGAGTTTGATGCCAACGGCAAAGCCGTCTCGCTGGAAGAAAAGCCTGCCAATCCTAAAAGCAACTATGCCGTCCCCGGACTGTACTTCTACGACTCCACCGTGACAGAGAAAGCCGCCTCCTTGAAGCCCTCTGCTCGCGGCGAATACGAAATTACCGACCTCAACCGTCTCTATCTGGACGAGGGCACGCTGAAAGTGGAGCTCTTCGGCCGTGGCTTTGCCTGGCTCGACACCGGCAATTGCGACAGCCTGCTGGAAGCCAGCAATTTTGTCGCCACCATCCAGAACCGTCAAGGCTTCCGCGTGAGCTGTATCGAAGAGATTGCCTGGCGCAAGGGCTGGATAGATGTAGACCAGCTGTATCGCTTGGGTGAACAGCTTGGCAAGACCGAATATGGCAAATACCTGATGGAACTGGCTGAATCGAAGCGATGAACTCTTTGTTCCCCAAAAAGAGAAGGAGAATTGTTCTCCTATAAAGGCCCGCTGACTTTAATTTTTAATTTATAATTTTTAATTCTCATGAAGACTTATCTCGTAACCGGTGCCGCCGGTTTTATCGGCGCCAACTATATTAAATATATCCTGGCAAAACATAATGATATTAAAGTGGTGATACTGGATGCCTTGACCTACGCAGGCAATCTGGGCACCATTGCCAATGACATTGACGATGAACGTTGCTTTTTTGTAAAAGGTGACATCTGCGACCGCGTGCTTGCCGACGAACTGTTTGCCAAGTATAAATTCGATTACGTAGTGAATTTTGCTGCCGAGAGCCACGTAGACCGTAGCATAGAGAATCCCCAGCTTTTCCTGATGACCAACATCCTGGGTACACAAAACCTGCTCGATGCCGCCCGCCGTGCCTGGGTCACGGGTAAGGACGAGTCCGGTTATCCCACTTGGCGCAAAGGCGTTCGTTACCATCAAGTGTCTACCGACGAAGTTTACGGCTCACTTGGTGCCGAAGGCTACTTCACAGAGCAAACCCCGCTCTGCCCGCACAGCCCTTACAGCGCCAGCAAGACGAGTGCCGATATGGTAGTGATGGCCTATCACGACACCTATAAGATGCCCGTCACTATCACCCGCTGTTCCAACAACTACGGTCCTTATCACTTCCCCGAAAAGCTGATTCCGCTTATCATCAAGAATATTCTCGAAGGCAAGAACCTCCCCGTCTATGGCGACGGCAGCAACGTGCGTGACTGGCTCTACGTGGAAGACCACTGCAAAGCTATCGACCTGGTTGTCCGCGAGGGTGTGGAAGGCGAAGTCTACAACGTAGGCGGTCACAACGAAAAGACCAATCTTGAAATCGTGAAGCTGACTATTGCCACCGTCCGCCGCTTGATGGAGGAAGAACCCCGTTACCGTGCAGTGCTGAAGAAACAAGTAAAAGCCGCCGACGGCACGATTGACATCAGCTGGATAAACGAAGACCTTATCACCTTCGTCAAAGACCGCCTAGGTCACGACCAGCGTTATGCCATCGACCCCACAAAGATTACCAATGCCCTGGGCTGGTATCCGGAGACGAAGTTCGAGGTCGGCATCGTCAAGACCATTGAATGGTACCTGAACAACCAGCCGTGGGTGGAAGAAGTGACCAGCGGTGACTATCAGAAGTATTACGAACAGATGTATGGAGGTAGGGGTTAAGGTTTAGGGATTAGGGTCTAACCGCTAATCCTTAACCCCTAACCTCTCAATTCAGCGCCACCGCTAACAGTAATCCTAAGAACAGCATATTGCGCGACGTCTCGCCCAGTATGCTGTTCAGCTTTTTACCGCTACCTATCTGTATCATTTTGCGCCACGTCAGTGCGTGCATATAGAGATAGACGCAGGGAGCCCAGATAAATTCCAGCGGAGTCAGCTTGCCCGTGTAGACAAACCAGAAGCAGAGCAGCACGGCGGCGATGCCCAGTGCCAGATACATATTCTCACCGAACTTCTTGCCGTAGCGTACCACCAGCGTACACTTGCCGCTTACGGCATCCTGCTCGCGGTCGCGATAGTTGTTCACCATCAGCAAGGTGTCTATGGCGAGGCCACTGACGAGCGACAGCACCACCACATCCATATTCAGCGTATAGGCCTGCACGTAGTAGGTGCCGCATACGGGCACGAAGCCGAAGAACACCAGCACCAGTACGTCGCCCCAGCCCCGATAGGAGAGCAGCGTGGTATAGAGGAAAGCAAACAGTATGCACACCACGCCCAGCACCACCAGTTCCCAGCCTCCGTGGGGCAGCTGCCCCCAGACGGTGAACAGCACTGCCAGCCCTGCCAGGCACGACAGTGTCAGTGCGATGCCGATGCCGGTTTTCATGGCTGCCGGCGTAATCCAACCTTCGGCGCAGGCGCGCTGCGGCCCCAGCCGGTCTTCCCGACGGTCGGTCCCTTTCTGGAAGTCGAAGAGGTCGTTGATAAAGTTGGCGGCAATCTGCATGCCGCAGGCAAAGAGGGCGCACAGCAGGGCGGGTGCGGTCTTGAACTGTCCGTCGCTGAAGGCAAGGGCACTGCCCAGCAATACCGGGATGATGGCTCCCGTCAACGTCTTGGGGCGGGCGGCGAGAAACCATGCGTAGGGTGAATTCTGTTTAATCTCGTTCATCGTAGTTCCAATTTAGTTCGGCATCTGCCAGCAAAAATACTGAAAATCCCTATATTTGTACCCACTTATGATGAAGAAGTTAGTCTACATATCCATTCTTTCTCTGCTGCTCTTGTCTTCCTGCCGTTCCAAGCGGATGATTACCGTGTCGTTGCCGCAGCCAGTCATGCAGGCAGACAGCACGCAGCTTGGCGATACTATCGGGTTGCCTGCCCGCCTTTCGCCGATGTTCACCTTTGACCAGTCTGATTTGCGTAATGTCCGCCGCCAGCCGGCGAAGGGCGAGGTAAAGAAACAGCAGATAAAGAAAACGGCACCGGTACAAAAGGTAATTGTGCAGCGAGGTACAAGAATCACATCGAAAACCACCCACGTAGGCTCGGCCTATAAGGGCGTCAGCCGCATTAAGACGTACGACTTCACGCATCGCGACGTGCCTGCCGCCTTCGAGGGCTTCCGCATCGCCTTTGTCTCCGACCTGCACTACAAAAGCCTGCTGAAGGAGGAGGGATTGAAGGACCTGGTCCGCCTGCTCATAGACCAGAAGGCCGACGTGCTGCTGATTGGCGGTGACTTTCACGAAGGCTGCCAGTACGTGCCGCCCGTCATGGCTGCCCTGGCGCAAGTGAAGACGCCGTTGGGCACCTATGCCGTGCTTGGCAACAATGACTACGAGGCTTGCTATGACGACATCGTGCGCGAAATGAGGCATTATGGCATGCATCTGCTGGAGCATAAGGTGGACACCCTGCGGCGTGGCGGTGAGCGGATTCTTGTGGCGGGCGTGCGCAATCCTTTCGACTTGGGCAAGAACGGCACATCGCCCACACTCGGCCTTTCGCCCGACGATTTCGTAATCCTGCTGACGCATACGCCAGACTATGCCGAGGACGTCCCGGTGACAAACTCCGATCTCATCCTGGCCGGACACACGCATGGCGGGCAGGTGACGCTGTTCGGGCTTTATGCACCGATAGTCCCCTCGCACTACGGGCAGCGGTTCCTCTCCGGGCTGAAGTACAACTCAAAGAACATCCCGATGATTGTCACCAACGGCATCGGCACTTCGCAGAAAGCCATCCGCATGTTTGCTCCCGCAGAGGTGGTGATGATTGTGCTGCACCGGCTGACGGACTGATTTATTCTTCGGGCATCAGCACCACTCCCAGTTTCTTCTTGCCATCCATCTTTACCACCATCGGCTGGTGGAAATGTACATGCCGCAGGTACTTCGTCTCGTGTACGGCAGGCTGTGCATTCAGGAATTCCTGGTTGTATACGCCGTCATTCATAAAGGCGTTGATGGTAAAGTATCCCACTCCAAAGGAGGTCAGGTTCTGGAAGAAGTGGGTTCCCTGGCTGGGGTCTACCCGGTAGTTGGTCAGTCCGGCTTCCACTATCACGCGGGCAGCGCTGATGTGCGGCCACTTCACGGGGATGCCGAGCCAGGTGTCACTGCTACCCCAGCGTCCGGGACCTACAAGGACATAGTTGCGGCCTTCGTCCAGGAACTGCTGGTTCAGCTTCTCTATCTCCCAGGCAATCTCCTGGTTGTGGGAGGCACTATAGTCGTCTGTCTTCACATAGATAATGTCATGTATCTCGTTCATGATGCCATGTCCCAATGAGTTGTTGGAACGGAGCAGTACCTGGTCGTCCGGAATGGCGGTAAGGTCTTCATCCAGCATCTCCTTGGTGTCGACTATCGGGCGGATTTGCAGCAGGTAGAAGGTGCCGGTTTTGTCCTTCTCGCGGCTCATGGTGGCGGCAAACTCTATCTCTACGGGACGGCGCATCTCCTGCTCTCCGTATTTCAAAGCCAGTTGCAGGATGCGTGGCAGGGGGAATACGTCGTGTTGCAGGATGTTGGCAAAGGTGATGACTTTGCGTCCGCCGGGATAAAGCCCGTCGCGGATAATCTGGTCGTAAGGGTCGTAGGTGGAGGCTATGTAGTTCAGTGCTCCGTCCTTTTCCGCTTCTTTGACGTGCAGTTTCAGCAGGTTGAAGCCGTCGTCGATGGAGAAGTCGTGACCGGCATTGCGCAGGTCGAGGGCATAGAAGCGGGTCTGAGTCTCTTTGAGGGCAATCTCCATTTCGCTGGTTTGCAGCACCTGGTTGGGGTGATAGGGCGAGAAGCGGAGCGTCATGCCACCGTCCACGATGTATTTACCTAAACCGAGCGCCAGATTGACGATACCTTCTTCTGCCTTCTCGTCGCCGATGGGGTAGTAGTTGAGCGAACGTGCCACACCGGACATGCTGGGGTAGTAGCGGTCACCATACTGGTTGCCCACTACCTCTTGCAGGATGACAGCCATCTTTTCCTGGTCGATAACGTTGCTCGTTGCCTGCATGTATGCCTTCGAGTCGCGGAAGTAGACCGAAGCATATACTCCCTTGATGGCATCGCTCAGCATGCGCAGCATCTCGTACTTGTCGTCCAGATAGGGAATCATATAGGTGTTGTAGATACCGGCGAAGGGTTGGTAGTGCGAGTCTTCCAACAACGAGGACGAACGGATGGCAAGGGGCGACTTCACCACGTCGAAGAAGGTGAAGAAGTCCTCCACCAGGCGGTCGGGCAGCTTTGCTTTGAGGAAGTAGCGCAGGATGACGTCATCGTCGGCATCGGACAAGGCTATCTGATACAGATTGTTGGTATCCATAAACTCGTCGAACACATCGGTACAGAGCACGATGGTCTTGGGGATGGCGACACGGGCATTCTCAAACTCTTCGAACTCGGGGTGATGCTTCACCAGGTTGTCGATGAAAGCCAGTCCGCGCCCCTTGCCTCCCAGCGAACCGTCGCCAATACGGGCAAAGTTGGAGTATCGGTCAAAGCGGTCGCGCCTGAAGACTGCCACTACTCCCTGGTTTTTCATCTTGCGGTATTTCACGATAGCCTCGAAGATAATTTTACGGTGGGCATCCACGTCTTGCAAGCTATTCCAGGTGATGGGCCGCAGGAACTCTGCCACGGGAAACATGGCACGTGAGTAGAGCCAGCGGCTGACGTGGTTGCGGCTGATGTGGTAAAGGAATGATTCTGCCGGAACAGCAAAAAGAATGTTCTGCAGCTCTTTGAGATTCTTTACGCGGGCAATCTCTTCCAGCGTGTCCGGGTTGCGGAAGATAAAGTCGCCGAAGCCGAAATTGTCTGATACAATACGGCGCAGGTCCACATCCATCTTTTTGGAATTCTTGTCGATGAAGGCGGCATCGTATTTGGCTGCATACGCTGCGTTGTCCGATTCGCTGGACTGTATGATAAGGGGTACAAACGGGTCTTCCTTGCGGATGGCGGCACAGAGCTTGATACCGGCCAGTCCGTCCTTCTCGCCCCGTTCTACGCGGGGGAAGCGTACGTCGGTGATGACACCTAATATATTATTCTTATATTTTTGGTAGATGCCAAAGGCTTCTTCATAGGTACGTGCCAGTACAATTTTGGGACGTCCCCTCATGCGCAGTGTGCGCTGGTGGGCATTCAGTGCTTCAGTAGAGAATTCCTGGCTCTGCTTCAATACGAATTTATACAGATTGGGCAGGATGGAGGAGTAAAAGCGGATGCCGTCTTCCACCAGCAGGATGAGCTGCACACCCACTTCGTTGACGTCGTGCTCCAGGTTCATCTTGTCCTCTATCAGCTTGATGATGGAAACCAGCAAGTCGGTGTTTCCCAGCCAGCAGAACACATACTCAAAGGGACTGAGGTCTTCATTGGCAATACGCTTGGTGATGCCGTGGCTGAAAGGGGTAAGTATCACCATCGGAATCTGTTCATACAGGTTTTTGATGTATCGTGCCACGTCGAAGCTGTCGTTGTCTCCCGTGCCCGGCATGCAGATGATGAGGTCGAAAGAGATGGAGGACAGCTGTGTCAGCGCCTCCTCGCAAGTGGAAACCTGCGTGAAACGGGGAGGGTAGCGCAAGGAGAGCGAAGTGTATTCATTGAATATCTTTTCGTCGATGCGGCCGTCATCTTCCAGCATGAAAGCATCGTAAGGATTGGCTATCAGAAGGACGTTGAAAATGCGCCGTGTCATGAGGTTGGCAAACTGTGTGTCCTTGAAATAGAGCTGGTTTAATTTGAACTTACTGAGCATGGCTTCTCATGATTTGTTGGTTTCGGAAGGCAAAAGTAATAGAAATCGAACCTATTCGGATAGTTTTTCGACCGTTTTTTTTATATTTATGCGTAATATTGCATCCGAAAAACAATATATGACCTATGTCTGCTCCATATCCGTTTCCATATAAATCCGTTGCATGTACATTTCTGCTGTTATGGGTGTTCGTTTTTTTGTCCGCTGACTTGTTTGCCGGTTCATTCCGCACCTTGGGTATCAAGGAGGGATTGGGCAGTCGGCAAGTATTCCAGATAAACAAGGATTCGGCCGGATTTGTCTGGGTGTATACTCATGTCGGGATAGATCGTTATGACGGGAATGAAATCAAGCATTACAAGTTGGACGGAATGGTTGATTCCAGGGACAATATCCAGTCTTCCACTACCATGATGTGTGATAAGGAGGGTATTGTCTGGGTTGCATTGAAGAATGGAAAAATCTATGCATACAACAAACTGACGGACTCTTTCCAATTGCGTGTGGACTTGGCCGATTACCTGCCTTCTCCGGTATTGTATAATATGCTGTTTGATGACGAAAACCGTTTGTGGTTGTGTATGTCGAAGGGGCTTTATTCTTGGGAAGAAAGTGCAGGACTGTCTTTTGCCGGATTGAAGGGGCAATCTGTCCGTTGCATGGTCCAAATGGAAGATGAAGTGTTTTTTGCAGGCACCGACAAGGGTGTCTTCCGGCTGACGAAGGCAGGAGCGGCAGGTTCTTCGTCTTTTGAGACGAGGCCGGTTGACCTGCATACAGAGATGCATGTGGAATCGCTCTATGTCTTCGGAGCGAAGCTGTTCATCGGTACCTTTTCAAACGGCGTATTTGTGCTTGACGGTCCCGAAGGGCAAATACATTCCTTGAATGACCGGATTCCTCATGTGCCTATCCGTTCGTTTGCAAGGACAAAGGATAATTTGCTGCTGGTGGGAGCCGACGGTGCAGGTGTTTTTTGCATGGATGTCGCTACCGGAGAACTTTTGAACCATTATATGAATAACGGGGATGATGACAAAAGCTTGAGTGGTAATACGGTATCCGATATTTGTGTGGATGAATCCGGAGTTGTATGGATTGGCACTTCTACGAATGGCATCAGCTATCTGGATCCGGAGATGCCGGATGTCTATAGAATCAGGCACGAACGCAATAATGATAATTCCCTGAAGTCGGACCATGTAAATGTGATGTTTCAGGACTCGGAGGGAGATTATTGGTATGGTACAAACAACGGCGTCAGCCTCTATCAACCTCGGTCACGCAAATGGACCCACTATCTGGACGGTACGGAATATAGTGGCAAAGTGGTATTGGCACTTGCCGAAGACTCCGGGGGAAACATCTGGGTAGGTGGCTATGGTATCGGTGTCTATTGTATTCATAAACAGACCGGACGGGTACAGAAGAAAGAGAAAAGAAATGCACATCCGGAGAAGGGAATGGCCACCGACTATGTTTATGCCATTTATGCGGAAGGGGATTATGTCTGGTTCGGTGGTATTGAAGGAGAGTTTACCCGTTACGATATACGGACGGATACTTATACATATTACCCGATTGATTGCATAGGTGACATAAAGCCGGGTAAGGGGGGCTCATTACTGATTGCCGGTTGCAGCGGGTTGGCCGTCTTTGATAAGAAGTCGGGAGACACGCAGTGGCATCAGACGTTTGGAGACATCTCTCTGCATTATCCTGTCCGTTGCCTGATGCAGTCCTCATCCGGTGATATTTGGCTGGCGACAGACGGGGAAGGCCTTATACGTGTTGGTCCGGATGGGAAAGAGGCGCATGCATATACCGTAGATGACAATCTGGTTTCCAATTCCATCAACAGCCTGCTGGAGGATAACGAAGGGCGTATCTGGTTCAGTACGGAGAAGGAATTGTATTGCTTGGACTGCTCCCGGGATATTATCATCAGTGCCAATGATTTTTTGGATGTCAGCTGGGGATATTACAACCCGAATGCTGCCCTTAAGTTGAAGAATGGATGTCTTGCTTTCGGTACTGCAGAAGGGGTTCTTTCCTTTCTCCCGTCTTTGGACTTGGGGACTCATGCACCCGTTGAGCTGATTCTGACAGACTTTAAACTGCTTTATGAATCGGTCAAAGCGGGAATGAAAGGCTCTCTTTTGCAAACGAATATCAATGATACCCGGAAAATAGATTTGAAGTATAATCAAAACTCCTTCTCAATTTCCTTCTCTGCCATCAACTTTGCAGTCCCGCATCGTATTAGGTATGAGTATAGGCTCGAAAATCACAATGAAGAGTGGGAACACTCCAATTCAGTGCGGAACGTGAGCTATATGAATCTCTCGTCCGGTAAGTATGTATTCCGCTTGCGGGCATTTGATAAGTACACCGGGCAGCAGGTGGGAGAAAGAAGTCTGGACATTGTCATTCATAACCCTTACTGGGTTTCGTGGTGGGCGCTGCTCCTCTATTTCATCTTGTTGTCTGTCTTTGTCTGCATGTTTGTGCAGTATAGGAGGCATAAGGTGAACGAAGGGCGTATAAGGGACAAGATACGTTCCTTTATCAGTATAGCCCATGATATCCGTACACCGGTTACTTTAATAAAGGCTCCGCTGAGCGAGCTCGAAGCGCAGGAGGGACTTCCGGAGCAGGGTAAGAAAACCGTTGCGGTGGCAATGAAGAATGTGGAAAAACTGATGGGAATGATTACTCAACTGCTTGAGTTGCAGAAAACGGAACTGCATGCCGAGGAGTGTCTGAAGGTTTCTCCATACGACATTAAGGCTTATCTGGAGGAAAAAATGGCGGAGTTTCACTTAGCCGCCATGCAGAAGAGCGTCGGGATAGAGTTGGAGGTGGAGCCGGATATGCCCAAGGTTTGGATTGACCGGGAGAAGATGGATCATATCATAGACAATCTGCTCTCCAATGCCTTGAAGTATACAGAGAAGGGAGTCATTCACATACTGGTGAAGACTGCAAGAAAGAAGTGGACTATTGAAGTGAAGGATACGGGTATCGGCATTCCGAAAGAGGAGCAGGGCAATATTTTTCACGAATATTATAGAGCCCAGAATGCCATGAACTTTGAGGAAACCGGTTCGGGTATCGGTCTGATGATTACGCGCCGCATTGTGAAACAGCATCACGGCACTATCTCTTTCAGTAGCGTGGAAGGGCAGGGAACTACGTTTACGGTAACTTTCCCGCAGAGGATAAAGGCGAGCGTGGCGGTGGAAGCGAAGGCTGACGGCCGGGAAGAAGCTCAGGCCGCTACCGGGGCTGTGCATGAAGAAACGGAACGTGCCGGGAAGAATGTCCTTCTTCTGGCGGAGGACGATGCGGATATGAGGGAGTATCTGGTGGACAGCTTGTCTTCCGAATATAAGGTAGTTGCCGTGCCCGACGGCGGAAAGGCATTGGAGACGGCAAGGGAAATCAATCCTGATATCATTATCTCGGACATTGTGATGCCGGTACTGGAAGGTGATGAATTGTGTCGGATTCTGAAGTCATCGGTAGATACAAGCCATATACCTATTATATTACTGACCGCACTGAGTGAGAGGGAAAATATCATCTTCGGACTGGAGGCCGGTGCCAATGACTACATCATCAAGCCTTTCGACTTGTCTGTGCTGAAAGTGCGTATCAGGAATATTCTTCAGAATAGGCAGCATTTGCGCGAAACCGTGTTGGCGATGGATGCGCAGCCCGAAGAGACAGACTATACCAGCCAGTTGGACAAGGAGTTCCTGGACAAGGTTATGAAAGTGATTGAGGAGGAGTTGTCCGATTCGGAATTCTCCATCAATGACTTCTGCCGGATGCTGGGCATGAGCCGCACTTCTGTCTACAATAAGATAAAGACGCTGACCGGGCAGGGACCGAATGACTTCATCCGCATTGTCCGTTTGAACAAGGCAAAAGAGCTGCTGGTTTCCCGGAAATATTCGATAGGGGAAGTGGCGAATATGGTCGGATTTTCTGACCCGAAATATTTCAGTACATGCTTCAAAAAGCAGTTTGGTACCAGTCCCAGCAAAATTTAGAGCCATGAAGACTGCTTTTGAACCACTGCTGACAAGTATTAAACCTTTTTTGTCAGAGAATAAACCCTTGTCTCCCTGATAGTGCGTAATATTGTGGACAGTAAACAATATTAAAAAACGCATATAAAAAATGGAAACGTATTTAGGTCTTGATTTAGGAGGCACGAAGTTGCTGATTGGCGAAATGGATAGCCGTGGCAACATTTTGAGGTATAAGAAATATGACTCCGGTTACTTTAATCAGCAGGCTGCGCTGGAAATCATCAAGTCGTCGCTCGATGATTATATCCGTACCGTGGGCTGGTATGACCAGAAACCGGTAGCGATGGGTGTTGGCCTGATAGGGCGTGTAGATCCCAACGAAGGTGTCTGGCTGCAGATTGACCCGAGCAGGACACAGCGGATTGAGTTGGCAAAGGAACTGTCGGACATATATGGCATGCCTTGCCATATAGACAATGATGTGAAGAGCGCTACAAGAGCCGAACGCGTCTGGGGATTCGGACAAATTTCCAAAAACTTCATATACGTAAATGTAGGTACAGGCATTGCCGTGGGTACGGTGATAAATGGGAGACAAATCCGTGGCAGCCATTTCAATGCCGGCGAAGTGGGACACGTGCGTGTAGGTGTGAACATAGGCATTAAATGCGGTTGTACGGTGCTGGTGGAGAATGCAGCTGAGGCGCTTGCCAATCTTATCATGAATCTGGTACGTGTGATTGACCCGGACACGGTGGTGTTGGGTGGAGGCATTGTGGCCGACGGGTATATGCACGAGAAGATTCTGGAGAAACTTCATCCTACGACCATGCGTTTTGTCAGCAACGGGGTTGTCATTACGAAACTGAATCCCGGATTTATCGGGCTTCTGGGGGCCGGCGCGGTGGCGATGAATATGTGATTAGGAATTAATGATTAAGAATATGAAAATAACAATAACAAAGAATGAAAAGGAGTTTGACTGCACGGCTGCATGGCGCATCATCGGGCAGATGTTGAATGAACCGGAGAGTGTGATAGGACTTTCGACGGGACGTACTACCGGCAATCTTCATCGGTTGGTGGGAGAAATCTATACTAAATATCCGTTTAAGGTGGATACCGTTACTTTCTTCGGATTGGATGAGGTAACGAATGTGCCGCGCGAATATGCCGGAGCATGTTACACGATGCTGAAAACGGAGTTGATGGATACATTGGGCATCAAGGAAGAGAATTTTTTGATGCTGCCTACCATTTCTGGTGATTTTGAACAGTCATGCAGGGATTTCCAGCAGGAAATTGCGAACCGTGGCGGTATTGATTTGCTGATTTTAGGGTTGGGTGAGAACGGACACCTGGGATTCAACCAGCCGGAATCTCCCTTTGGCGGTGAAGCATGGGTGACCCGGATGAATGTGGAACTGGAAGAACGCATCCGTAGAGAAACGGGTACTCCTCCCGATAAAGAGTTGGGAGGGGCTACTTTGGGAATAAAGAACATTATGCAGGCACGCCGGATTGTACTGGTTGCCAAAGGGACTAATAAAGCGGATATTGTCAAGCGGATGCTTGAAGGGCCTGTGACAACAGATGTTCCTGCTTCCATCCTTCAGCTTCATCCCAACTGTGAATTTCTGCTGGATGAGGCGGCGGCAAGCATGCTTAACTGCTAAGTCGCCTTGCAGGCGGCTGATAACTAATTATTTGAATTAATAATCAAAATACTATGACACAACAAGAAAAACAAATAAACTATATGGGGCCATTCATCACGATGGTGTTCTTGTTCTTTATTGTAGGTTTCCTTACGACTGCCAATACTCAGTTTCAGGGTCCTCTGAAAGAAACTTTTCTTTCGGAAGTGGGCGGGTTGAAAAATACTTTTGCTACTTTGATTACTTTCTCCTGGTTCCTTGCTTATCCGGTTTGTGGAGGGGTAGGCTCGTCGTGGATTAGCAAATACGGATATAAAGGAACATTGATGCGTGGATTGCTGGTGATGATTGTGGGGCTTGGTTTGTTCTTTGCCTCTTCCTATTTCACAGTACACTTTCCTGAAGCGAATTGGCATGCAGGAAATAATGTTATCCCTGGAGGGTTCTTGATTTTCTTACTGGGTTCTTTCGTGGTAGGGGCTTCGGCCACCATTCTGCAAGTGGTTATAAATCCTTATCTGACGGCTTGCCATGTCAAGGGTACCCAGTCCATTCAGCGTTTGGCTATAGGCGGTTCCGCCAATTCTGTGGGAACTACGCTTGCTCCTTATTTCGTGACTGGTGTCGTGTTTGGCGGTTTGTCTATGGAGGATATTCAGATTGACCAGTTGATGGTTCCGTTCCTGGCATTGATGGCTGTTATTTCTTTGATTGTATTGTTGTTGATGAAATTGTCTTTGCCCGATATCCAAGGAACCAGGGTAGAGAAGGGAGAAAAGCTGGAAAAAAGTGTATGGTCCTTCCGTCATCTGACATTGGGCGTGGTGGCTATCTTCTTTTATGTAGGAGTGGAAGTCTGTATCGGGGCCAATATCAATCTGTATGCCATCGAGATGGATTATGCTTCTCCGGCACTGATGGCTACGCTCTATTGGGGTGGTATGCTTGTGGGCCGCCTGGTGGGGAGCAGCCTGAGCAGGATTTCTCCCCGCGTGCAGTTGACGGTTACTACGGTATCGGCAGGACTACTCGCCCTACTGGCCATTCTTCTGAATAATCCGTGGCTGCTCACGGCAGTAGGTCTGTTCCATTCCATCATGTGGGGAGCTATCTTTACTTTGTCCGTTGCCCATTTGGGAAAATACACTTCGGTGGCTTCGGGTGTGTTCATGATTGGAGTGGTAGGCGGTGCCATATTGCCCTTGTTGCAAGGAGTGCTTGCCGATGTTCTTGGAGGCTGGAGATGGTCATGGCTCATCGTTCTTTTTGGAGAAGCGTTTATGCTGTATTATGCATTGATAGGTTCACGGGTCCGTCAGACCTGCGATAATTTGTAATTAAAGATAGTACTTATGAAAAAAATTAGAATGATGATGGCTGCCGCTTTGGGCGTATTGGTTTCATGCGGTAGCGTTAAGTCGGGAGAAGAGGTCGTTGCGGCTTCCCGCGATTCAAAGGTTGTGGTTGCTTATGTCACTTCGTGGAGTGAGGTGATGCCCGACCCGCAGTACATGACGCATATCAACTATGCGTTCGGTCATGTAAACGAGAGCTTTAACGGTGTCAAGATTGATAATGAGGAACGTTTGAGACAGATTGTTGATTTGAGGAAACAGAAGCCGGAGCTGAAAGTGCTGCTTTCCATCGGCGGCTGGGGAAGCGGACGTTTCAGTGAGATGGCTGCCAATGATGAATATCGCCGTGCTTTTGCCGCGGACTGTGACCGTGTGGTGAAGGAGTTCGCTTTGGATGGCATTGACATCGATTGGGAATATCCCACCAGCTCTATGGCAAATATATCCTCGTCACCGGACGATACGGAGAATTTTACACTTCTGATGCAGGATATCAGAGCTGCCATCGGCAATGAAAAGGAACTGACACTTGCCACCGTAGCTTCTGCCCGTTACATTGACTTCAAGGCTATCTTGCCTTCCGTCGATTTTGTGAATATCATGGCTTATGACATGGCTTCTGCTCCCAAGCACCATTCGGCGCTTTATCCGTCAGGACATAGCGGTGACATTACTTCGGACGGTGCCGTTACTGCACACTTGAAAGCGGGCGTACCGCCTTCCAAGCTGGTGATGGGTATGCCCTTCTATGGTCGTGGAGGTGACGGTTATCCCAGCTTCCAAGACTATAATAAGGTAGGGAATACGGATACCCAATATACTGAAAAGTGGGATGAGGTGGCTCAAGTGCCTTATCTGGCCGATAAGAATGATACGTTGGTATTTGGTTTTGAGAATCCCCGTTCACTTGCCATCAAGTGTCAGTATATTCTGGATAAAGATTTGCTGGGAGGCATGTATTGGGATTATAGCGGAGACAATGAACAGGGTGATTTGCGCCGTACGGTAGCAGAAAACCTATTGGGCAAGCCGCACAAGGCGAAGGTACTGGTGTTGACGGAACGTGGCGGACAGCACGGAGGATTTACGGATGCCGGTTTGAGGTGGTTGGCGGCCGAAGGTGTAAAGGGGAATTTCAGTATTACCGAGATAAACAATGCCAGGAACATAACGGAGGCTTACTTGTCGCAGTTCAGCCTGGTTATTCAATTGGATTTCCCGCCTTATACTTGGCCGAAGGAAGCGGAAGATGCGTTCGTCAAGTATATAGAAGAAGGCCGTGGCGGCTGGATCGGTTTCCATCATGCTACTTTGCTGGGCGAATCGAGCTACACGCCTGCATCGGACATCAAGATGGGCGATCATCCGGTGGTTTGGGTCAATGAAAGCAAAAAGGCACGCAATGTTTATTTCCAGATAGGGCATAGCAGCAAATTGTACGAAACGGAAGGGTTTACGACCATGTTCAGAAATGCCATTAACTGGACTTTAGAAAGGTAATCTTCTTTATAATCAATGGATTTGGAAGAAAACGGGTACGTACAGAAACGTATCCGTTTTTTTATGGGTTTAAACTTTATCACTTTAAGTTTAAAATAAAACGTTTTTTATGGATGTGTTAGTAAATGAACTCCTTATGAGAAATATTCAACTTCCATTTCTTGTTTAGTACGTAATTTCGCTTATCGAAGTATTGGAATTTGTATCAATACAATATGAATAACTTCCTATTTTATAAACTAATACTATTATCATGAAAAGAAAAAGAGTCCTTTTGCTGCTTTGCATTCTCAATTGCACTTTGCAGCTCTTCGCACAACAAATTAATGTGCAGGGTGTCGTTTATGACCCTTCCGGAGAAACGGTTCCGGGTGCTAATGTCAGTATGAAAAGTAATCCGGCTGTGGGTACTGTGACGGACATTGATGGGAATTTCAGCCTGAAAGCTTCTGTGGGTGATGTGTTGGTCTTCACTTTTATCGGTTATGAGCCTATTGAGTATAAACTGACTGCTGCAGATACAAATCTGAAAGTCCGTTTTACTGATTCTTCTGAGTTGCTGGACGAGGTAGTTGTAGTAGGCTATGGTGTACAAAAGAAGAGTGTACTTTCGTCTGCTGTGAGCCGTGTTACCAGTGAAGAGTTGGATAAAGGTAATCCTACAAATATTCAGAATGCTTTGAAAGGTAAAGTTTCCGGTGTACAGATTATCTCTAATTCAGGTCAGCCCGGTGCGGAATCAAAGATTCGTATTCGGGGTACCGGTACGGTCAACAACTCCGATCCGCTTTATATAAAGGCTACTTTGAACTATGAATTTACGTACGGTATTCAGAATCCTTCCAAGAAGGTGGATTTGCTGGGTAGTGCGGATTATCAGATGTTGATGAATGAAATGGCTGCCAACGCAGGTAAGGACCCTTATTTCCCGACTGTTTCCAGCGTCAATACCGACTGGCAAAAGGAACTGCAGAACAAGAATGCTCCTATTATGAACCACAAGGTTTCGTTGAGTGGCGGTACGGACAACTCTACCTATTATGCTTCTTTCGGTTATGTAAAGCAAGAAGGTATTTATGCTAAAGGACATGCTGATTATGAACGCTACAATGTACGCTTGAATTACAATAATGTATTACTGGACACGAAATCACGAAATTGGTTGAATAAGATTAGTTTTGGTGCAATTGCAAGCTATTCCAAGTCAATCCAGACTGGTAATACTATTGGCAATAGTGAAGCAGCAGGCTTGATTACTTCCATGAATATGTTGCCTCCTACCGAGCCGGTTTATCAGACTGACCCTGCTATACTGGAGCAATATGCCGTAACTTATCCAAATCATGTCATTGCTCCCAACGGCCTGGCATACAATATCATCGAGATGCGTGAAATAACCAATCCGCTGGCAGCCATGCAGGTCAGTCATAACCAGAGGACTATGCCTCAGAATTTCGGTGCGAACTTTAACCTTGATGTCGACTTGTTGCCAGGCTTGAAGTTCAAGACTACCTATGGTGCGGAATGGGTGTTCAATTCCATTAAGAATGTAACTCCGGTCTACGAGCTAAATGCTACCAGTAAGAATGCCACTTCCAAGGTAGAGGATAAGAAAAGGGAGTCTTCCTATTGGCAGTGGGAAAATGTACTGTCGTATACAAAGTCTTTCGGCCGTCATAATATAGGTGCACTGTTCGGTACAAGTATGTCTTCCTACCATTACTCCAATTTGGAAGCGGAAGATTATAATCTGCTGGTGGTGGATATAGACAAGGGATATATAGACACGGCCACAGC
>QWBY01000827.1_pt1 | contig 20229 bp, 20 predicted proteins | sample 1972471 | NCBI WGS metagenome assembly QWBY01 (sample SAMN09866722, study PRJNA288562) | Human gut metagenome isolate term6_stool, whole genome shotgun sequencing... | reverse complement strand
TCAGCTTCGCTTGCCTCACTCTTTGTGCCGTTATCAATTGCTGCCAGTTCATCAGAGTATGTGACAAATGTATATCCGGCGGCACTATAGTCCTCCATTCCATAGCCCGGTCTTTCCATGATGCCTACCACCTTGTAGTGCTTTGTCACAGTATCGGTAAGTGTCTCTGCCTCATGCTCATATGCGCAGTTTTCCGATATGACACTTTCGGTGTTTGAATCATATCGCTTTCCGACATCAAGTGTTATCTCATCTCCCACCTTTATGTCGATTCGTCCGTTTGTCTTTAAGTGCCTTGGAATGACTATCTCATCCTCATTTTTTGCCATGCGCCCCTCTATCAGTTTAAAGCAGCCTCTCTCAAAGCCGGCCTCATCTGTTGCCATGACATATGCATACGGCTTATCCTCATTCTTGCAGCCGTCCAGATTTGCAAAGCCCATTCCCATTGTCTCAAATGTGCTTTCAATATTTCTGTTGTTTTTAAACTCCGAAAGCTCAGACATTTTCACATTCGAAAATTTCACATGAAAGTCGCCGCCCTTTTGCTTCTGGTATTCGATCATACTGTACTGAAAGCTTGACACAAGTGTGACAAGCGCCGACAAAAGCGCTGTTGCAAGAATTATTCCGACTATCGTGACAATAGTTCTTTTCCTGTTGAGCTTTAAGTTTTTTAATGTGAGTGTCTTCATCAAATTCATCTGATTTTACCATCCTCTATCATTATTGTGCGGTCAGCCGCCTTTGCAAGCTCCATATTGTGTGTGATCATAATGATTGTCTGGTTGAGCTCACGGTTTGAGGTCTTTAAGAGATGCATAATCTCGTTGCTGGCTTTGGTATCCAGGTTTCCGGTCGGCTCATCCGCTAGCACTATAGATGGTCTCGTAATCAGGGCTCTTCCTATAGATGTGCGCTGCTGCTGTCCACCTGAGAGCTCATTTGGCAGATGAGTACGTCTCTCTGTAAGTCCAAGGCGCAAAAGCATGTCATCCATCTGTGCTTTTTCCACCTTTCTTCCATCAAGCTCCATCGGAATTGCCATGTTTTCCTCCACATTTAATATAGGTATCAGATTATAAAACTGATAAATGATGCCTACCTGTCTTCTTCTGAATATGGCAAGCTCATCATCATTCATTGCAAAAATATCAGTGCCGTTTATATACACCTTTCCGCTTGTTGGCCTGTCAACACCTCCGAGCAGATGAAGCAGTGTGGATTTTCCCGAGCCGCTCGCCCCGACAATTGCCACAAACTCTCCCTTTTCCACGCTCAATGACACATCGTGCAAAGCCTTGACCTGATTTTCTCCGGCTCCGTATATTTTTGATAAGTGTTCTACTCTAAGCAGTTCCATTTAATTCTCCTTTTCTTCTCTATACATTTTTGAGTGCTGTGCGGTCCGTCCTTTAAAGTGCAGCCGCCCCGCGATACAAGTGTATAATACATGATGTAAAGTTACAGATAGGTTACTTTTAAAAAATATTACAGCATAATATAAAAACTCCGGTCAGAACAAAAAGTTTTCTGTGCCGGAGCTTATATGTTATATGTTTTATATCATATGTTTTATAATTATCTATGCCAATAATTATTTCTGCTTATATGAAGACAAAAAGTCTGCAAGCTTGCCTGTGGCATCCTTTAATATCTCTGTTCGAGGCAGATATACCACTCTGAAGTGATCCGGCTTATCCCAGTTGAAGCCGCCGCCGTGGATGATGAGTATCTTCTTCTCACGAAGCAGATCAAGTGCAAACTGTTCATCGTTTGTGATGTTGAACCTTGCAGTATCAATCTTTGGAAATATGTAAAATGCTGCCTTTGGCTTTACTGCCGAAATTCCCGGTATATCGTTTAATGCCTTGTAGACGTACTCTCTCTGCTCATAGATTCGTCCGCCCGGCACAATATACTCACCTACACTCTGATATCCGCCTAAAGCCGTCTGCACTATCGACTGCGCCGGAACATTCGAGCAAAGACGCATGTTTGAGAGCATGTTGAGACCCTCAATATAGTCCTTTCCGAGCGCCTTGTTGCCGCTTAAAACCATCCATCCGATACGATATCCTGCTATCATATGCGACTTCGAAAGACCGCTGAAGGTCACACAGAAGAGGTCCGGTGCAAGCGACGCAATAGACACATGCTCATAGTCATCCATCACAAGCCTGTCATATATCTCATCCGAAAAAATCATGAGCTCGTACTCTCTTGCCACATCAACTATCTGCTGCAGCACCTCCCTTGGATAGAGCGCTCCTGTCGGATTGTTTGGGTTGATTATTACGATTGCCTTTGTCTTGTCTGTAATCTTCTTTTTGATATCCTCTATGTCCGGATACCACTCTGACTGCTCATCACAGATATAGTGTACTGCCGTGCCTCCCGCAAGTGTAACGCAGGCTGTCCAAAGCGGATAGTCCGGTGCCGGCACCAGCACCTCATCACCATTGTCAAGAAGCGCTGACATGCTTAAGTTTATAAGCTCGCTGACTCCGTTTCCGGTGTAGATATCCTCAACCGTCACATTAGGAAGCTTTTTGAGCTGTGCATATTGCATGATTGCTTTTCTTGCAGAAAAAAGTCCCTTGGAGTTGGAATACCCCTCACAGTCCGTGAGCTGGCGAGACATATCATATATCACCTCATCAGGTGTCCTGAAGCCAAACGGCGCCGGATTTCCTATATTGAGCTTCAACACATTTGTGCCGTTTTCCTCCATGCGGGCCGCCTCATCCACCACCGGTCCTCTTACATCATAAAGCACATTATCTAATTTTCTGGATTTTCCAAATTCTCTCATCCTGACAATCTCCTTTTATTTTCGTAACAATTCCTGTATCCGTAATCATATCCTGCTAGCCTAAAAGCTCAAAAACAGCCTCAGCGTCAAATACCACCTGCTTTACCTTATCAACCTCTATCTGATAAAGTGCATTTGCTGCCAGATGCTCTGCAGCCTGCTCGAGATCTCTTATGCCCGATGTGTTCTCGTGAAGCTTAATCACTGCATCAAGTCCGTCCTCTGTGAGAACGCACTCCTCCTCCTTCATTCCCATTCGCTCAAATACCTTGCGCAGGGCAAATCTCTGGAAGATGACCTTCTTCTCTTCATCGGTATAGTCCGGAATATCAATCACCGCAAAACGTGACATAAGCGGTGCAGAAATCTGTGATTTATCATTGGCTGTTGCAATCGGATATACTCCGACGGTCGGCACCATACACTCCATATAGTTGTCTGTAAAGCCCAGATTGTCAAGCAGTGTCAAAAGCACATCTGCCGGATTTCCGTTGCCGTTTTTGCTTGAGGCCTTGTCGAGCTCATTGATGATAAATACAAGATTTGACTCTCCCGCCTGTGAAAATGCCTCCATAATGATTCCCGGCTTTGCGTTTGAATAGATTCTTGAGCTTCCTGTGAGCTGCTCTGCATCATTTATGGAGCTCATATCGAGTGTGGTCCATGGAAGCTTGAGTATACGTGCAACAGCATATGCAATCTGTGACTTTCCGGTTCCTGCCGGTCCACAGAGCAGCAGTCCGTAGGCAGGGAGTGTATGAGTCCTGTTTATCTGGATAATGGTCTCAATGATTCTCTGCTTCACGCTCTCCATGCCATAGAGCTCCTCATCGAGTATGCGCCTTGCCTCCACAGGGTCAATTGCCTCAAAATAATTTCCCTTCCACTGGATATTCATCATGATGGAAAGTGCTCTCTGCGCATGGCGTCTCTCCTCAGGTGATACCTCGCTTGAACGCGCAACTGCCAGATTTCTTCTGGCCCACAGCAGTATATTGTCAGGCAGTGTACGGCCTGCACAGGTCATGAAATCTGTGATGCTCTGTATACTGGTGAGCTTCATGCTGTCGCCCTCTTCCTCGTAATCATCGAGGTCAGGTTCATCCTCAGGCATGGTGCTGGCAAAGAGCCTTTCCATCATATACTGCAGGAATCCGTCCTCTGCAGACAGCTTTGTGCCTCTGCCGAGAGACACCTCCCTCACCCTGTATACTGCGTATCCGTCAGGTGTATTGGCTCCTGAAAGCTGTACCTTTATGTGATTTTCGCCAAGCCACTTAAAAAGGCTAACGAAGCGGGAATCAATGCGCAGGATATCTGCACTGGTCACCCCATCACCATCCTCAAATTCAAAGGATGTACGCTTTATCGGATTTGTAAACATACCGAGCGCATGATGCGCCCATTCCTTTTGCTTATTGTCTATCACAACAATCGGTTTATCGGCCGATGCCTTGGTCTCTGTCGAATGAAATGTCTCATATGTACACTCCGGATGCTCGTTTGCTACCGGTGTATCGCTAAAATCAAATACTGGCATTTTTATTCCTCTCTTTTCGTAATTGTATTCTTCATCATACCCTGTCAAAGGCTATGTCCTGTACCACCTCGCCTGCGATGATAAGTCCTGCCACTGATGGTACAAATGCAAGGCTTCCGGGAATATCCCTGCGCTCTGTGCACTTGTGTTCGGCACCCGGCGGGCAGATGCAGTTAGTTCTGCAGCTTATAGACATATCCTCTATCGGTCTTGTAGGCTTCTCCTCAGAGTATACCACCTTGAGCTTTTTCACGCCACGTTTTTTAAGCTCACGGCGCATGACCTTTGCAAGAGGACACATGCTGGTCTTATATATATCAGCCACCTTAAATGCACTTGCATCCAACTTATTTCCCGCTCCCATACTGCTTATGATAGGGACATTTTTCTCCTGTGCCTTCATGACAAGCGCAATCTTTGCTGTGACCGTATCAACCGCGTCAACTATATAATCATACTCTTCAAACGGAAATTCATCAGCATTTTCCGGCAAAAAGAAGCACCTGTGTGTCACGACACTGACATCAGGATTAATATCATGAATCCTCTCCTCCATCACATCTGTCTTGTATTTTCCTATGGTCTTTCGGGTTGCAATTATCTGCCTGTTTAGGTTTGTAAGACACACCTTGTCATCATCGATAAGGTCAATCGCTCCCACGCCGCTTCTGACTAGTGCCTCGCAGACATATCCGCCCACTCCTCCTATTCCAAATACTGCGACTCTTGCGCCCTTTAGCCTATCCATCGCCTCTTTTCCAAGCAAAAGCTGTGTTCTTGAAAACTGATTTAACATTTATTTCTCCTTTTCATCCCTGACCACGCCGACACCGGCAGAAATCAGGAGTCTTACTGTATCCTTAAGCATGCTCCAGTCAGCCTTTGACAGCTCATCGGCAGCCTTTATCATCTCAATGAGCTGCTTAAATGACATCTGGTCAAGGTTCTCAAAATTGGAGTCCGATGCTATTGAAAAAAGCACATTTACAAACTGCTTTCGCTGCGCCTCATCCATGCTGCCTATCCAGTTTCTGAGTGTCTTGTCAAGGCGCACACTGTTTTTGTCCAGCCCATCCGCCTTTATGATACTTCCGCCCATTATCTCCCATGAAAAAGCATCATGCTGCAGCGGCCCCGAATTACGGCTTCTTACCACCTCATAATCGTCCACATGCTCAAGCAATAAGCCAACAATAGACGACTGCGGCAGAAATGTCTCTATTCTATCAAAAATTCTTTTGTAGCCTGCCGTATATATCATCTTGTGATTGAAGCCCGGCCCGTCAAAATTAAACACCTTAATAATGACATCCTGCACCTCTTTATCCACATGCATGGCGGCAAACACTGCCAGATTTCCACCCTTTGAGTGTCCGCCTATCCACAGCTTTCTTGTATTGATGCTTTTATTGTTGATATTTTCATCATCTAAAGCTTTATCATTTATGGCTTTTTCATTTATGCCCCTATCATCATTGCATATATATGCTGCCACCTGCTTTAAATATTTTTTCGCCTTGTTCTGTCCCGGTGTCTCATCGAGATAGCTTAGATTAAAGTTTTCCTTCCAACCGACCACGGAATGGTCTGTACCACTGTAGGAAATGAAATATGTGCCGTCAGGCAGTTCTATCGTAACCGCAGAAAACTGCGACTCCTCTTTTTCACTAATATCGTATATATAATATCTCAAAATGCAGTCAGCATAGCGCCTTGAGTGCGCCAGCTTTTGAAGCAGCCTCGCGGAGTGGCGGAAAAGATTAGGCATCTGCTCAATCTCATCATCACTGTGGTCCGCGCAGTAAAGGCTTGAAAGCTGTTTTATCGTAAGGTATGACTTCTTTGCATCCGGCATATATGGCTTCATCTGCACATAAATGAGCTGTGAAAAAATCAGTCCGTCCACCTCATTTACATGCACCTCATCAAAGCCTATATCTCCACGCCAGTCAATATAATCCATGATATCTGCCATACAATGCCCTCCTGAAATATATCTGTCTTATTCATCATAGTGATCTAGGAAGCTGTGCTTTATGCCATCCTTTTTATATGCTACAACCGTAGCCAGATTTACATTCTCCACACTCTTAAATATATTTGCCTCGACAAAAGGATTCACCTTTTTAAGATTAGCGATGAGCTGCTTTATCTCAACACGCTTTGAGCGGTTTTCCTCATTATTGCAGGTGGTACAGGTATCTGTAAACTTGCAGGCACACTGTATGAAATGCAGACCGTTGTAATCACGCCATGCCTTGATATCGTCCTCCCTGACCAGATAAAGAGGCCTGATAAGCTCCATGCCCTCAAAGTTTGTGCTGTGAAGCTTAGGCATCATGGTCTGTACCTGTGCACCGTAGAGCATACCCATGAGTATCGTCTCAATAACATCATCATAGTGATGTCCGAGCGCAATTTTGTTGCAGCCCAGCTCCTTTGCAAATGCATACAGATGTCCTCTTCTCATCCTCGCACATAAATAGCATGGCGATTTTTCGATATCATATACAGCATCAAATATATCTGACTCAAAAATAGTGGCAGGGATGCCAAGGTTCCTGCAGTTTTCCTCTATGACATGCCTGTTTGCCTCATTGTAGCCCGGGTCCATGACGAGAAACTTCACATCAAAATCAAACTTGTTGTGATGCTTAAGCTCCTGAAACAGCTTTGCCATGAGCATGGAATCCTTACCGCCCGAGATACACACTGCAATCTTATCCCCCGGCTTTACAAGCTCATAGGTGTTTATCGCCTTTGTAAACTTGCGCCAGATGGATTTCTTAAATTTCTTTCTGATGCTTTGCTCCACATCTGCCTTTATATCGCGCTCTGCTACCTCATCCTCTTTCATGGCATCAAGCAGCCAGCTTATATAGCCTCCCTTTAAGCTTGCCGCATCAAAACCTTTTTCTGTGAGATACTCTGCCACATCCACACTCGTCTTACCACGGCTGCAGACTATTACAAGCTTCTTATCATGCAGCACCCTCTCATCTGACTCTATTTCCTCTGCCTGAATATTGAGTGCTCCCTTTATGGCACCGTGCGCCACCTCTTCCTCACTTCTTATATCTATTATCTGATAGCTGTTACTATCCAGATTTTTAACTTCTTCTATACTAAGCTGCATTTTATTTCTCCTATATTATTTCCGCAATGACTTTATTTCCTGAAATATCCTGTACTCATAATATGCCGACACCACAAGGATGAGCCCTATCATAATGAGGCTGTATACATCGCGGATTGCTATTCCAAACGCATCACACACGCATGGCACCAAAAGCCCCGCAGTAAAAACAAGCTTTACAAACGTCAAAAGCCTGAGCGAATATTTTCTGATATTGCCCACACACAGCTCCGCTGCTATGTGATTTAGCTTTTCCGGATAATGCTGCAGCCATGTGATTGCAATGTATACAAGCAAAAGCACAAGTATATTGGCCACAAACTTAAATACCTGTATGTGATAGCACACTCCATAATAAATCTGTAAGCCTATATACGCAAGAGCTAAAAGCGCATCTATTGCCTCAAGCACCGCCGAAGCAAAGGTCATATCTCTTTTTCTCATATAAATCTACTACCTTTCATTAACACCTTAAACACGTAAAAATAAGGTAAAACGATATTGTTTCTCTTTAAACTATCTAATTTTATCATATTATGGACTATCTTTCTAGAAAAATTGTGATATAATAATCAGGTTAAAGGAATTTTATTTAAAAATTAATAATACAACGAGGTTTAATCGAAAATGAGCAAATTAACAATACCAAAGAACTATTCTTCGGCACTGAATCTTCACGATACACAGCTTGCCATCAAGACTGTTAAGGATTTCTTCCAGGGCATGCTCGCACAGCGTCTTTCCCTGACACGTGTTTCAGCACCGCTTTTCGTTGATCCTACCACAGGCTTAAACGATAACTTAAACGGATATGAAAGACCTGTTACCTTCGGCATCCTTGAGCAGGGTGACAAGGAGGCAGAGGTCGTTCACTCTCTTGCCAAGTGGAAGAGATATGCATTAAAAAAATACGGCTTCTCTCTCGGCGAGGGCATCTACACAGATATGAATGCCATAAGACGTGATGAGGAGACTGACAATATCCACTCTATATTTGTTGACCAGTGGGACTGGGAAAAGGTCATCCGCAAGGAGGACAGAAACTTAGATTTCCTTAAGGAAACAGTAAAGACAGTATACAAATGCCTGCGCAAGACCGAGCAGTATATGGCTATACAGTACGACTACATAGATTTGATTCTGCCAAAGGATATCACCTTTATCACCACATCAGAGCTTGAGGAAATGTTCCCGGACAATACTCCAAAGGAGCGCGAGTATTATTTTGCAAAGGCAAAGGGTGCAATCTGTGTAATGCAGATTGGTGACAAGCTTGCAAACGGAGAGCCTCACGACGGACGTGCCCCTGACTATGACGACTGGGCTTTAAACGCTGATATCATCGTATACTATCCTGTTCTTGATATCGCACTTGAGCTTTCATCAATGGGTATACGTGTAGATGAAAAAGCCCTAAAGGAGCAGCTTGACAAGGCCGGATGTCCTGAGCGTGCTAAGCTTCCATTCCAGAAGGCTATCCTCAACAAGGAGCTTCCGTACACTATCGGAGGCGGAATCGGACAGTCACGAATCTGTATGTTCTTCCTCAGAAAGGCTCATATCGGTGAGGTACAAAGCTCTTTGTGGCCTGAGGAGACAATTAAGGCATGTGAGGAGCATGGTATTCAATTGCTATAATCTGCATACCATACTTTACTGTTTGTTATTAAAAACCTGCTGTGTCAGACAAGCATGACACAGCAGGTTTTTTATTTCTTATTTTTTAATTTTTCCATATGCATCTCAAACATCAGCATAAATGCATGTATTGCTGCTATTATCTACACAAACATCCTCCATGCAGCCCTGATCTGCGAACCCAGCCTCTCAAACTGCCAGTGTGTATTGCTCTTTATGATACTGTTTGGATCATTTATAGTAAAGCCCTCATCATCATAGCCTGTGATCACCATAAAATGTCCCTTTTCTGTGAAATCTCCCGGACCGACATTTACGACTATCAGATTGCCCTCATCAAGCCTTTCTTTAAATGTATCCTCATCCACCTTTATAGTCTTTGCATTTACCCCGTAGTGCCTGCAGCCCTTGCTTATAAGATTCCATGCACTTCCGGAGCCATCCACACTGTAGCCGGCCTCCTTTGCATACTCTGCCACCGCAAGAGGGGATGCCTGTGCATCATGTGTCAGATATAATACAACCATCGAAAGTGCAGTCGGACCGCAGCCACTCGCCGCAAAATAATTGCCACTGTACTTTTCATAGCCCCATCTCTTATCCCACTGTTGCAAAAGAGGTACTGTATCCTGCGAGGCCTCTGCAGTCAGATCAATATCATGCTCTTTCGAATGCTCCTTAGGATACTCATATATGAAGTCAATTGCCTCATCATTTTTCTTTGCAAGCTCCTTTAGCTGCCCCGGATACTTTGCACTGTGAAGTATCTCATCAAGCTTCGTTTCCTTGTCAGGCTCGCTGCTTTGCTCCGCAGCGTTTACATCAGCCTCTGAGCTGTTTTGATTTTTTTCTGAATCCATTTTAGATGCGGTAAGTGAATTATTATTCTTCTGCACATCAACATCTCTTGATTGCGTCTTATTATCAGCACCTACCACCGCGTCAGCTACGGGAACTAAAAGCTGCATGCCACACGCCAGAAATGTTGTTATGATTATCGCTGCACAAAGAACTATTGCGCCTATTTTCATGCGCCTGTCGCGGTGCCTTGCACGTTTTATGCTTCCCTGCCTTCTATGAGTTTTCTTATGTGTCTTTCCCATTGTTTTCCTCTTACTATTATAGCTTATCAACTTCATCCATCCAGATACGTCCGCACGCATCAGAAGGCATCCTTAGGTCTCCTCTCGGTGAGACCGCCACTGTTCCTACCTTTGGTCCATCCGGCAGACATGAACGCTTGAACTGCTGTGCAAAAAATCTGCGATAGAAGTTCTTAAGCCATTTGAGAATAAACTCATCATCATATTTTCCTTCAAATGCTATCCTTGCAAGGCGGTAAACCTTGGCAGGAGCATAGCCGCAGCGCAGCATATTGTAAAGGAAGAAGTCATGCAGCTCATAAGGGCCCACAAGATCCTCTGTCTTCTGTGAAATCTTACCGTTTTCAGGTGGTAAAAGCTCAGGAGAAACAGGTGTATCAAGCACATCAAGAAGTGTACTTTCCAGCAAATCGCTGCCGCAGGTATCTGCATAGTATTTTACCAGATGGCGCACCAGAGTCTTTGGAACCGAAGCATTTACCGCATACATGGACATATGGTCTCCGTTGTAGGTCGCCCAGCCGAGTGCCAGCTCTGACAAATCTCCTGTACCTATAACCATTCCGTTTTCCTTGTTTGCGATATCCATAAGTATCTGTGTGCGCTCACGTGCCTGTCCATTCTCGTAGGTGACATCATGCACAGACGGATCCTGTCCGATATCCCTGAAATGTATATTTACGGCATCCTTTATATCCACCTCGATAAATGTAGCTCCAAGGCATTTAATGAGATTTACCGCATTGTCATATGTGCGGTCTGTTGTTCCAAAGCCCGGCATAGTAACTGCCGCTATATCCTTGTGATCCTTTCCCAAAAGGTCAAATGCTCTCACCGTGACAAGCAGTGCCAGTGTGGAGTCGAGTCCTCCTGAAATACCTATAACTGCTGTCTTGCAGTTGGTATGCTCTAATCTCTTTTTAAGCCCCATAGCCTGAATCATAAGAATCTCATCACAGCGTCTGTCCCTGTCTGTCTTATCTGCAGGAACAAAAGGAGCGCAATTTACATAGCGGCTAAGAATGGTATCCTTTACCTCAAGATCAAACTCAGCCCATCTGTGATCATCCTCGACAACAAATGTTGTCATCCTGCGCCTCTCCGTCTCTATTCTTTCTACATCAAACTCGCTGTATATGGTCTCATTTGTAAAGCGCTTTGACTCGGCAAGCACATTTCCGTTTTCACAGATGAGATTGTGTCCTGAGTAGACCACATCCTGTGTGGACTCACCGTCTCCCGCTGACGCATAAATATATCCACAGATTAATCTGGCAGACTGTCCGCTCACAAGCTCTCTCCTGTATATTGCCTTGCCTGTCACCTCATCTGATGCAGACAGATTTACAATCACAGTGGCACCCGACATCGCGTGTCTGATGCTCGGCGGGTTCGGAGTCCAGAGATCCTCACAAAGCTCCACCGCTATCTTAAGCTTTGGCAGCTGCTTGCAGCTAAAAATAAAATCAGTATCTACAGACACCTGCTGTCCATTTTTCAGTGTGACATATGTGCTAAGGTTTTCTCCCGATGCAAAATGCCTTGCCTCATAAAACTCATTGTAATTTGGCAGAAATGTCTTTGGCACCATGGCAAGTACTTCTCCGCGCGATACAACTGCCGCCATATTATAGAGCATGCCGTTTATCTCATATGGAAGCCCCATGAAAAATATGCCGTCAAGGCTCCTGCTGTAATCAGCTATCCCTATAAGCTCATCCTCTGCTGCAGCTATGAGCTTATCCTGCCAGAAAAGATCCTGACAGGTGTATCCGGTAATGCAAAGCTCCGGGAAAACAACCACCTTTGCCCCATTGTCAGTGCTCTCCTTCATAAGAGCCTTAATAAGCTGTCCGTTGTATACAGTATCAGCTACCTTTACCTTTGGTGTCGCTGCAGCGACCTTTATATATCCGTCCTTCAATTAGCGCATCTCCTTCAACTCATCCACCGTAAACTCATATGCCTTATTACAGAACTGGCACTTTACCTCAATGCTCTCACCATCTGCGATAATGGAATCAAGATCCTTTTTGCTCAGAGTGGAAAGTGCTCTGCTCACACGCTCCTTTGAACAGTCACAGTGGAATCGTGTCTCAGTCGTATCTGTGATTTCAAGCCCGAAATCCCCTAAAATTTCCTCAAGTATCTGCTCCGGAGTCAGCCCCCTGTCAAGCATCTGTGTCACAGAATCAATCTCTGTGATTTTCTTTTCAAGCCTGTCCACAACATCCTCCGGTGTAAACGGCATAAGCTGGATGATAAATCCGCCGGACTGCTTCACGCTCTGGTCCTTATCCACCAGCACGCCAAGACCAACCGCCGACGGAATCTGCTCAGATGTGGCAAAATAATAGGTCAGATCCTCAGCTATCTCACCTGTTTTAAGCTCACACTGACCTGAATACGGCTCCTTTAAGCCCATATCCTTTATGACTGTAAGTATACCAAGATCAAGCGCTCCTCCCACATCGAGCTTGCCTGCCGCATTGAGTGGCAGCTCAACCTGTGGATTCATGGCAAAGCCCTTTACATTGCCGTGCGAATCTGCTGTGACGGTAAGTCCCTTTGCAGGTCCGCTGCACTGTATCTGAAGAGTTATGATATCCTTATCGCCCTTCATCATAGCTCCCATCATGGCTCCCGCAGAAAGGAGTCTGCCAAGTGCCGCCGTCATGACAGGTGTTGTCATGTGATCCTCTCTGGCAGTCTCTACCATCTCCCTTGATGTTACAGCAAACGCCCTGATATTGGCATCCGCCGCTGTTGCTCTTACTATATAATCTGACATAATTTACCTCTCATTATCTAATTCTATGCTTTATGTGCAATTACAGTGACCTTCTCACTGTCACACTTCACCTGATCGTCTGTGTACGCATCATACACCGCATCAAACACAAGTCCCGACTGCTCAAGAAGCTCCTTAAGCTCTGAAATCTCATAGCATCTCTGGAAATGAGTTTCCTCAAACTTCTTGTAGATGTCATCCTCATCCTCTGACTGCTCCTTTATAAAAAGTGTCAGGTCATACTCGTTTATTTTCTCATCGGCATCATAATAATTGTCCCATATAAAGCTGCCCTCATCACGGTTTTCAGCTATGGTATTATCAGCCATGAGCACCTCATATTTGTATGGAGTATTGATATCAAATATAAAAATGCCACCCTCTTTGAGACTTTCGCTCACGCAGAAAAAAACTGCCTGCAGATCCTCAGGCTCAAGAATATAATTGATGCTGTCACATGCGCTTACGACGGCACTCACCTTTTCTCCCGGTTCAAACTCTCTCATGTCCTGCATCAGATAAAGGATTCTGTCATCCTCTCTCTCAAGTGCCATATCAAGCATGTCAAAAGAATTGTCAATGCCTATCATATCATAGCCTGCATCTGCAAGAAGCGTGGTAAGCTTTCCCGTACCACAGCCTAAGTCCACGACATATCCACTGTCTATGCCATTTGCACGCAGTTTTTCGACAATATATCTGCCCCACACCTCATATGGCACATTGTCCATGAACATGTCATACACCCGGGCAAAACTCGTGTATGCTTCCATAATTACCTCATTTCGTGTTACAGAACCCCTGCTGCTTACATGCGAGCATGACGCATCAGCTTTTTTGTTCTCAGTGGTTCTGAATAGTTACTATTGATTATATAATAACAATTAAATGTCTCAAAATCAAGGTTGATATAAGGCACAAAAACCATTATACTAAGCATATGATTGATAATTACGAACACTACATAACAAAAAACATCAAAGCATTTTACAAAAGGCGTCTTTTCTCTCCGATTGTATACATCATTCTGCTTACCGTGCTATGGTTTGCATTTTCACTCGGAGATATTTTATCGCCCATACACATTGACGATTCTGTCAGCTTTGAAGCTGCATACAAGGATTCGGACAGATATGTAAAAACCACCCTTAAAAAGCTTTACTTTACCGGCTACACCATGAAGGACGGCAACGATATCAAGGGCTATTACTACTACTGCATGCGTGATAAGCACTGCTCTATTGTACTGCTTGCACCATCCACCTGTGAGGAGGGTCTGCCCTCTATCGACAAACTCACGGTGGTCGGTAAAATCGTAAAGGGAAAGGGCACCTACACACAGTTTGTAAATAAACTGTCTAAGGATCTGAGTTGGGATTCCAAGGGACTCTCCGATACCATAACAGGCTACTATCTTAATGAGCCTGAGTACCATTTGAAAACTACTATTTTTATGTTTGTTTTTTATTTTGGCACTCTCATCTATGCTGTTATCAGCCTGATATTCTACATCCTATGCATCAGGTTTCCTGTTTTGGCACCGGCATGTCAGAATCTTGTTGTATTTGGCAATCCGCACAAGCTGCTTGCCGAGGCTGAGGAGGAGCTTGCGACACTGCCACAGCTTGCCACCGAGGACATGTTTATCACAGAGCACTATTTTATCATGACCTCGCCTTATGGCAATGCCATCGTGCCTATCAAAGAGATTTTATGGATTTACAAATACTCTACCCTGCACAAGATTCTGTGGTATCATTTCAGCATCTCATATACACTGCATATTTCCGCAAATAAGCATCTGTATATTCATTGTCCGAAGAACACGAAGTCTGATATCGATGGTATCATCGATTATCTGGCTGAGGCTAATCATGATATTCTGGTTGGTTTCAGTGAGGAAAACAGATTGAAGGTGCAGGCTGTTCAGGGGAAACCGCTGCATGTGGAGAGGCTACTTGCGTGGAAGAAGAAGAAATAAAGTGTTTCAGTTTATTGGCTTAAATGACGGGGCCTCGCAGGAGCACTGCTGCAAAATACGCTCATACTACGCGAATTTTACAGCAGTGTTCCTGCGAGGCTCCTGTTTGTTGCAGTGTCCAGAGATTTTTGCTATTTTTTAAAATCCCAAATAGATGCCTGTCCGCACCGCATATCTGCCACTAAACGAATACTGAATATTTACCAATTTCATTACCTGCTGCATTAACATTCATGGATTGAACCATAACAAGACCTAATGATAAAATTACTGAAAATATCCTCTTGCACATTTTTTTACTCATATAACTGCCTCCTTTGGTCTATTTTTTGCCTATCCCACACAAAACAAAACTCCTTAATTAAAAAACCTTTTTTTACTTCTACATATCCCATCACCTCATCATTCAAATAAAGTATCCATCTTTCATCCTGTTTCTTAATTATCAACTCCTGTAATTGACACATCTCATATGCATATTCATGTTTTTGGACAACCTCAAATAAAAAGCTCTCATTGATTTCCTTTCGTGTATAATATGTAGAAATATATGCCTCATCATTCTCTTCACTTCCCAATTCAACACAATCCCTATTATCACTTCCTAAAATGAAATAATACACTAATTTATCCATTGTAGAATTTACTTTCATCGCTGAACCCATCATCAGACAACCAATCAAAAAAATAATTGTCCAAAACAAATATATTCCCCAATAAGCAGCTTTGCTTTTGACAATATTCTTATCACGATGTCTCCCAAAGCACATAAGATGTGTTAATTGTCTTGGATAGAAAATAATCAAAAAAGCTGAAACAACTATATAACATATTTTCATTTTATTATCTCTCTCTTAATCAAAATTCCTAAATTGGATGTTTCCTGAAAAACACTTTATTCAGAACGATTTATTGTATCATTTGTAAACTCAACAATAATGTTCTTATTGGTGCTCAGTGTGATTCGGTGGTTGTTATTCATGGTAAAAGACTCCAATCTATAGGTTTTGTTACGTCTATTTTACCATATATTTTCTTCACCTGGTGGGTGAATAATGATATGAACAACAAAGTATCGCAAAAGCTTGAAATTATAGGATTTAAGGAGTCTGTGAAGAAATATACTACCATTTATTTCTTTATTTATTTTCTCTATTACATTTATGTTCTACCGGTCTTTTCGGTTGATGAAATATCCCCAAACAAAACGGAGGATCACCACTGGCTCTCTTAATCTCATTTCTTATCACCCTCTCCACAACCTTCAATACCTTTTTGTTAATTTTCTTCATTTCTCTTTACCTCCTGTTTTAATATTTTAGCTATCAGCAACAGAACCGCACATAATATAACAGCAACTGCCATATGGCAAACATACATCATATCGGCTCCGAGCAAAGTAAAAGTGTAAATAACACACACTTCAACTGCACACAAAATTCTTGCCGCCCTCTTTGATTCTGACAGTTCTACCGCATCCATATGTATGTTGGGATGATTAACAGTCCCTATAACTTCAACTATGCAAATTGCAACTAATAATAATCCAAAAACCAGCTGCGGATAGTCAACCAGAACCATACATAAACCTAAGACAAGCATATAAGTAACCACTGTACCCAAATAACATTGAAAAAAGGTATTCATATGATATCCGCCTGTTCTTTTTCTTAATGACAAAAAGAATAACAAAAAGAATGCTGTTGGAACTAATTTCTCAATCAGTACACTTATTAGCAAAATAGTTCCAATGGTTATAAATTTTTCTATTAACGAAACAAGCGTATAGACATAATATTCTTCCGCTTCCTTGTCAATCATTTTTTCCTCAGCCATTTGGTCAACCAACCCCATTGCCATCTTCTCAATCATATCAACGCCTCCTTCTACTGTAAGTATAACAATACACAATTTCTTAACAAGGTCTATTGCAGAAAGTGTACTTATTTTGCAGAAAACGACAAAAAAGTGATTTGTTCTCAGAAATCACTTTTCACTAGAGGAATCATAATGGAAAAATAAAACTCTCGTTCATCGTTTTGAATCACATAAGAGCCCCCATACTTCCTTATTGTTTCAGCTATATTTTTTATTCCTATTCCATGCTCATCTGTATCCAAAATCTTTGTAGTCTGTATCTCTCCATTTTCATAAATAACAGCATTCTCATAAGTATTTTTCACCGATATAATCGCATTATTGTCCTCTATAACAATTTTCAATTTTATTATTTTATCCCCTCTGCACTTTTCACATGCTTCAATCGCATTGTTTAATAAATTGGACATAATAACCACAACATCCTCATCGCTAATATTCAAAGATGATAAATCATTAATTTTAAATACAAAAACAATACCTTTATCCCTTATTTCCTGATATTTAGTATTCAATACCGCATCCACAATCACATTATTTGTACAAATAAAATCCAATTCTTTACTAATTTGACCACTGATTTTATTTACAAAGCTTTCCAATGAATCATATTTCTTCTTTTTTATCAAAGAATCAATGCACATAATCTGATTTTTATATTCATGTGTCATTTTCTTTTGTTTATCAAAATTTTCAGAAATAGAACGATACATACCTATTTGGTTTTTAACCTGTATCCTATAAATACGTTCCTCCTGCAATTTATTTTCTCGTTTTAAAATATCATATATTAAATAAAATACAACTATGTTCATTCCCGCCAATCCACACGCTATAACAAAAAATAAATTCTCCTGGGCTTTATTTTTTATATCTTCAGACATTTTTATCATAGCTGTAATAACACATATTGTGAAAATAGGGAAAAAAATAAACCGAAGCCATTCTGTATCTGCCAGCATAGCCAAAGATTTTTTCTCCATATGATTTCTAATAATTAATACAGCAAAAAGTAACAATGCCTTTCCTAAAACAACGACCAATGAACCCTGTATAACATGTGATTCCCATACTTCTTCCATGTTATGAAAAATATAAATATTCATAAGTAACGCGAAATAATCCATCACGAGCAAAAGACTCTCAAATAATGCTGATAAAATCATCGCCTTACCAAAACTCAGTTTAAGATAAAGCAACATAAAGAATGTTATGAGAATAATTGAAAATACCTGCTTTACAATAAAATAGTCTCGAAAAATCATTGCAATAAAATAGCAAAGCACTGTCAATCCGATAACTATACTATAATTTTTCCAACAATTATTTTCCTCTCTTTTTATTCCAAATGCTTCAAAAAAAATTTTGCAGCATAATATTTCCAACATCATAATCATAAGACTCTGAATGTAAACAAACATTTATACTTCACCTCTATAAGCGATAAACTTTTCTTCTACATATTTATATCTCGCTCTAGCTATATCTAATAGAATTCCATTATTCAGCAATACTCTGTATCTGCTTATATTTTTAATGAATTTCATATTAACCAGAAAGCTCTGATGTATCCGCAGAAAATCATTTCCGGCAAACTTATCATCTATTTCATTTAGCGTCCCTTGTAATGTATATTTTTGCAGACAATCCTCCATTACATGAAACTCCAATTTATGTAATTTACTCTCAATATACAATATGCGATTCAATGAAACTTTCCTTGTACCTTCGCAGAAATCAAATTCAGCCCAAGTAATCTTATAATCCATTTTTTCATGAATTGCATCCATGCACTCATAAACACTGGCAACCAGATTTTTATTGTCCTTTAAAATATATCTTACTGCATCTACCTTATATCCTTCTATCGTATAGTTTACAAAGGCTGTAACAAAAACAATAAACATATCCTTGCTGTTTTCCCGGATCTTTTTTTGCTGTCATAATTCCATCCAGTTCATCCATGTTGATATCCAGAAAAACAATCTTATATTTTACCATTTCAATTCCCAGTTCAACAAATTCTTTTCCTGAACTAAAAGTATCAATTTCAAGCATTATTCCTCTGTCAGTCATATAACGTATAAGTATTTCCTTTAGGTCATCTCTAAAAATCTTTTCATCATCGCATATAGCAATTCTAAACATACGTTTTTCCCCCCTCTCTAAATTTTGCATATTTCCTCGTTTGGTTGGTTGTGTTTTTTTAATTTTGTACATATTTTTATATTTTGGCACCTTCCAACAAAAACTTTATTTACTTCCATATAAACATAGCTTATTTTCCCTCGTTCAATTAGAATAATATAAAACCATTTTACAGTCATATATTACTATTTCTCACCCGAACAATCAAATAAAAGGCAGAAATCGACCTATATTTGTAGAAAATGACCAAAATCAACATTTTGAACAGCTTAATCTTTCTTCTATTACCAAATTTGCATTAACATATGCCGGCATTACTACTGTCTCCGAACTTAAAGAATATAATTATATCTCTTTAGCAAATGTTCTTCCTCTTTCTTTCCTTATACGCCGGATATTCTTACCAATAAATATCTCATCTTGCTTTATTTTCTGTTCCATCCCTTTTCACCATGCCTATGAACCCATTTTGGTTCTTTTTGCATTATTTTATGCAATATGCATGATGAAAAGGGACTTGTTCTAGTCCATCTTGTTTCTTCCCTATAATATTTTAAAAAAGAGATTCGAAAAAGGGGCTGTCATGCTAAATCGTTAAAGCGACAGTCCCTTTAAATAACAAATGTTATAACAGTAAACACCTATTATCATTAACACTTTCTGTTTTGGTCTTTTGACATATTCCTGTGCCTATTAAATTACATCACTGTTGCAAGAATACCCCATAGAAAAAATGCATAATTTTCTTTGATAGTCTGTTATATCAAACATTTACTTTTTTCCAATATTTTCAATATAGACATTTTACTGCTGTGAAAGTTTATCTTCAAGCATTGATTTAGACACCGAAAACTCGAATGTATCCATATTACTATATGTTGTTATTTTCTCTGGATTATCATTCTCAACAATAAATTCAGGTCTAATATAGCTATCTTTATTCAAAGTGTACCGTCCAAAGACTGAACAGTTAATTCGATAACTGTCACCCAGAATACTGCCTTCATTTGTTTTCAGAAATAGAATAACAGTATCTCCAACATTTGAATGTTCCGCACCCATAAAAGTATGGTTAATTAGCAAATTTTCCATTTCTTCTTCTGTGTATTGTGACAAATCGGCATGTGCTTCAATTTGTTCCTTTTCATCGCTCAGCCGAGTATATCCTCCATCCTCATACACAGTGATGGTTTCCTGCA
>QWBY01000825.1_pt1 | contig 20250 bp, 14 predicted proteins | sample 1972471 | NCBI WGS metagenome assembly QWBY01 (sample SAMN09866722, study PRJNA288562) | Human gut metagenome isolate term6_stool, whole genome shotgun sequencing... | reverse complement strand
ATAAAATCAAAGTCTTTTTTATGTAAAGGAGAATAAAATGACAAATAAAAAGAAAAACACAAAAATAACAAAGAAAACAGCAATCGGACTTTTAGTCTTAGGACAGATGATGACGACAGGGGCACTGGCTGCTCCTCAGGAAGCAATAAGCGCATTTAAAGATGTAAGAGAAGTAAGGCAGACAATAGGACACTTCAAGGGGGAAATAAAACTCTTTATCGAAAAGGACGGCAAGAAAACAAGAGTGGACCAAAACATGAAGGACGGTCTAAGAGTAGTCGAAGGCAGAACATGCGTAGGTGTAAGAGATTTGGTAAATGCAATTGAAGGGGCAGAGGTCGAATGGGACCAAGCAAACAAAATTGTGGATATCAGATACGGAGGCAAGGAAATCTCCTATCCACTGGGAAAACCTGTAATGTGGGACGGGGATAAGATGGTCACCATAGATGTACCGGCACAAGTCGACCCAGCTATATCAAGAACATTCTTACCTATAAGAAACATCGCCGAAACATTGGGCTTCAAAGTTGATTGGAACCAAAAGACCAAGGAAGTAACCCTAACCCCAGGCGCCGGCACAGAACCAACAACAAAGCCAAAGGCGAACACAAACAAAGGTGGAATAACTAAAGGCGGAGCATATACATTAGCAAATGGTAAAACTTTGCCAAGAATTAACAACTTGCCAGAAGAACCTACGGGATATTATATAAGTGAAAAGGATATTATTGATAACGGAGACGGAACTATGACCTTTGCAAAGGGATCAGAATGGGAAGCAACAATGCCAAAGCCTACAGTAAAGGTAAACTCATCACCTGCAAAACCTGACTTCAAAATCATAGGAAATAATGGACCTGATAACCGTATTGGAACAGCAGTATTAATGCAAGGAAATCCCTTGTGGGAAAAAGTATGGCAATTTGTTGTAGATAGGTATGGAGCAGATGATTATCAATGGGTTGATAAATCTAAGGGAATAAAAGCACAACCTGATTTCGAACATTTCACAAGATGCCCGGGAGCATTTGAAGAATTCGAAGCATTACTAGCACCAAGGAAAATTAAACAGCAGTATGTAGATGATTTTATTAAAAATGGAAAACATATGAAGTATAAGGGAGAACCTAACGCAATGAGACAGCCATTGGCGGATGATGATTTCTACGATGCGACAGGTATTATTGACCCAGGATTTGATGGATTTACGTATACATACAGTATTAAAATGAATCCACTATCTAATTCAGATAATTATATAATAACAACAACTGGAGAATATTATAGTAATATATTAGATAGGAATAATAAGAATATTAATATTGAAGTAGATAAAATCCTAGCACCATATAGAGGTAAGACAGCTAAAATTTCGTGGCTAGTAATTGATGTACCTAATTTCAGGTACAAAGCTATGAACCCATATAATAATGAATATGGAGTTGTGGGAGTAAGTTTACGCGACAAAGCATTAAGAATGCGTGGAAAATTCTATGACGATCCTAAGTTTGAATTTAAGTAAATAGGGGTGATATAATGAATAAGAGATTAATATGGATATGTAGTATATTATTTGCTTTATTAAATATATTATATTTGTTAAATCCGATAAAAGCAGAGACTGCAGCTGATGGTTCAAATATAGATAATACAGGAGCAACCAGTGAAGTTGTTGGGGGAAATGATGCACAAAAGAGTGTTATACCGATCAGCCAATATGATATAAAAGCCGGAGTTCCGATCACAACTAAAGAAGGTATCGAAGTTAATATAAGTAATCCTGGAGGGGGAGATACAGTAAAAACTGATGTATTTTATCCCCTAAATATCCCAAGAGGGGAAGATGGTAAACAACTACCTGTAGACAAAAGCATGTTTAACTTCGGTAATGATGCACTGAAAGATGGTGTAGCAACAAAAAATTACGGAGCAAATGCATTTGCAAATTTAATAGACAGTAAAGCTTTGATGACTGAAAAGGGATTTGCATATGTTAAAAATGAGAAAGGTGATATAGTAGGGGTTAAGGTTAGTTATGAAGGTTCGAAATCAGCAATGGAAAAAATTTCTGTACTAACTGATTCATTAAATAAAATAGTCGATAATGCTAAATTAGGTAAAAGTGGAATTCCAGGAGATAAACTTTTAGCTCAATTAATGAAAAATCTGGATATGACACCAGAACATCCAAATTACGATGCATATAAAGAAGCTCTGGAAAAAGCAATTAAAGATACTAATATAGCTAAAGAAACATTGGAATCCCTTCAAAAACAGTTGAATATGTTTATGGCTATGTCATTCCAACCGCCAAAACAAACTGTTCATACAAGTCCAGTACCATCTGATGGTGGAGCATGTGCAGCATGGAATGCTCAAGGTCAACCAGCTCCTGTAACTTGTCTAGGTGCAGGAACTCAACAAGGTCATAGGGCAAATTGTAGTGTGTCACAAACACAAGAGTTTATGAGTTCATATACTACGACAGTCCCTAATAACTCAGACCCGTTCATAAAAAACAGATCACCTTTCTGTGACTCACAAAGAGGCGGATATTTAAACTTTTCTGAAATAATGAATACTTTTGGTCATAGAGTATGGTCAAAAGATGATCTAATGAATAACGGTGTTTCAGCATTCAATAGAGTTAGAATGCAGGACCAATTTACAAATAATCCGTGGAAATCATCTTGGCGTGGGGAAATGAGAAGATGGAATCCGTTTAAAGAAGGCAATAAATTATCAGGTATCCCATATAAAATATTATGGAGTCCTGTACTTGACTCGTGGACAGATGCCGACCACAGTATTAACCCTATGATAACAGAATCCATAGAACATAGAGATAATGCAGAAAGATCTAATGCAGTGTTTACTGCAAAATATGGATTGAATGACCCATTAAAGGTTTATAATAATGCACCAAATCCAAGGATGAGAGTAACAGCATTAGATTTAGATAATAACGCTTGGAATGAAAGTGAAACTGCAAATATATTCTGTGCAGGTCAATATGATATGAAAATTGAACCACGTTACGATATAAAAAGATGGGATAGACATAGATTATTTGACCTGCATAAGACAGAAGGACCATCATGGACTTTTACATGTCAATGTGTGGAAGAGAGAGAAGAAGAATATTGCAAAGGTTGGACTTGGGAAAAAGATTCAGATGGTAGGCGGTCTAGAACGTGTGATGAATGGGGAACACGTACAGTGTGCGTAAGAGAAGAGCACGTTCAACAAAATCTAGGTGGAGTTAATGAAAAATACCCTAAAGGCACAACAACATCAGGACCAACAGATGCAGGTTCAATTCCTCCAATTTATAAACAAAGAAGAAAATATCAATATAGAATTGGAGCATTAGTAGAATATCATGCAATAGCTAGAAATACAATGAATCCAAGACTTAGACCAGTTCCAGATTCATATAGAGACCCATCTAAAATTAAAGCAGGTTACGGCTTTAATTATACTTCAGGTATGCAAGTAATAACTGACTACGATAGAGACCCTAGAACATATAATGCATCACCGGTTATAATTAGGCCGAACAAAGCCAGACCATTAAATTTAGCTAGAGATAATTACCTAGGTAATTATGGTAGATTTAATCCTAATGTAAGATATGATAGTGTAAGAAATGCTCCGGAAAGATCTTCATCAATAAATCAAAACTTCATTGAAGAAGACTTAAGAGGAAGAATAATAGGAACAACTTTTAATCCGAATGAAATATCAAATGTAGAAAAAGTAGACGGCAAAAAGAAGGATCTAAAAGATGTAGAACAGTTACCAGTAAGTTCAACAGTAAGAAGAACGCCAATAAATTGGGGTGAAAGGACAACATCATTTAGAATAGACTCAGACCCAACTAAATATTATCACGCCTACTGGAGGACTAGAGGAGAAGAGAACTTGGTTCCTGCTTATAGACCGGGACCATTACACTATATTTATCTGGACTACCTAAGTGGAACAGATTATACAGTGGGAAGCTTAGAGTTTATTAGATTAAACAATAGAGGATTTGGAGTATCCGCATTCAACTCCGGCTCGATTCGAGTTGTGGGGAATATGTGGGAGGATGCCTTCTCGAGACCGGATTTTAGAAAGTCGAGGGATTTTCATATTTAATTTTTTATAAGGATAAGGCGATACATACTAATAATAAACTTTGACGATTTGCCCGGCTTTTTTACATATAAAATTTAATAATCTATTTACTATAAATGGTTAGGGTAAAAACTTTTATTTTTTCACAAACAAAAACAGCTATTTGAAAATCAATAGCTGTTTTTTATTGGTCAGGACCGTCTTCTATAAGGTCACTTCGGACATCAGGAAGACTCCATCTATATTTCATTGAGAGCAGACGAATAACAATTACGACTATGACACCCAAGAGATATGCATAGTGCCTAAAATATTGTCTGGAAAGGATGAATGCGACTGCGCCGAGAAGAGATGCTATTGCGTAGATTGTATTTTTCGTAAATATAATCGGAATTGCACCTGCGCAAAGGTCTCTAACAACTCCTCCTCCGCATCCCGTTACCATTCCGACGAATATCAATAGATATCTGTTGCTGCCGTATGCCATTTTCCATGCAAGGTTCACACCACTCATCGTAAATATGCCAAGTCCAATTGCGTCGAGCACTGATATTATTTTTACATAAGTTAGAAGAAAATACATATTAAGAAATTTCTTTTTGTCAATGAGTTTGTATATTATTATGACTGCAGTAGCAGACACGACTGAAACGGTTGTGTAAATTGTTTGAAGAAATGCTATCGGTGGATTTATTCCAAGAACCAAGTCTCTGAAAATCCCGCCGCCGACAGCGGTTATAATTGAAAGAACTATGATTCCAAAAACGTCCATGCCTTTTCTTATTGCAATCATCGCACCGGATGATGCGAACGCCACAGTTCCGATAAGTTCGAGAATATAATAAAATTTTTCGAAGTTCATTGTGCCCTCCTTTATTGGTAAAATAGGCAGTTTATAGTTCGTATGCGATTTCGTTTAGTTATATATTATATTATGTATTTTCAAAATGTCAATGATTCTGAATATGTTTATGGCAAAAATATGCAAATATTTACTTCAAATGTAAAAGTTTATGCGGTAATCTTTGTATTAAAAATTGGGTTTAAATTTAAAAATCCAAACCCAATTAAAATATTTATTCTTGCCATGTTTCTTCCATATCTGACACGATTTTAAAGAAGTTTTCGCCAGGACGTATGATGTGTCTAACCCATTCTTTTTTTATTTGCCAAAGGTTTGCCTGCACAACAAATTCGGAACGGTCGGTAATTTCAAAAATTCTTTTCCAACTTTCGGTGATTTCTTTTTTTATCTCGTCAAATGCACCGATGTATTTGTTGCTGAAGAGGTCGAAAGTGTGCTCGATTTTATTTTCTTCGAGTAATTTTTTAAATCGTTTATCATCATCTTCGCCAATCGGAATATAGAGATTATTTAAAACATAGTCCCATTTAGCACCGTCAAAATAGATGACTTGATCTTTTGGCACTGTTAGAGCGTAAACAATTTCTTTGTCAATCGGTTTTAGGCAGTTGTTTTTTGAAACGCTGCACCAAATTGGATAGTTTATTCCAGAAGGGCGGGGCACTTTTTTCTCAGCCATTTCAACAAATAAATCGTATTTTTCCAAAAAGAAATCCGAAATATCTCGCATGTGAAGTTCAACATAAAGCTTTTTATTTCTTACTATGCCATTGTGCTCAAGCTCGTACAGACTGTTTTCGTGTTGCCTTGTGTACAAGTTTACATATTCGGTCATTATTCTTTATCCAATACTTTTTTCGCATATGGACAAACAGGGATTATTTTCTTTTTGTGAAAATCTGCGTAAGACTTTGCTTCAAGCACAAGCTCCTTTGCGATGCCACGATTTCTGTGCGACTCTTCGACAAAAACTTCTAAAATCGAAAAACTGTCGGCATCTTCTTTATAGACAAGTTTTGCAATTGGATTTTTTTCGTCGCCAATAAAAAACATTTCGTCGTTGTCGTCGATGAGCATTCCGTTTCTGCTGAAATAAGGTTTTGCATTTTCGACTAAGTAATCAAATATTTCTGGGCTAAACTCTTTTATAGGGCTCATTCTTTTCATGAGCTGCGACCATTTTACATGGAATTCATTCCAAGTACCGCCGTTGTTAAAAATATTATTTATAATTGGTTGCGAGCGATCCATTGCGTTTGCAAATTTTGCTTCAGGAGTTTCGATTGCATCAAACTCGTGCCAAAGCTCTCTTAGATATTCGCCGTCTTCGCCAAGTTCGGAGAAAACTTTTATGGAAGCCTGTTCTTCGCGATCTTTCTTTGTCTTGTTTCCTTCGACGTCATATGCAAAAGTGTCGCCCGCATAAATTTCAACAAGGTCGTGGACAAGGAGCATTAGCATTGTCTTTTCCAAGTTTATATTTTTTGCATAATCTCTGAATATATACGCCATTAGAGCGATTGAGAAAGAATGTTCCGCATCGGTTTCACGTCTGTCGACACCGATTATTTTCGTTCGCCTGTCAATTTGTTTCATTTTATCTATCAATACAGTGAAGTTAATTTTTTCGTTTAAAGTGCTCATATTTACCTCCAATTTATTCGATATTTATTTTATACCCATAATTGTATTAAATTACAAAATGTGGTATAATTCAAGTTAGTGATTAAGAAAGGAGGAGCAAGATGAATTTTGATGAGATACGCCCATGTTGGCTTGAGATAAATTTGGATAATCTTAAACACAACATACATACTATTAAGGAAAGTGTAAAACCGGGCAGCGAAATTATGGCGGTTATTAAGGCAAATGCTTATAACCACGATGCAGTCACAGTTGCTCGAGAATTAAATACGCTTGGAGTTCATAGATTTTGTGTTTCAATTTTATCAGAAGGACTTGAGCTAAGGAAAGCCGGAATCACAGATCCAATACTTCTTTTAAATTATATCAGGGATTCGGAAATTAAAGGTGCTATTGAAAACAATTTGGACATGACTGTATATGATTATGAACAGGCAAAGCTTATAGATGAATGTGCGGCAGAATTAAATAAAAAAGCAAAAATTCACATTAAAGTTGATACAGGAATGAGCAGAATCGGTTTTTTACCGGGAACGGTTGCATTTGAAAGAATTTTAAAAATTCTTGAAATGAAGAACATCATTTGCGAAGGTATTTTCAGCCATTTTGCAACTGCAGACGTTCCAAATGACCAAGGAAACACGAGAAAGCAGTACGAAATTTTTGATTCATTTGTAAATAGCATTGAATCTGCAAGCGGTAAAAAGTTAAAAAGGCACATTTCAAATTCGGGAGCTATTATCGACTATCCGGAATATGATTTGGATTATGTGAGACCTGGCATCATTATGTACGGCTATTTGCCTGACCCGGACATTCCGCACAAGATGGATTTGAGACCGCTTATGACTTTGAAAGCTCTAATAAGTAACTTGAAAGTTCTTCCTGAAGGAAGTGGCATAAGCTATGGGCATTCTTATGTGACTAGAAGAATTACAAAGGTCGCAACAATTCCACTTGGATATGCCGACGGCATTTCAAGGCTTTTGTCGAACAAGCTCATGGTCACGGTGAACGACATGAAAGCACCGTCCATCGGCTCGATTTGCATGGACCAATTTATGGTTGATGTTACGGATATCGACGATGTAAAGATTGGCGATGAAGTTGTTATTTTCGGTCACGGTAAAAATGACACCGACTTAACTGACATGGCAAAGATGATGGGAACAATTCACTACGAAGTTATGTGCTCGATTTCTCGCAGAATACCTCGAGTATATATCAAAGACGGCGAAATCTCTCAAATAATCAATTATTTATAATGAATAAAAACAATGATTTAGCAAATAAAAAAGAATCTTTTGAAGATGTCAACCGTGCGGAGAATACAAATAAAAATTCTAATTCTTCAGTCGGTATGCACTCGAATCCGTCTATAAAGTTTAAGAAAAACACCGACGGTCAGAGTGATAACAAGAGTCCGTTTTCCAAAAAGGAAAATCAAAAGGATGATAAGTCTATTTCAAGAGGCGATCTTCTTTATGCGGATTTATCTCCGGTAATAGGAAGCGAACAGGGCGGAGTTAGACCTGTTCTTATCGTTCAAAATGACGTTGGAAACAAGTTTTCGCCGACTACGATTGTTGCAGCGATAACTTCTGTAAAAAACAAGACGAATTTACCGACACATGTGAAAGTCGGAGACAAGAATTGCGGATTGCCGAAAGAATCGGTGATTCTGTTGGAGCAGGTAAGAACTATAGATAAAAAGAGGCTTAAGGATAAAATAGGGCGACTTCCGGACGATTTATTGAAAAAGATTGACGAAGCTCTAAGAATAAGTTTGAGTTTGGAGGCAAAATGAACGAAAACGCAATTGACTTAATTAAAGAAACGTTGAAGTTTGAAAGCGTGGATGAATTTGAGTCGAGATATACAAATCCGGTTCATAAATATGTAGAAGAGGATGGAAAGGCGATTGCTCATCTTGGATGCGACAAGAGAGTTCTTCTATCACCGGTGGGTGAAATTAATGGCGGTTTTATGCTCGACAATGCAGTTGCCGAAGAAAAAAGAAAGCAAGGAATTTTTACGGCACTTTATAAGGAGTTTGAAAAGGAAAACGAGGACATCGATTTATTCTACGGCTTTCCGCTTCAATATGAACTTTTGAATTTGGTCGATAAACAAGATTACTCAATCGTAGGCGAAGTACAAGTGTTTGCAAAGATTTTAAATTCTTCCGACATAATGCAGGGGCATTCCATACTTGGCACAATTGTTTCTTTTATTAATAAAATTCGTGATAAACGTTCGAAGACACTTGACATATCAGGAGTGGAAGTATCTGAGACAAAAAATTTAGGGGACATAGAAAATTTAGGAGACGAAACAATCTCTAGCGGAAAAATTTATACAAAAAGGACGACAGATTTTCTTTCAAAAAGACTCAAACATTGGGGCGATTGTGAAATTTTGGTCGCAAAAACGAGTGGCGAGTTTTCCGGATATTTAATATATAGATTCATTGAACGAAACGATATAAAATATTATATGACAATGGATATTTTTGCAAAAGATGAAGTTTCATTTGAGGCGTTAATTTCAAAACTCGTTGAAATCGGTAGAGAAAGAGAAGTTTCGCTTGTAGGCATTTGGCAAAATTCGACATATAGCACATCTCTAAAAAGATTGGGATTTAGTTTTGCAAGAAGCTCAATACCGTTTGTTGCAAAGAAAAGAAATGTCGACTTTGACATAAAGAATATAAACAATTGGTACTTACAACCTATAGAGGGGGAAATCTATTAATGAAGGTGTTTCATCTCATCAGCGGTGGCGATACCGGTGGTGCAAAAACTCATATTATGGCTCTTTTAAGTGCACTTAAAGAAGAAATCGATGTGACTTTAGGTGTATTTATTGATGATGTTTTTTTGGATGAAGCCAAGTCTTTGGGAATTCCTACCAAACTTTTTTTACAAAAATCCAGATTTGATTTATCGGTTATCGATAAATTGGCGGAATTTATTAAGGAACAAAACATTGAATTAGTCCATTGCCATGGAGCAAGGGCTAATTTTATTGCGTTTTTTTTGAGAAAAAAAGTTGACGTTCCATTTATTACGACTGTGCATTCGGACTATAGACTCGATTTTAAAGGTGTGTTTTATAAACAGCTTATCTTTAAGAATCTGAACTATTTAGCACTGAAAAAATTTAAAAACTTTATTGCCGTATCGGATAATTTTAAGAATATGCTCCTTGAGAGAGGATTTACAGACAAGAATATTGACGTTGTTTACAATGGAATAGATTTGAATAAGGAAGAGAATTGTGTTTCAAATGAAGAATTTTGTAAAAGATACAATCTTGACCCGAATAGTTTTAAAATTGGAATTTTAGCTCGTCTTGACGAAGTGAAGGACCACAAGACTTTTTTGAGAGGTGCTGCGGAATTTTTAAAAGTTGAAAACGCGGATTTTCTTATAGGTGGCGACGGCGGACATAAAGAGGAACTTGTAGTACTCACAAAAGAACTGGGGATTGAAAAGAATGTACATTTCTTGGGCGAAATAAAAGATCCTTTTTCATTTTTAAATGCCATTAAAATAAATACACTTACATCGCTATCGGAAAGCTTTCCATACGTAATTTTGGAGGGTGGAAAGCTTAAGAAACCAATGGTTGCAAGTGCGGTTGGCGGCATTCCGAGCATTATAAAAGATGATTTTTCGGGATACACTTTTAAAAGCGGCGACTATAAAGATTTTGCAAAAAAATTAATCAAGCTCAAACAAGATGAAGCTCTTCGAATAAAAATGGGGGAAAATCTTAATGAGCTTATAAAAGAAAAATACAGTGCCATAAGTATGGCGAAAACGCATATAAGAATATATAAACGTGCGATTCTTGACAAGACAATTTTATTTTCGGGCTTTTACGGTTTTGACAATCAAGGTGACGATGCAATTTTGGAAGCTATCACATCCGAGATAAAATCCATAAATCCATATTTGAAGCTAAAGGTTTTAAGCAATAACCCGACAAAAACAAGTGAGATTTACGATCTTTTAAGCGTCTACAGATTTAGTCTTCCAAAACTTATAAAGGCGATGAAATCCTCAGAAATGCTTGTGAGCGGAGGAGGGAGCCTTTTGCAGGATATAACAAGTTCGAGAAGCTTGTGGTATTATCTTTTTGTGATTGCGCTCAGTAAGCGTTTTAAAAAGAAGACAGTTATTTATGCAAACGGAGTGGGACCGATAAATAAAAAGTTTAATAGGTATTTGACGAAGAAGACATTGAAAAATGTGGATTATATTTCGCTTCGTGATGAAGATTCGTTTAAATACCTTGTGAATATAGGATTAAAAGAAGAGGATATGAAACTTCGTTCTGATCCGGTATTTTTATTGAAACCGGATATGGATGAAGCGAGAGTTATTTTAAACAAAATCGGGCTTGAAGGCGACTTTATGGTTTTAAATCTCAGACCTTGGGCTAAGGAAGATGAATTTATCGAAAAGATTTCGGTGGCAATGAAGAGGTTTATGGATGACGGACATAAAGTTCTACTTCTCCCAATGCACCTCTCAAAAGACACGGATGTTTTAAAGAAACTCGAGTCAAAGCTTAGCCACGAAAATCTTTACGCATACTACGATGAGATGAGTGTTAGAACTCTTATGGGAATTATTTCGGCGGCAAAGGAAGTTGTTTCGATGAGACTACATGGACTTATATATTCGGTTGCGGTTGAAACGAAACCGTTTGCATTAAGTTATGACCCAAAAGTTGATGGGTTTATGAAAGATATAGGTTCGAACTATATTGTCGATATAAATAATTTTACAGTAGATGATTTATATGAAAGAATTGACGCATTTGAAAAAGATGGCGAATATCTTGAAAATATAAGCAAAGACGAGAGAAAGAGACAGTCGCTTGCAAGGCAAAATGCGGAGGAAGTTTTGGAAATTTTGGGTGATTTTGATGAATAAAGTGAATGTTTTAAATATAAAGTTTTCAAATATATCTGACGATGAACTTTTAAATATTCTGGAAAATGCATTTATGAGTGAGTCGAATCTGAGAATTGTGACACCAAATCCGGAAATAGTAATGGCGGCGAACAAAAGTGACAGTTTGAGGAATATGATAAATAATTCTTCACTTGTTTTGAAAGATGGAATCGGAATAAAAATTGCCGAGAAACTTAAGGGCGTGAATGGAGAAAAGCGACAAACTGGAATTGAAACGCTTGAAAGACTTCTTAAAATTGCTGACGACAATTGTTATTCAGTTTATTTTGTCGGCGCCAAGGATGAGATTCTTCAAAAGGCAATTATCAATATTAAGGATAAATTTCCGAATATTGTTGTTAAAGGCCAACATAATGGGTATTTTAAAGATGGGTCTTCTGAAGAGGGGCAGATCTTAAAAGATATTGAAGAAACAAAACCGGATTTATTGATTGCGGCAATGGGTTTTCCAAAGCAGGAAATATTCCTTACAAAAACTCAAGTGCCGAAGGTTTCAATTGCTTGTGGCGGCAGTCTTGACGTCATGAGCGGAGAGGTTAAAAGAGCACCGCGTTGGATGCAAAAGGTGGGGCTTGAATGGTTTTATAGGTTGGTAAAAGACCCGGGTAGAATTAAAAGACAAGTTGTTATACCTGTGTTTTTATGGAAAATAGTTTTTACTAAAAATAGTTGTTTTATGGAGGAAAATAATGATTGATAACAAGACTATTAGTTCACTAAGAATGCTATCGGTTGATATGATTGAGAAGGCAAAGTCGGGGCACCCGGGTTTACCGCTCGGTTCAGCACCAATGCTCTACACACTTTATAAGGATTTTTTGAATTTTAATCCTGAAAAGCCGAAGTGGATTAACAGAGATAGATTTGTACTTAGTGCAGGTCATGGAAGTGCTATACTTTACAGTTTATTAAATTTGTTCGGATTTGATGTAAGCATTGACGATATTAAGAATTTCAGACAATGGGGATCAAAAACTCCAGGACATCCTGAGTATGGAGATACTGATGGGGTTGATGCAACAACAGGACCTTTAGGACAAGGGATTACAATGGCTGTTGGAATGGCACTCGCTGAGGCACATATGAGATCACATTTCACAGTTGACGGCTGGTCACCGGTGGATCACTACACTTATGCTCTTGTAGGAGACGGATGTCTCATGGAAGGCATTTCACACGAAGCTGCAAGTTTTGCGGGTAGTCATAAATTAGGTCGTCTTATAGTTTTATACGATTCAAATAATATTTCCATTGAAGGAAATACGGACATCACATTCCACGATGACACTTTGAAGAGATTTGAAGCTTATGGATGGCACACTCAAAGAGTCGAAGATGGAAATGATATTGAAAAAATAAAAGAAGCGATTGAAAATGCAAAGAAAGACGAACGTCCATCAATTATTGAAGTTAAAACTGTTATCGGATTCGGTGCAGGAAGCGTGGAAGGCTCTGAAAAGTCTCATGGAGCACCAATAGGCGAAGATAATAGAAAAGCGTTGGTTGAAAAAATTAAATGGGCTGAAAAAGAAGAGTTTACAGTTCCGGAAGACGTCAAAGAGAATGCAGCAAAAATCGTAGAAGAAAAGAAAAAAATCTATGTTGAATACAAGAAAAAGCTTCAAGAATATGAAAGTAAAAATCCTGACAAATATAGAGAATATATTGATTGGATTCACTTCAAACATGAAGCAGATTTATCAAAACTATTAGATTCTAAGGAGAAAGATGCAACAAGAAGTGCGAGCGGTGCAGCTTTACAAGAGGTTGCAAAAGCTATTCCAAATATGATAGGAGGTTCGGCAGACTTGGGTCCGTCGAACAACAGTCAAATAAAAGATAGCGGATTTATAAGTTCCAGCGATTACAATGAAAGGAATATACACTTCGGCGTAAGAGAGTTTGCGATGGCTGCAATCTCAAACGGAATTGCTCTTCATGGAGGTCTTAAACCGTTCTGTGCAACGTTCTTTGTTTTCAGCGATTATATGAAGCCGGCAATGAGGCTTGCAGCACTGATGAACCTTCCGGTCACATATATTTTGACACACGACTCAATAGGGGTTGGAGAAGACGGTCCTACACATGAACCGATAGAACACTTGGCAATGCTTAGAAGTTTGCCGAATTTTTCGGTTATAAGGCCTGCGGATTTTAATGAAACTGTGCATGCATGGGAAGTTGCACAAAAGGCAACAAAGCCGACAGCTCTTATTTTATCGAGACAAAAGTTGGAAACTTTAAAAATAGAAAGCGAAAACTTAAAATATGGTGCATATATTGCTAAAACAGAAAAAGATAAACTTGATCTTGTTGTAGTTGCAACCGGCTCGGAAGTTGGAGTTACAATGGAAGCTTCTAAGATTCTTGAAGACAAAGGATATGGAGTTCGTGTTGTATCAATGCCTTCATGGGATTTGTTTGATGAACAGGACGAAGAATATAGAGAAAGTGTTTTACCGTGTGGCGTAAAGACAGCTTCAGTTGAAGCTCTTTCAACATTCGGATGGGACAAATATACAAAAGGTGGACTCAAGATAGGCCTCGACAGATTTGGAGCAAGTGCACCGGGCTCAGAACTTTTTGAGCATTTCGGATTTACTCCTGAAAAAATTGCAGACAAATTGGAGTCATTCATAAAAGAAAATTAATTTAATAAGGGATTATGGAGGTTAAAATGAATAGAAGAGAACGACTTGAAAAGTTAAGAAGTCTTATGGAGAGAGAAGGTATTGATTATTTTGTAATACCTACGTCAGATCCGCATATGAGCGAATATGTTTTGGACAGATATAAGTCCAGAGTATATATGACGGGTTTTACAGGAAGTGCAGGATTTGTTGTTGTTACTCAGAATGAGGCACTACTTTGGGCGGATGGAAGATATCATGTTCAAGCGGAAAAACAAATAGAAGGTTCTGATTTCAAACTTATGAAATGGGGACTTGAAGGTGTTGATTTCTATGACGAATGGTTGAAAAAGAATGTAAAGCCGGGAGAGACAGTTGGCTTTAATGGTGAAATAACACCATATTCAATGTATCAAAAACTTGTTAAAAAGTTGGGAGATAAAACAAATTTTAAATTTGAGAAAGATTTGATAGGTGAGTTTTGGGAAGATAGACCGCCACTTCCATCAGGTAAAGCATTTATTTTGGATGAAGAATATACCGGTGAAAATCCAACAAAAAGACTCGGGATTATTCGTGAAAAAATGGAAGAAAAGGGTGCAACTCATTTATTCTTGGCAACTCTTGATGATATCGCGTACACTCTTAATATAAGAGGTAGAGATGACCTTTATACTCCGATTGTTGTAAGCTATCTTTTGATTGATTCTCACAATGTCACACTTTTTGTGGATGAAAATAAAATTGACGTGAGCGTTAAGGGATATCTTCAAAAGAATGGTGTAAAAATCGCACCGTACGAAAGTGTTAATGACGAACTTGTTGCTCTTGATAAAAATGATGCATGTTATATTTCTGGTGACAAGATTAATGCACTTCAATACAAGCTTATATCTGAAAATACGAAAGTAATTGATGAAATGCTTCCTACAACAATGATGAAGGCTATCAAAAACGATACTGAAGTTGAAAATGAAAGACTTGCACATATCATTGATGGAGCTGCTGTCAGCCGTTATCTTTGTTGGATAAAGGCAAATGCGGGAAAGATAGAATTGAATGAATTTGAAGCGGAAGAAAAACTCCACGAAATAAGAGCAGAACACGAAAGTTTTATAAGTGAATCATTTAAGACTATTTCCGCATACAAGTCAAATGCAGCTATGGCACACTATAGTGCATCAAATGAAAACAACTCTGAAATAAAGGCGGAAGGACTTTATCTTGTAGACTCAGGTGGACAATATTATGAAGGTACAACCGATATCACAAGAACTGTGACGCTTGGAAACCCAACCGCGGAAGAAATCAGAGATTATACTTTGACATTAAAAGGACATATTAATTTATTTTTGACAAAGTTCTTGAATGGAACTTGCGGATGTCATCTTGATGTAATGGCAAGAAGTGCAATGTGGAAAGAAGGAATCGATTTTAAACATGGCACGGGTCATGGCGTAGGTTATTGTCTTGGCGTTCACGAAGGACCGATGTCGATTTCGAAAGCTATTATAAATGTTCCACTTCAACCTGGAATGGTTATTTCAAATGAACCTGGAATTTATAGAGAAGGAAAACACGGAATTAGAATTGAAAATCTTGTAACGGTTACAGAATATAAGACCACACAATTCGGTCAATTCTTCGGATTTATGAATCTTACACTTTGTCCATATGAAAGAGAACTGATTGATGTTTCACTTTTGAGCGATGAAGAGCTTGAATATATAAATGAATATCACAAAAAAGTTTTTGAAAACACACAAAGTCATATGAAAACTGAAGAAGAAAAAGCATGGCTTAAAAAAGCAACTGCTGAAATTAAAAGATAAAGGGAGCGTAAGCTCTCTTTTTTTGTATATGAGTACATTTATGGAATCAAAACACAATATGTGGTATAATGTATTAGAGGTGTTAGAGTGTTTAATATAAGAGAAGAGCTACAAAAACTACCAGCAAAACCGGGAGTTTACATAATGAAAGATGATAAAGACAATGTTATCTATGTTGGAAAGGCAAAGATTTTAAAAAATCGTGTCCGATCATATTTCAATAAAACTCAAAAGTCACCGAAAGTTTCTGCGATGGTAAGTCATATAAAGAGCTTTGAATATATTATCGTCGACAATGAAGTAGAAAGTTTGGTGCTTGAAAGTAATTTAATAAAGAGCTACGCCCCGAAGTACAACATTTTACTTAGAGATGACAAGCAATATCCATATATAAAACTTACGAACGAACCGTTTCCAAGACTTATAAAATCGAGGGAGTTAAAGAAAGACGGCGGAAGTTATTTCGGACCTTTTCCGAATGTTTTGGCTGTTAATAATGTTCTTACTTTTTGGGAAGACGAGTATCGACTTAGGACTACAAAGAGATATTTGGACAGAGTTTATAAGCCGTGTCTAAACTTTTATATCGACAAATGCGATGCACCTTGCATGGGAAATATGAGTGAAGAAGATTATATGAAAAAACTCGTTGAGCCGATAGATTTCTTGAAGGGGAAAAATGAGCTTACAGTTGAAAGAGTTCGTGATAAGATGCTTTTTTATGCTGAAAATATGGAGTACGAAAAAGCTGCTGCAATGAAAAGCCTGATTGAGGATTTAAATTCTCTAAAAGAGGATCAAAAGATTACAAAGCCGCTCGGCGATTCGATCGACTATGTCGCATATGCAAAGAGCGAGGATATTTTTCTTGTTGAAGTGTTTTTTAAACGCGATGGAAAAACAATCGGTAGGGACAGCTTTGTGCTTTCAAATGATGATGAAGATGAACACGAGATGATGGAAGAGTTTATAAAGCAGTATTATCTTGGAATATCAAATCCACCTTCGGAGCTTGTGCTTGAGGTTGAACCGACAAATCTAGAAAGTTTACAAAAAGCGATACGACAAAAAGGTATTTTAAACACAACTATAAATGTGCCAAAACGTGGCGAAAAGCGTGACACGATTATGATGGTTAAGAAAAATGCACTCGAAGATTTGGCAAAACACAGGGCAAGGATTCTTCAAAAGACAAAGACAAATGTTATTGCGCTTACAGAACTTGCACAGATTATTGGTACTGGAGAATACCCTGAAAGGATTGAATCTTTTGATATTTCACATATTCAAGGGACGGATGCTGTTGGAGGAATGGTAGTATTTAGTGATGGGAATCATAACAGAAATGATTATAGAAGGTTTAAAATAAAAGAAGCGGACACAAGAAATGATTTGGAATGTATGAAGGAAGTTTTGACCAGAAGATATAAGAGAATGCTTGATGGTTCAAAGGGTTTTTCTAAAGCACCGAATTTGATTTTGATGGATGGAGGCAAGACTCAAGTTGGTATTGCTATAAAAGTTTTAGAAGATTTGGGGATTGATATTCCTGTTATGGGAATGGTTAAAGACGATTCTCATACAACGAACAAACTTTTATACAACAATGAATTTTATGCACTCAAAGAGAGTAGGGAACTTTTCACATTCATAAGCAATGTTCAAAACGAAGTTCACAGATTTGCTATAAGTTATCATAAGAGTCTTAGAGGAAAGACTATGATAAAAAGTAGACTTGACGGCATAAAGGGAATCGGACCGAAAAGAAAAGAAGCACTTATGAAAGAATACGGTTCGATTGAAAAGATAAAGCAGGCTTCGATAGATGATCTTGTGAAAGTTCCGGGTATGACTCGAAAATCTGCAGAGTCCGTGAAAGAAGAATTGAAAAAGTACGAAATAGATTAACATATTTTAAAATATTTTTATGTAATACCGAATCTTGTTTTTGTTTATAGATAAATTCTATAGGCACGGGGTTTGGTATTAAAAAAATCTATTAAAGATTCTTAGCCAATAATAGCTAAAAACTTTGACATTAGTTTTTAGTTGTTATATAATAGTATGTGGAAAATAATTTTAACCACATGATGACAACTTTTTAGGAGGTAATTATGTCAAAAGTATTTAAGACGATGGACGGTAATACCGCCGCAGCTCACGTAAGTTATGCATTTACAGAAGTTGCTGCAATTTATCCTATTACTCCATCTTCAAACATGGCTGAAGCTGTAGACCAATGGGCTTCAGAAGGAAGACTGAATTTATTCGGTCAAAAAGTATTAGTTAAAGAACTTCAATCTGAAGGCGGTGCTTCAGGTGCAGTTCACGGTTCACTTCAAGCTGGCGCTCTTACTACTACATATACGGCTAGTCAGGGTTTATTGCTCATGATTCCAAATATGTACAAAATCGCAGGTGAACTTCTACCGGCTGTATTCCACGTATCAGCTAGATCTTTAGCAAGCCACGCATTATCAATTTTCGGCGACCATTCAGACGTTATGGCTGCTAGAAACACAGGATTTGCAATGCTAGCAAGTGGTTCAGTTCAAGAAGTTATGGACTTGGCAAGTGTTGCTCACTTAGCAACAATCAAGGGCCGTGTACCATTTGTACATTTCTTCGACGGATTCAGAACTTCACACGAAATTCAAAGAGTCGAAGTTATGGATTATGAAGAATTAAGATCTCTCATTGACTACAAAGCATTAAATGAATTCAGAATGAGATCATTAAATCCTGAAAGACCTGTAACACGCGGTACTGCAGAAAACGGAGATATCTACTTCCAAGCTGCAGAAGCTTCAAATAAATACTATGAAGATATCGTTGGAATCGTTGCAGATTACATGAAAGAAATTTCAAGAATCACCGGTCGTGAATATAAACCATTCGATTACTATGGAGATCCTGAAGCAGAAAGAATTATCGTTGCAATGGGATCAGTTACAGATACAATCGAAGAAACAGTTGACTACTTGAGAGATAAGGGTGAAAAAGTCGGTGTTATCAAAGTTAGACTTTACAGACCGTTCTCAAAGGAATATTTCTTTAACGTTCTTCCAAAGACTGTTAAGAAAATTGCTGTTCTCGACAGAACAAAGGAAAAGGGCGCAACTGCAGAACCTTTACACTTAGACGTTCTACAAGTTTTCTATAGAAATGAACATCAACCTATTATCGTTGGCGGACGTTACGGATTATCATCAAAAGATACAACTCCTACAATGATTAAGGCTGTATTCGACAACTTGAAACAAGATGAACCGAAAGACATGTTCACAGTAGGTATTGTTGACGACGTTACACATCACTCACTTGAATTGGGTGAAATAATCAACACAGAACCTGAAGGAACAATCAGATGTAAATTCTGGGGATTCGGCTCAGACGGTACAGTTGGTGCTAACAAATCAGCTATCAAGATTATCGGAGATGATAGTGGTTTATATGCACAAGGTTATTTCGCATACGACTCAAAGAAATCAGGTGGTGTAACAACATCACACTTAAGATTTGGTAAAAAACCTATCAAGTCAACATATTTGATTACACACCCTGACTTTGTATCATGTTCAAAACAAGCATATGTTCACAACTATGACTTACTTGAAGGACTAAAAGATGGCGGTACATTCCTACTCAACTGTCTATGGGATGACAACGAATTGGAAGAAAATTTACCGAACAGCTTAAAGAAATATATCGCTGATCACAACATTGACTTCTATACAATCAATGCAACAAAGATCGCTGCAGAAATCGGATTGGGCGGAAGAACAAATATGATCATGCAAGCTGCATTCTTCAAATTGTCACAAGTTTTACCACTCGATGAAGCTATAAAAGACTTGAAAGATCAAATCGTAAAGAACTACGGCAGAAAAGGTGAAAAGGTTGTTAACATGAACTATGAAGCTGTTGACCAAGGTGTTAACGCACTTCATAAGATTGAAATACCTGAAAGCTGGAAGAGCCTCAAAGTTGAAGAAGAAAAGGTTGATGAATCACGTCCTGAATTCGTAAGAAAGATAGCTGACGTTATGAACAAGATGAAAGGTGATACACTCCCTGTTTCAGCTTTCACAGGAAAATACGCAGACGGTACTTTCGAAAACGGAACTTCAGCATATGAAAAACGTGCAATCGCAGTTAATGTTCCA
>QWBY01000923.1_pt1 | contig 20258 bp, 22 predicted proteins | sample 1972471 | NCBI WGS metagenome assembly QWBY01 (sample SAMN09866722, study PRJNA288562) | Human gut metagenome isolate term6_stool, whole genome shotgun sequencing... | reverse complement strand
AGTCCCTTATTCTTTTTTATTTCTAGATTTTTCATGAGATCACCTTGCACTTGTTTCTTTAATAAATAATTTTTCAAGACTTTCTTTCCTTTTTTCAACCCTATAAATATCAAGATCCTTCACAAGAGTCTTAATTATTTTTGCAACTTCTTCTTTACTCTTGTTACCTAGGACTAAATAGTCGTCAATTATATTTTCTTGAGATAAAGCTAGGATTTTTGAAGCTTTAAGATTATCAGAGGTTTTTAAGACAATTACTGGTGGGTGAAGTTCCCTATATTCTTCTAGGGAACCACTGTAAGTTAAGGATCCATTTTTAAGGATGCCAATGTGAGTGGAAATTTTTTCGATTTCATCCAAGATATGTGACGAGATTAAGATGCTTGTATTTGAATTTTTTACAATGCTTTTGAACAGGTCCCTCATCTCTTCAATGCCATAGGGGTCAAGTCCATTAATGGGTTCATCTAATATTAAAAATTTTGGGTTCCCAATAAGGGCGATTGCAATACCCATCCTTTGCTTCATACCAAGTGAAAATTCTCTTACTTTCTTGTCTTTACTTTTTATTAGCCCAACATCTCTTAGCGTTTTATCAATCTTGTCTTTATTTATATTTTTCATATCACAGATAAGATCTAAGTTATCATAGGCAGTTAGATGGTCATAAAAAGATGGGGCTTCTATTAAGGAACCTAAATTTTTATTTGTTTCCTTTTGATTTTTTTCATTTATTTCTTTTCCGTATAAAGTTATTTTTCCTGAATTCTTCTCTACTAAACCTAGGATATATTTCATTAGAGTGGACTTACCAGCACCATTGGGACCTATCAGTCCAAAGATACTTCCTTCTTTGATTTCTAAATTAATATCTTTTAAAACTAAATTTTGTCCATAAGATGTATTAAGGTTTTCAATTTTTAAAATATTATTCATTTTCTTCTCCTCTCTTTTTAGTAAATTAATTATATTAAGTTGATATCACATGAAAATTTTATCTAGATTACTTTTACATCACATTTTCAAATATCAATTTTTATTGTGATAAAATTGCTTTAAAGGAGAAAGAAATGAATATTTTTAGAGAAGCGAAGATTTTATTAGTTGATGATGAATCTGACTTAATAAATAGCATGTATAGTTTTTTAAAGAAAAAAGGCTTCAGTAATCTTTTAACAGCAAAAAATATTGCAGAAGCAAATTTCAAACTCAAGAACAATAAAGTTGATTTAATGATATTAGATATAATGCTTCCAGATGGGAGTGGTTTTGACTTGTTAAAAGATCTTAGAAAAAAATCCAACTTGCCTGTAATTGTTTTGTCGGCCTTAAGTGGTATTGACGACAAGAAAGAAGGATTTGATTTAGAAGTTGACGATTATATTGTAAAACCCTTTTTGCCTGAAGACCTCCTGTGGAGAGTTGAGGCAGTATTGAGGAGAACTTATCAAAATAAAAATGAGAAAATAATCTTATCTGGTGGAATTTTATTTGATAGGGAGAGGGCAATGTTAATAAAGAATGACGAGGAAATACAATTAACAGCTAAACAATATAAAATTTTGGAATATCTTTCCATGAATTTAAATAAAATTGTATCAATCGATCAAATATTGGAGAAGTGTTGGGAAGATAGCTTTGGTTATGAAAACACACTAATTACACATATCTATAGGTTAAGAGATAAGCTTGAAGAAGATCCTGCTAACCCCAAAATACTAATAACTGTAAAGGGATTGGGATATAAGTTGCTTGGAGAAAATAAAGAATGTTAAATTATTTTTTTAAAAGACTAAAGAAGTTTGTTTTATTTATATTAATTTTATTAATTTTAATGATTACAAGTTTAGCTGGAATCTTTTATTCTAGTTTTAAATTTTCTAAAAAATATATAGAGCCAAGTAAGGTGTTTGAATTTGTAGAAAAGAATAAAGAGAATAATAAGGTTGAAGATATTTATTTTACAGAGGAGAATAAGAATTATTTAGAGGATAAAAATATTTGGGCTATAAGAATTGACAAAAATGGAAAAGTAATTGAAAGCTTTAACAAGCCTGAAGAAGTTAAGAATAATTTTGAAATTACCGACATGGTAAGATTTACAAGGTATTACTTAAATGATTATCCAGTATTTACATTTGTATTAGATGACGGAGTGTTAGTTCTTGCTTATCCAAAAAATTCTCTAGATAAATTTCCCTTTAACTATTATTCCTATGATTTAGTAAAAATAAATTTGTTAATTTTACTCATTAGCATCATATTGTTTGCTCTACTTGTTTATTTATTTTATCACCATGAAGTCAAAAGAATCTTTAAAAAATTAAATCCACTTCAAGAAGCAATAGGCAATATTTTTGATGAAAATTATGAAAAGCTTGAAGAAGAAGGAGAATTAGGAGAAATTTCAAAAACTATTAACGATGCAAATGAGAAGTTCAATAATCTTAAAAAAAGTCAAGCAAGTTGGCTTAGGGGAATTAGTCATGATATAAGAACCCCTCTCACAAAAATTTCTTGGGAGATGGAGGGGATCAAAACAAAGGAAAATTTAGATGAGGTAAAAAATATTGAAAATCAAGTTATAAAAATAAGTAGAATTATTGAGGACTTGAATCTGACAAAAAGTTTGGAAAATCTAAGTGACAAGCACTTTGAATATAAGAATCCAATTTCTGTTATAAGAAAGTTAATTGTAAATAACTTAAATGAAAATTCAAGTGAGGAAATTATCTTTGAAAACAAAATAAATAAAGAAATAAAGATAAAAATGGATGATCATTTGTTTTATAGAATGCTTGAAAATATTTTAAATAACAGCCTTAAGTATGGAGATGGGAGAACTTGTATTATTTATGAGCTTATTAATAATAAATTAATTATTTCAATCAAAAATGAAGGAAACCACATAGAAGAGAGCGTGATAAAAAGACTTAATGAAGAAAATCTTTCAGATGTTCAAAAGCATGGAATGGGTTTATTTATATCAAGGCAAATTTGTAATCTGCATAAGGGTATTATGGAAGTTCAGAATCTAAGTTCAGGTGTAAAAGTTTCTTTTATTTTTAATATAAAATAAAAATAAATTGATAAAAGCTTACACTTATGCCCATAATATTGACGACTACTTAATATTTGTAATATAATAGTCAATATGCTTAAAATAGCGATTTATATAGAAAGGTGATTTTATGTCAGGACATTCTAAATGGAATAATATTAAAAATAAAAAAGGTAAGGAAGACGCAAGAAGAGGTAAAATTTTTACTAAACTTGCTAGACAAATAACTGTTGCAGCTAAGGAAGGTGGACTTGATCCAGATTACAACCCTTCTCTTAAGGTTGCCATAGATAAAGCAAAGGCAGAAAATATGCCTAATGACAATATTGACAGAGCCATTGCCAAAGCAGGCGGTGGAGATAACGACGATAACTTCGAAGAAATTGTTTATGAAGGATATGGACCAGGCGGAGTTGCTGTTATGGTTCATTGCCTAACTGACAATAGAAACAGAACTGCACCAGAAGTAAGACATATTTTTGATAAGTATGCTGGTAATCTTGGACAACCAGGTTGTGTATCCTTTATGTTCGACAAGAAGGGTTCCCTTGGTGTATTAAAGGAAGGCCTTGATGAGGATGAATTTACTTTAATTGCAATTGATGCTGGTGCTGAAGATGTTATAGACAGGGGAGAAGCTTTTGAAATAGTGACTGAGCCAGAAGACTACCACAATGTTAGAAAGGCCCTAGAAGATGAAGGTCATTCTTTTATTGAGTCTGATATAACTTATATCCCTCAAACTGAAACAGCTTTAGATGATGAAGAAGATATCAAAAATATGGAAAAGTTAATTGATGCCTTAGAAGATAATGACGATGTAACAGATGTATTTACTTCATGGGAGAGAGATTAATGGAAATTAATAGAATTATTGATCATACTTTATTAAAACCAGAATCAACAGAAGAACAAATTGAAAAAATACTTGATGAAGCAAAAGAATATAATTTTTTCTCAGTTTGCGTAAATCCTGTATGGGTTAAAAAATGTGCCGAAAGCTTAAAGGGTACTGATGTAAAAGTTTGTACTGTTATTGGCTTCCCATTAGGTGCAAACACAAAAGAAGTAAAAGTTTTTGAAACTGAAAATGCCATAAAAAATGGTGCAAATGAAATTGACATGGTAATCAATATTGGACTACTTAAGTCACAAAAATACGACCTTGTTAAAGAAGAAATTCAAGAAATTGCTAAGGTTTGCCACGATAATGGAGCTCTTTTAAAAGTTATCCTTGAAAACTGCCTTCTTACAAAAGAAGAAATCGTAAAGGCATGCGAACTATCTGACGAAGCAGGAGCAGATTTTGTAAAGACTTCTACAGGTTTTTCAACTTCTGGTGCTGATGCAGATGATGTTGCCCTTATGAGAAAGTCAGTCTCTGATAGAGTTAAGGTTAAGGCAAGTGGTGGAATAAGAGATTATAAGAAATCACTTGAAATGATTGAAAAAGGTGCAGACAGACTTGGTGTTTCTGCTGGAGTTAATATTTATAAAGAAAGCAAGTCACTATGAATATAAATCCCGTTGCCTTTACAATTTTTGGACTAGAAGTTAAATGGTACGGAATTTTAATTGCTCTTGGAGTTCTCTTGGCAATTCTTACAGCAGAGTCCATGGCAAAGAAAAAATCTTATAAAAATGGACTTTATAAGGATATTGCAAATGATGTTTCTCTATTTGCAGTTATCATTGGAGTTTTAGGAGCAAGACTCTACTATGTAGCCTTTGAATGGGAATATTATAGCCAACATTTAGACGAAATTTTTGCCATCAGGAATGGTGGGCTCGCAATTTATGGCGGTATTATTGCTGGAGGACTTACAATATATGTCTTTACAAGAGTTAAAAAAGTAAATTTCTGGACTCTTACAGATTGTATTGCACCAGGTCTTGCTCTTGCCCAATCTATTGGAAGGTGGGGTAACTACATCAATGGAGAAGCTCACGGTGGTGTGACTGATGTGCCTTGGGCAATTCTAGTCAATGGCGAGAGGGTTCATCCAACATTTTTTTATGAATCCTTTGTAAACTTTTTAATATTTTTATTTTTATATTTTTATCTTTCAAAGAGGCAAAAGTTTGAAGGACAATTAACTTCTTTTTACTTTATAGTTTATGGTATAGCAAGATTTTTCATTGAGGGAATGAGAACAGACTCTCTCTATATTGGTGACTTTAGAGTTTCACAACTTGTGAGTCTTGCAATTGTAGTCTTTGGACTAGCTATAAGATTTGTAGCAAAAAGTAGACAAAAGAATAAATAATTAATTAGACTAGGCAACTAGTCTAATTTTATAGGTGATATTTTGAATAAGATAAACTACAATTTGGAAATGGAAAAAGTAATAAAGAAAATAGATAAGGATCACAAGCCAAGGCTACTCTTGCATTCTTGTTGTGGTCCTTGTTCTTCTGCAATCTTGGAAAGGATTAATGAATACTTTGATATAGATGTCTTTTACTACAATCCAAACATCGATAGCGAAGAGGAATTTTATAGGAGGGCTGATGAACAAGTTCAACTTGTAAAAGATTTGGATCTTGAAGATGAGATAGGTGTAAGGGTTATAAAGTATAATCACCAAGACTTTCTTGAATATGTGAAGGGATTTGAAAAATATCAAGAAGGCGGACCTAGGTGTTTTAAGTGTTACAGGCAGAGAATGGAGAAGGCAGCAGAGTTCGCATCAGAAAATAATTATGACTTCTTCACAACAACACTTTCCATTTCTCCCCACAAGGATTCTCAAATTTTAAATAAATTGGGAGATTTTTTATCTAAAAAGTACGAAATAAAATATTTATTCTCTGATTTTAAGAAAAAGAATGGTTTTAGAAGGTCTGTAGAACTAACTGATAAGTTTAATATGTACAGGCAAGATTATTGTGGATGTGAATTTTCAAGGAGTGAAGATTGAAAAACTTTAAAAATATTTTTATTATTTCTCTTGTCTTTTTTTTAAGTCTTAGTTTATTTGTTGCCTATAGGACGGATTTTAAATTTAAAGATCTAAATGTAAATAATAATGCTAATTTAGAAGAAGTTGAAAATAAAAAAGAAATTAAAGAAGATAAGACACAAGTAAAGATTCTTGCCATGGGTGATATGATTTTTCACCAACCCATTGTTAAAAATTATAGGACCGAAGATTCCTATGACTTTACCCCAATCTTTGCAAATATATCAGAAGATATTAATGAAGCAGATCTTGCCATTGCAAACTTTGAAGGATCAGTAAATTCAAATAGAAAGTTATCAGGATTTCCACTTTTTAATTTTCCCAAAGAAACAATTTATTCTTTAAAAGCTGCAGGTTTTGATCTTATGTCCACAGCTAACAATCATTCACTTGACACAGGACTTGACGGGATTGCAGAAACCCTAAGCCACATTAAGGAAAGTGGAATGGAATCCTTTGGAACCATGACAGAAGACCTTGAAAAGGGTATTGTTGTTGAAAAAAATGGAATAAAAATTGGTCTTATTTCCTTTACCGACACCTTAAATGGAATGGACTCACTAATGAGGAATAAGGAGTATTCTGTCAATACTTTTTCTCAAGATGTTGCTGGTGATATAAAAAATATAAAGGACAAGTCCGATATTGTAATAGTTTATCCTCACTGGGGTAATGAGTACCACTACCATCCAAGTGAGAGACAAATTTATTTAAAAGATAAGCTCAATGAGTATGGTGCTGATATAATTTTAGGCTCACATCCTCATGTTTTGCAAAAATATGAAGTCGAAGAAATTAACGATAAAAAATATTTTACAATTTATTCAATGGGAAATGCCTTATCTAATCAAAGGGTAGAAAACTTAAGGAAGGCTGGTGTAGATACAGGTGCCCTTGTTAAACTTGAAATAGAAAAGGACAATGTAAGTGGAGTAACTCATCTAAAGTCCTATGATGTTCAACCGACTTATGTAAATAGGTATAGGGCAAATGGGAGACTTAACTACGACGTTGTGAAACTTCAAGACATAATCCCTGGTGGCAAATTGAGTGAAGTAACAGATGCCAACTTACAAAAGACAGCTGACAAAAAATATAAGGAAGCCCTTGGGGTTTTACAAGGTGAAATATGAATAAAGACCAAGTGCCAGGTACAAATTTTATAATTTTTCAGGATGAAGATGAATTTAAGTACACTACAGATTCTTTAATACTATCTTCCTTTGTAAAGAAGGGAAAGAGAGCTATAGACCTTGGATGTGGCAATGGAATACTTTCTCTAAGGCTAGTGGATAGGTTTGATGAAATTCATGCAACTGATATTAATAAGAAAGTCTTAGATAATTTTAAAGAATCTGTAAGTGCAAATGAGCTAGATGATAAAATAAAAATAATAGAGAAAAATATTTTTGATTTAAAAAAAGTCTACGAGACAAATTTTTTTGATACTGTGGTTTTTAATCCACCCTATTACGATTATGAAAATATAAAATTTGAAACCATTCCTGCCAAACATTTTTTTGACATTGAGAAAAGTCTCTACATAGTTAACTTTCTCTTAAAAAATTCTGGAAATCTTTATATTATTTATCCAACTTATAGGTTGGCTGAACTTATTTATAAGATTAACCTAGCTGGCCTAAGAGTAAAACACATAGTAAACATCCACGGAAATCTAAATAAGGATTCTAAAAATTCCATTGTAATAGCAAAAAAGCAGGCTAACTTTGGAAATGAATTCAGGGACTTTTACATAAGACAAGGAGATAGTTACACAGAGGAAATGGAAAGAGTTTATAGAAATGAGGTAATCTTGTGATTTATTTTTGCCCAACTCCCATAGGTAATTTAGGGGATATAAGCCTTAGGACAATAGAAATCTTGAAGTCAGTGGATATAATTTATGCAGAGGATAAGAGGGTGACTCTAAAACTCTTAAACCACTTTGATATTAATAAGGAACTGAGAACTTATCATAAGTTTAATGAGGCCGAAATGTCAGAAAAAATTATTAAACACTTAGAAGGAAAAGACATCGCTCTTGTTACAGATGCAGGCATGCCAGGAATAAGTGATCCGGGTGCAGTATTGGTAAAAAAACTTATAGAAGAAAATATTGAATTTAGAGTTTTACCAGGAGCCAACGCAGCTTTAACAGCCTTAGTCTTATCAGGGCTTGATACAGACCACTTTACTTTTTATGGATTCACCTCAAGTAAGTCTAGTGGAAGAAGAAAAGAATTTGAATCTCTTAAGGATTTAAAATTCACTTTAATTTTCTACGAAGCTCCTCACAGAATTAGGGACTTTTTACATGATGTCCACGAGGTTTTTGGTGAGAGAAAGATTTCTATTTCTAGAGAAATAACTAAGGTCTTTGAAGAGACCATTAGGTCTACAACATCAGAAATATTGGAAAAAGATATTGTGGAAAAAGGAGAATTTGTTATTGTCCTTGAAGGTAATAACGAAGAAGAGGTCTACGACATAAAAAAACTTCTTAAAGAAGAATTACAAACTGGAATGAAGAAGTCTCAGGCAGTAAAAGAAGTTTCAAAAAAGTATAATCTTCCTAAGAATGATGTTTATAAGGAGAGTCTGGACCTATGATTAATTTACAAGATCTGGAAGGTCAACTAAAAGAAGTAAACACAAACTTAAAGAATAAATATGACTTTATCTTTAACTTAGACAATGATGCTTTTAGAAAAGAACTTACAAATAATGTTGGAAGACTTATAAAAATGGAAAAGTTCCCTAAAGAGAAACTTTCCAAATACAAGAGAACTGTTGGGGTTGACGGATCTAACAATAGGTCTGGCGGAGCCTTTCCTCACTTTATAGAAATTTTTCAAGGACTTGCTAAGTCAACTGATGGTAATGAAATTTATAAAAATAAGGTCTATACGCCGACTTTAAATGATATTTATGATGACAAAAATCTTTCGCAAAAATATCTTGCCACCATAGAAATAGAAACGGCTCTTGAATATATAGATGAGTATGACTTTGACTACTTAATGATGGACGGTGGTTTTATTAGATATAAGATTAACTGTCTTGATTTATTCACTGAATTAAGAGAAAAGTGTGAATCAAAAAACATTATACTTTTTGGTGTCATAAAAGACCTAAAAACCAATGTCATTGCTAGGAGTTTAGAAATAGATGAGAGCATTTACGATAGGGAAATATTATTTAATAGACTAATTACAGGTGAAGCTCTTCTAATTAGAAATGAAATTAATAAAAAATTTATAAAAGACGGATTAGGCGAAGGTTTTTCATCAGCTTTTATGAGGACAGCAAAATTCCCTGGTGCAGTTGGACTTGATATATTAGATACTCAAGAAAAATATCTCGAAGAAATTGCTAGTCTTGTTTACACATTGACTCCTATGTCATCAAGGGGAGTGCCTCTATGGCTTGATATAGTTGATAAGGATGTAAAGATAACTGATGAAATACTTACCACTCTTTTGGAAGAATATTTGGACAGAGATGTCTACGAAAGATTTTTTATTTCTGAAAGAGATAAGAGAACTCTATAGGAGGAAACATGAAGGTACTTGGAGTTACAACAACAAGAGAAGTATATATTGGTTCTAAGGAAAAAAACTTTAGGAACAATGAGTTTTTAATAGTTGAAGACCCAGTTCAAGGCGATATCATTGGAGAAGTTGTGGATTCGCAAACTTTTAACCGCTTTATTCCTCTTGATATTGGCGGTGACTTTATTGACAGTGACGTTTTATCATCCCTTGGATCTATGGGATACGATGTTGGAGATGAAACAGTTTATGTTGCAAAGCTAAGGTTTTTCGAAGAACTTCTATATCCACCCCTAACAGGGAGTGATTTGAGAACACCAGTTTTTGATGAAATAAAAAATTTATTAATTGACACTCTTCCTAAGGAGTCTTTAATCTTAGGCTCTATAAAAAATACTGATAATATTGCTGAGGGAATGGATGATATTTATAAAGATTTATTTACAACTTTTCAAAATAATGAATTCATAAAACAAAGAGAACTTCCTTACTTATTTGACTACAAGTCAATGCATCAATATCCCCACATAGGGGTTTTTGGCGGATCAGGAAGTGGTAAGTCCTTTGGCCTAAGAGTTGTATTGGAAGAGCTAATGGAAATGGGAGTACCAACAATTGTCATGGACCCCCATTATGAAATGGACTTTACAAATAATTCTGAAATTTCAGATAAGGACTACAGTGATAAGTTTAAGTGTCTAGAAATTGGAATTCACACGGGAATAAAGTTTCAAGAATTGCAAAAAAGAGATTTAAAAAACCTTTTAAACGCTGCATCGCCTCTTACTGATTCCATGAACAATGTAATAGATGTTATGCTCTCAAAAGGTGCTAGTTTTGAATCCTTTAAGAATAAGTTAGACTTGTTACTAGAGGGACAAGAAATTGGATCAAGAGATAAAATTTTATCTGAGATAGCCATAGAAGAGGACCAAACAAGAAGAGATAGGCTTGAAGAAGTTTTAGATATTTATGAAAGATATGATAAGACTTGCAACTCCATGAGTGTCCGTGGAGTCTTGTGGAGACTTATGACCCTACAAGGAGAAGGAATATTCTCTCATAATATTGATGAGCTTTTGGACCTGTTAAAAAGAAGAAAGTTAGTTGTACTTCAAGGCTCCACAAGGATGATAAATGTATTTTCAACTTATCTTTTGGCAAAGTTATATTATTTGAGAAAGGAATACAGGGACGAACTGTATAGGAATAATGTTAAAGTTGACTACTTCCCACCTTTTATTATAATTACTGACGAGGCCCACAATTTTGCACCAAAGGGCTTTGACACACCTTCAAAATCAATCTTGCGTGAAATTTCTCAAGAGGGAAGAAAGTATGGTGTCTTTTTAATCTTAGCAACACAAAGACCAACTCTCCTAGATGAAACCATAACGGCTCAATTAAATACTAAATTAATTTTTAGGACAGTTAGGGCGTCAGACATAGACACGATTAGGGAAGAGACAGACCTGTCATCGGATGAGACAAAGAGACTTCCCTATTTAAGCTCAGGTGATGTTTTCATTTCTTCAGCAAAGAAGGGGAGGACTTCCTTTGTAAGGATAAGGGCAGCTAATACAATTTCACCACACACAGAAAATCCATTTGACGAATTAACATCCCACGACGAAGAAGTTTATGAGAAGTTCTTTTTAGATATAAAAGATTTGCTTCCCATAGATACATCCAACCTAAATGGAGCACTTATGAATTACAATAAAAAATCTGGTGAAAACTTGTCCTATGATGAGTTTAAAAACAATTTAGATAAGTTGTGTGAGATTGAATTAATAGAAAAAGAAACAAACTTTTTAACAGAAATGTATAAGATAAAATAAAAATAAAGACTTAGGTTTGTATTTAAACTTAAGTCTTTATTTTTTTGATTTTTTTATTAAGTAAGTATCGTAAAGTTCTTGAAGTGATGCTTTGTTTTTAATTAATTTTACTTTGCTTTCTCGTGTTAGGGTTTTTATAAAATATTCTTTTTTTAATGCGTCAGACTTGTCTAGGCACTCTTCACTAAATACCATCTTCACAGGTAATCTTGAAGCTGTATACTTAGAAGCTTTTCCATCATTATGAGTCTTTAATCTCTTTTCGAGATTTACTGTGTAGCCAGTATAGAGGCTTTCATCAGCACATTTTAAAATATAAACGTAAGATGCCATTTACTCACCGCTTAGATAATCGTCAACTGTAAAGTTTATTATTTCGAACTCAAATCCACGACCTTGAAGATAGTTCTTGGCAGAGTAAATTTTTTTAGGATCAGACTCATCTTTTGAAATTCTTTTTTTAACAAGCTCAAGAGCGTTCATGTATTCTAATTCATAATCATAATTTTCCATAACCTTATCAATTACATTTCTTTCGATTCCTTTAGACATCAACATATATCTCGTCTTGTTTTTACCATATTTTTTTATACTTAAGGCATCGTTAAGGTATCTTCTTGCGTAGTCTTCATCATTTAAATATTTTTTTTCTTCGAGAATTGGCAAGATAGTTTCTATTATCTCTCTTTGAATTTTATTTTTATATAAATGATCCACTAGTTGCTTCTTAGTTTTATTTCTTTGTAAAAATTTATAAGATAAGAGAAGGGCTTCTGTCTTCTCATCCTCAAACTTTAAGTTTTCTACAAATTCTTCTTCAACTTCTTGCCCCTTATATAGTCCAAAGTTTACCAAGGTGTCTTCAGAAATTTTTATTTCTTCGTCATTATCGAAGCTAATAATAAATTCTTTCTTATCAAAAATAATATTAGAAATAATCATTTTATCACCAAAAATATTTTATCATAAAAGCTCTAATTCACCAATTCATCTAAATTAACAAAATATTGGAAAATTAAGAGCAAAAAGTATATAATTAGATAGAGTTTAAGACTGAGAGGTGTAATATGTTTGAGTTAATCTCACAAGTTTTGAGATATGTATTTATTATCTTAATTTACCTTTTTATATTTAGTATTTTAAGATTAATGTATCTCGATGTTAAGAGCATAACAAGTGGCGGTGGTTCTCTTGATGATGCCTATCTAAAAGTTGTAAATAGACTTGATTCCTTAAATTTTAAGATGCAGGAATACTATGTAATAGATGGCGATATTAGTCTCGGAAGAAGTTCTAAAAACGATGTTGTCATCAAAGATAAATTCGTAAGTAAAAATCATTTATTAATCCGTGTAAAGAACCAAAGATATTATTTAGAAGACTTGGGTTCTGCAAATGGTACATTTTTAAATGGTGTAAAAATTGATCCAAATGAGCTAATTGAACTTCAAAACAATGACAAAATTGGAGTTGGCTTTATTCAATTTATTTTTGTAGATAAAAGGTGAAAATGTGTTAGATAAAATTTTTAAACAGAGAAAACCTAGAAACTTACTATTAATTTTTGAAATTTTAAGTATTTTGTTATTATTTACTTTTAATAACAATAATATTGATAGGTACATAGTTATTTTATTTTTAGGACTGATCTTAATAGTTTATATTTCCAACCTAGTCCTAGGCAGGGTTTCTTCTGGCGATAATTATATTTTCTTAATAGTTTCCATGCTTTTAAGTCTTGGAATAATAACCATCTACAGGTTGTCTCCAAAACTTGGGCTTAGACAACTTATATGGGTTTTAGCAGGCATTTTAGTTTTTTATTTAACTTATTTTATTATTAGGGCAATGAGAAGATTAGAATATATGACAGGTCTTTATTTAGGTCTTTCAATTTTATTTTTCTTGCTCACAATTATTCTTGCTCCATCCAAGTATGGTGCCAAAAACTGGATAGAAATTTCTGAAGGTATAACAATTCAGTTGTCCGAATTTACTAAAATCTTAGTAATATTTTTAATAGCTTCTTTTTACACAACTTTCCAAACAAGATTAAAAAAATTAAATTATAAGTATACTTCATATTACTTAATGGGAGTAATATATATTTTTGTGGGATTTTTATTCATTCAAAGAGACTTAGGAACAGCTGCAATTTTTATTGCTATTTATACCCTTATCCAATATGTCTACGATGAGAACAGAAAATCTATTCTTGTTAATATTGGCTTAATGGTTGTGGGATCTGTTACGGGCTACTTTTTATTCTCCCACGTTAGGAATAGGGTGGATATTTGGCTAAATCCTTGGACTGCTGATAAGGTTGTTAACTCTGCTAGACAAATTGTTCAATCTCTTTTCGGTATAGGAGAAGGAGGATTTATTGGCCAGGGAATCGGCTTGGGTTATCCAAAACAAATTGCCTTTGCTTATTCCGATGTAATCTTCTCAGCAATTTGTGAAGAAATGGGAGTTTTGACTGGTATAGGAATTATCATGCTCTATATGCTCTTAGTTTATAGGGCCATTAAAATTGCCTTAAATCAAGAATATTTATTTTATAGGATTCTTGCACTTTCAGTTGCAATCTTATTTACAGTACAGGCCTTTTTAAACATTGGAGGAGTTATAAAACTTATCCCAATGACAGGTCTAACTCTTCCTTTTATTTCCTATGGAGGAAGTTCTCTTATTTCAAGCTTTGTTGCTTTAGGTATTTTACAAGTGACAAGCGAAGATTTATCATATAAATATGAAAAAGGAGTGGACAATGAATAGTAAAGATAATAAAAGAATTCTAGTATTACTTGTGTTTCTAATGATTTTATTAGTTGCTCCAATTATATATTTAACTTACTTTACTGTTTTTAAGGCTGATGATATTGTAAAGCACCCAGCTAACAGGAGAAGTGAACTAAGAGAAAATTCTGTAAAAAGAGGAACTTTTTATGATAGGAATCACGAAGTCTTAGCTTACTCCAATGGTGAAAAATATAATTACCATAGGATTTATAATCAGCCAATAATTTATTCTCATATTATTGGTTATTCTGACAAAATAGTTGATAAATATGGTCTTGAAAAAGAGTTGAATGACTATCTCATTGGTAAGGAAGGCTCCAAAATACTAAAGACTTTCAAATCAATAATAAATAAAAATTACGACCCTTACACTGGAGATGACATTACCCTTACAACAGATACGGATCTACAAGAAAAAACCAGGTCTGTATTATCATCAAGATCAGAAAAAGGATCAGTTGTAATTATGAATCCAAAGACAGGAGAAGTCCTATCCATGGTTTCTCTTCCAGACTTCAATTCTCAAAATATTGCAAAAGATATGCAAAAGATAAATGAAGCTAACAATGGCGCTCTTTTTAACAGTTCCACAAAGGGCAAATTTGCACCAGGGTCTGTTTATAAAATAGTTACAACAACTGCAATTTTAGAATCAGGAATTTCTCAAAAATACACTGATGAAGGTATGGAAAAAATTGACAATGGAAGAGAGTTTAGGAATGCTGGTAACAAAACTTACGGCAGAGTAGACCTTAGAAAGGCTTTTACAAATTCTCTTAATACTTACTTTGTTAGAAAATCTGTTGACATGGGGATTGATGTCATGGGTCAAGTTTCTGAGAAGTATATGATTAACAAAAAGGTTGATTTTGAACTACCTTTGGAAACTTCTACTTGGACCTTTAAGAGAAATGATTTCGACAGAACTGCACTTGGTGCAGGTGGTATCGGTCATGACACCATTTTAGTTACACCACTTGAAATGTGTATGATTGCGTCTACTATTGCAAATGACGGAGTCATGATGCAACCTCACATAGTTAAGAAGATAGATTCATCTGATGGTAAAAATGTAATTAGAAATACTCCAACAGTCTTAAGTGAAGTTACTTCAAAAGAAAATGCTGACCAAATCACAAAATACATGGTCAATGTTGTTAACAATGGTACTGGAACTGAAGCTTATGTTTCAGGAGTAAAGGTTGCAGGTAAAACTGGTACTGCACAACTTGATCTTAAAGAAGGAACAAATAATGCTTGGTTTGTTGGATTTGCACCAGCTGATGATCCACAAATTGCAATTTCTGTAGTTATTCCTAATGTTAAGGACTATGGGTCTCAAGCAGCAGCTCCAATTGCAGGAGAACTTTTAAAGTACGCTATTAATAATTTACAACTTGAAGAAGAGTGATACTGTGTATAAGGATAAATTTGTTACTGCCATAGTTGCAGCAGCAGGTATGGGCAAGAGAATGAAAATGGGCATAAATAAGCAGTTTTTGACAATTGATGGAATTCCAATACTTGCTCACACAATTAAAAAAATTGAAAAATCCAAGTACGTTGACTTTTTACTTCTTATTGTAAAAGAAAGCGATATGAGATATGTTCATGACACTATCAAAAAACATAAAATAAATATGAATTACAAAATAGTTTATGGTGGAAAGGAAAGACAAGATTCTATTAATAATGGACTTTTAAATATGCCTCATGAAACAGATATTGTCTTAACCCATGATGGCGCAAGACCCTTTGTATCAGTAGATAAAATAGACGAAGCTATAGAAAATGTAATGGACACTGGGGCCTCTGTTCTTGCAAATCCTGTTAAGGATACAATTAAAGTGTCGACAGATGGTAAGCTAGTAGATTACACACCAAATAGAGATAGACTATGGCAAGTTCAAACTCCACAAGTTTTCAGAAAAGAAATTATAATGAAAGCCTATAGTCAGGCTTATGCAGAAGGATATTATGGTACAGATGACTGTTCTTTAGTTGAAAAAACAGGGGTAAAAGTAAAATTAATTTACAATTCTTACGATAATATAAAAATTACTACAAGAGAGGACTTGTCTATTGCACAAATACTTGTTAAGAAGGTGAAAATTTGAGAATAGGAATAGGATACGACGTTCATAAACTAGTTGAGGATAGAAAACTTATAATCGGTGGAATTGAAATCCCCTATGAAAGAGGACTTTTGGGACATTCTGATGCTGATGTACTTATTCATGCTATTATGGATGCCATTTTAGGTGCCCTTGCCTTAAGGGACATTGGCTATCATTTTCCAGACAATGACAATAAGTATAAAGATATTGATTCAAAAGTACTTCTAAGTAAGGTTTATGAGATAATGAAGTCAAAAAATTATAAAATTGGAAATATAGATTCTGTTGTAGCATGTCAGGCTCCTAAGCTTTCAAGTCATATTGACGATATGAGAAAGACTATTGCACATATTTTAAAGACTGATATAGAGAATATTTCTATAAAGGCTACGACGACAGAAAGACTTGGTTTTGTTGGAAGAGGGGAAGGTATCTCTTCAGAATCTGTAGTATTACTTGAAAGGGATGATTAAAAAATGAAGTTTTTTATCGATACTGCTAATATTGATGAAATTAAAGAAATTAACTCCTGGGGTGTCCTGTCAGGAGTTACTACTAATCCAAGCTTAATAGCAAAAAGTGGTGGAGTTTTTGAGGATGTCATAAAGGAAATATCCGAGATCGTTGATGGAGACATTTCAGCTGAAGTTATTTCCACTGATTTAGATGGAATCCTTAAAGAAGCAAGAGAACTTGCAAAGATTTCAGATAATATTGTCATAAAAATTCCAATGATTGAAGAAGGACTTAAGGCTGTAAGTATTTTAAGTAAAGAAGGCATAAGAACTAATGTAACTTTAATATTTTCAGTTTCGCAAGCTATACTTGCTGCAAATGCAGGTGCAACTTATGTTAGTCCTTTCATGGGAAGACTTGATGACCTTGGAGAATCAGGCTTGGATCTTGTGGCAGATATTGCTTATATTTTCAAGGAGTACGGATACCATACTCAAATAATTGCAGCAAGTATAAGACATATAAATCACGTAGAAGATGTAGCAAGAACTGGGGCAGATATAGGGACAATTCCTTATAAAATATTTAAAGAAATGATTAAGCATAACTTAACTGACGCAGGATTAAAGAAATTCTTAGAAGATTTTAAAAGCGTAAAGACAAAGGAGAAATAAGATGGACAGAAATTTAGCATTAAACTTAGCAAGAGTAACAGAAGCAGCGGCCCTTTCAGCAGGTAAGTGGTTAGGAAAAGGTGATAAAAATGCAGCTGATGGTGCAGCAGTAGACGCAATGAGAAGAATGTTTGATACAGTTGATATTGATGGAACTGTAGTTATTGGGGAAGGTGAAATCGACGAAGCTCCAATGCTTTACATTGGTGAAAAAATTGGTACAAAAGAAGGGGAAGACCAAGTTGATATTGCAGTTGACCCAATTGATGGTACAAATTCAATTGCCAATGGAACAGATAACTCTATAGCTGTACTTGCAGTAGCACCTAAGGGATGCCTATTAAACGCACCAGACATCTATATGGACAAGATTGCTTGTGGACCAAAAGCTAAAGGAGCAATTAAACTTGATGATTCTCCTTCAGAAAATGTTAAAAGAGTAGCTAAGGCTCTCAACAAAAATATTGAAGAAATAACTGTTGCTGTTCTAGATAGACCAAGACACGAAGAAATTATAAAAGAAATTATCGCTGTTGGAGCAAGAGTTAAAAAAGTTTCTGATGGAGATATTGTTACAGCAATTGAAACTTGTTACGAAGATTCAGGAATCGACCTAGTAATAGGTAGAGGTGGTGCTCCAGAAGGTGTAATAGCAGCAGCAGCTCTTAAATGTTTAGGTGGAGACTTCCAAGGAAGACTTCATCCAACAGATGAAAAACAAGAAGCTAGATGTAAGGACCTTCATTCTGACTTAAAGAAAATCTATTCAATTGATGATCTTGTAAAAGGAAATGAAGTTATATTTTCAGTTACAGGTATTACTTCAGGAGAAATTCTTGATGGAGTAAAATACTATGGCGATAACAAGGCAAAGACAGACACTCTTGTATTAAGACTACCAAGTGGAACACAAAGATTTATAAGATCAGTCCACTCTCTTGATTTAAAACCAGATTATGCTAAATAATTTTTGTCATGACTAACAAAATTGAATTAAATAATAAATCAATAGATGACTTGAGAAAAATAGCCTTATCCCTTGGTCTTGAAAATCCTGAAAATTATAATGTAGAAGACTTAAAAGAGTTTATAGAGACAGGTAAAATTCCTGCTTCTTCACTAGCTGATAAAGACTTAGATAAACTTAAGGTTTCAGAACTTAGGGAACTGGCGAAAGAATATAAAATAGAAAAATCATATTCCTTAAAAAAAGATGAACTTATAAAAGAAATAAAGTTAAAAAAAGAATCACAAAAAATTGATAAGCTAGATTTATCTGATAATGCTGCCGAAACTTTAAAAAATCTTGACAATAAAAATTACGTAAGAGGAATTCTTGAGCTTCACCAGGATTTAAGGACAATTAATTATCTTCCAAGTGAAGAAGATATATATGTTTCGCCATCACAGATAAGGAAGTTTAGGCTTAGAAATGGTGATGAAATTCTTGGGATAAAATCTCCACCAAAAGATGGAGAAAATTTCAATGCTCTTTTATACATCAAGTCTGTCAACAATCTTCATCCTTCAAAAATAATTAATAGACCTTTTTTTGATAACCTAACTCCAATTTATCCAAAGGAAAAGATTAATTTAGAAACTGAAGACAGAGCTATGAGGATTATTGACCTCTTAGCACCTGTGGGATTTGGCCAAAGAGGTCTTATTGTTTCACAACCAAAATCAGGTAAGACTACTCTACTTAAAAAGATTTCAAAATCTATAAATACTAATTATCCAGATCTTCATTTAATAGTCCTGTTAGTAGACGAAAGACCTGAAGAAGTTACAGATATGAAAAGATCTGTTAAGGGAGAAGTAGTTTATTCAACTTTTGATGAAAATCCTAAGAATCACACTAGGGTTGCTGAGATGGTTATTGATAGGGCAAAAAGATTGGTGGAGAATAAGGAAGACGTAGTTATTTTACTTGATTCTCTTACAAGGCTTTCAAGAGCTTATAATTTAACTACACCAGCAAGTGGTAAGACCCTATCAGGTGGTCTAGATCCCTTATCTCTTCACAAGCCAAAGAGATTTTTTGGAGCAGCGAGAAATATTGAAGAGGGTGGAAGCTTAACCATACTTGCCACTGCTCTTGTAGACACTGGTTCAAGGATGGATGATGTTATCTTCGAAGAGTTTAAAGGTACAGGAAATATGGAACTCCATCTAAATCGAAGTCTATCAGAAAAAAGAATTTTCCCAGCTATAGATATATTAAAGTCTGGTACAAGGAAGGAAGAACTTTTACTTAGCCAGGAAGAGTTGCAATTTAGTTACGATTTTAGAAAAAAATTGACAGAAGATAATATAGAAGATGTTACTGAAAAATTTGTAGATTCAATTTCACAAACTAAAAATAATAGGGAGTTTTTAAAAAAATATTTTGTGAAATAAGTTTTTAGATAATAAAATCTTGATAAATTAAGCTCAATATTATATAATAATTTAGCAAATAGTTATGTTTGCACTAGTGTGAAAATTGTGTTATAATACTAAAATTGAGTTATAAAATAAGTTTAAGGGGGCTATACAATGAAAAAAGGAATTCATCCAGATTATAAAGAAGCTACTGTAACTTGTGCATGTGGCAATACTTTTAAAACAGGATCCGTTAAAGAAGATTTAAAAGTTGAAATTTGTTCAGCTTGTCATCCTTTCTTTACAGGAAAGCAAAAACTCTCTGATCATGGCGGAAGAATTGAGAAATTCAACAGCAGATATAAGAGAAATAAATGACAATGAGGTTAGCCTAGCTAACCTTTTTTATTACTTAAATTTATGGAAATT
>QWBY01001684.1_pt1 | contig 20428 bp, 28 predicted proteins | sample 1972471 | NCBI WGS metagenome assembly QWBY01 (sample SAMN09866722, study PRJNA288562) | Human gut metagenome isolate term6_stool, whole genome shotgun sequencing... | reverse complement strand
ACATTTTGCTAAAATATTCAAATCAACTTATGGTATCACACCAAGTAAATATAGAAGTACAATTACTTAAACTAATATTAGAATTCAATATGTGCTTAACGCTTGCTACCATAATCAGTCTTTTGTAGCAAGCCCAGTAAGTGTACGGACACTTACAAAAAAAATTGATGAAGCAGCCCTCTGGGATCTGCTTCTTTTTTTATCAATTTTTACCTTGTTAGGGAGAACCCTAAGACCCCGAAATACATTCAAAGGTTTTAATCAATCCTTATTCTCTCAATATTTATTTCTATTCCAGATTTAAAGGTTATTTCAAACATATCATCATATATTTTTATTTGCTTGATGTATTTTCTAACAAGTTCTTCATCATATTCTTTAATATCCTTGCTTTGACTTCTAAGAAACTCTTTCATATCCTTGATGCGTCTTTTGGCATCTTCATCAAGAGCCTTTTGAACAAGCATCTTATGTTTTTCACTCTTTAGCGTCTCAACTTCATTAGCGATATCCGTATAATCTTTCTTCGCTCTTACCTGTGCAAGGAGTTCCTTTTGTTTTACCGCAATTACTCTATTTATGGCTTCTATTTCTTCATCGTTACTGCCAGCAACTACTTTCTCAATATTCTTTATTAGAATTTTTTCAGTATCATCAGAAGTTTTCAAAACCTCATTCATGGCTTTTACAACTGCTTTTTGTAGTTCTTCCTCTGGTATAGTAGCTGCATCACAGCTTTTTGGTCCATGCTCAACTCTTGTGCAGCAACGCCATACCACCAAACGCTCTCCACGATTATTCCAAGCGACTCGCCTGTAAATATCACCGCACTTCGAGCAAATACAAAGACTAGAAAGCGCATATTTACTTGAATAGACTCGCTTTTTCTTTTTCCCTTCTCCACTAAACATATTGGCACGCCTTAACATTTCTTCCTGCACCTGTATGAATATATCTCTTGGAATAATGGCTTCATGGTTATCTTTCACATAGTATTGTGGCTCTGTTCCATCATTCTTAATACGAACTTTATTGATAAAATCTGTTGTAATTGTCTTTTGCAGTAGTGCGTCACCAATATACTTTTCATTCTCCAGAATTCCTTTTATGTTAGAAACATGCCACTTAAGATGTCCTGCTCCATTTTTTATTTTATCCCTCTGGAGTCCTGTAGCAATTTCTCTTAGACTTGATCCAGCTAGATACTCACGATAGATTCTTTTTACAACCTTAGCCTCTTCCCCATCGATAATCAGATTGCCATTTGCATCTTTGGTATAGCCTAAAAACCAGTTTGTGTTAATCTGTACTTTTCCCTCTTGATACCTAAACTGTAGACCCATCTTAACATTCTGAGATAATGAAGCTGATTCTTGCTGAGCAAGTGATGCCATAATGGTAAGAAGAAGTTCACCGCTTGCTTCCATAGTATTTATATTTTCTTTCTCAAATATGATAGGTATGTTGCTGTCTTTTAGCTGCCTTACATACTTCAGGCAGTCTATGGTATTTCTTGCAAATCTACTGATGGATTTAGTTATAACCATATCCACCTTACCGGCCATGCAGTCATTAATCATTTCATTAAAACCTTCACGCTTTTTGGTATTTGTACCCGATATACCATCATCCGCATAAATTCCCGCAAACTCCCAATCACTATTTTTAGAAATATAGTCAGTATAGTGCTTCACCTGCATTTCATAACTTCCAGCTTGCTCCTCGCTATCAGTACTAACTCTACAATAAGCTACTACCTTTAACTTAGGTTTTTCTTTTTGATTACTTATCGAATTTCCCGGTCTTTTCCTAGCGGGAATAAGCATTACATTCTCATTCAACTCTATCCCTCCTTAATCAAACTATATACATATTCTGCCTGCTTATATGGATCATCAAATTTCAGCTCTGCTCTGCAGCACTTAAATTCCGTAACAGGCACAAACGCTTCTGAAGGACTAATTTCTTTGATTCTGTTCCTTTGAATCGTATTATTTTTTCTAGCTTCTTGAACCTTATTAAATAGATCTTCATCTATCAATTCTGGATAAAATTCTGTTCCAAGATATACCGTATTTCTTAATATCTTTCCAATGGAACTATGTGTTTTATCTATTCCTACAGCTTTTGCTGATGCCCTCATTGAGTTACATTCAAGATATTTTTTATATAGAGCAATCACCTTCTTAGCCTCTGGTATATAGATAACACCTTTTGCATTCTCTACTCGGTATCCATATGGTATGTGTGTCACTTTACTATCACCTCCTCTGTTAAATTTAAGCCGCACTTCAGATGAAAGGTGAATTTAAGTCTATCTTCTATCGTAATCTTCTCAACAAATTCCGAAAAAGTATCATCAATAAAAACTTTGATACAATCACTTTTGTTTATAAATCTTAGTAGTTTTTGAGCTTCATTTAGATGATTTAGATCTCCACTAACGATTGACGAAAGACTTGTTTTTTCCTTTTCAAGTTCATCAAGCTCCAAAGAAATATTATTGTTTTCTGCGTAAAATACATCTAACTCTATATAGCCACTACTTAATAGCTTTGTTAGTACCTGAGCTTGTTCATTCAGCTTTTCTATTTTTTCATCAAGTTCTAAAATATGCCTTAGCCGATTCTTGTTATTGCCACCTCGCAAAGTGTCTACAAAAGGCTTCAGCATAGTATTTTTGCCTGCTATAAGCTTATTCATCATTTGAACATATGCTGCTTTGATATGTTCTTCTCTTATATACTTCATGTTGCAGCTTTTCTTATCTTCAATATGCCTAACGCAGGTCCAAGTAGCATAGTCTCCACTTTGTGCATATCTCATGCACCTTTTTACTTTTGAACCACATTCTCCGCAATATACCTTTCCAGAAAGAGCATATCTTTTTTGATATTTGTTATCTGAACCATCTATATTTTTTTCTTTTCTTCTCTGACCTACTACAGTTTTTACCAGTTCAAAATCCTCATGGCTAATAATAGGTTCGTGGTGATTTTTCATCATATATCTGACCTTTTCTCCACGATTTTGATGTCTGTTAAAATTCTCGTCTGTATAGGTTTTTTGAAAGATAACATCTCCTGTATATTTTTCATTCTTTAAAATAGCTTGAACTGTTGAAGAGTGCCATTTGCTTTTTTTCTTTGTAGCTATGCCTCTTTTGTTTAGTTCATTCGCTATTAGATATGACCCCAATCCTGATATTGCCATTCTAAAAATTTCCTTCACAATCTCAGCTTCACTTGGAACAACAACCATCTTTCCATCAACATTTTCATAGCCATAGGGTGGATAGGAAATAACATAAGTCCCATTTTCAAACCTTCTTTTTAACGACCATTTGCTATTTTCCGAAATGGATCTTGATTCGCTTTCTGCAATAGAACTTAGAATTGAAAGCATAAGTTCTGAGCTCATATGCTCAGTATCTATATTTTCCTTTTCAAAATAGATGGCTACTCCAAGTCCTGTAAGTTTTCTTACCATTTCAAGGCAGTCCACTGTATTTCTTGCAAATCTACTGATAGATTTTGTAATAACCCTATCAATTTTTCCTTTTTCACAATCATCAAGTAATTTCAGCAGGCTCTCCCTTTTTTCTATTTTTGTTCCACTGATACCTTCATCAAAATATAGCCCTGCGTATTCCCAGTAAGGATTTGCCTTTATGTAATTTTCATAGTGTTCTTTTTGCACTTCAAGACTAAGGAGTTGTTCTGCACTTTCTGTTGAAACTCTAGCATAGGCCGCTACTCGCATTTTCTTAACTCTGTTAATTTGCTGTCTTTTCTCTATTTTTGTTATCTTTGCCATCGTCTCACCTCCTTTTTGGTCAGTACTATATATCACTCTAAAGACACTATTTATCAAGTTATTAATCTAGTATTTCCTTATAAAAAGGCTCAAAATTGAGCTTATTAAGCTCGCTAACCTGCACCGCTTCATCTTCTGAAATTAATCCATTATCTACTAGTCTCTTTGTCAGCATTTGTGCCACTTCATATTCAAAGTCCTTTTGCATTTTTTCTTCTGTGAAAGATCTAGCCTCTGTTTCTATGGAGATTTGAGCACCTTTAATTATCTGCATTTTGCTCACCTCCAAACCTGTCATAGATATAGCAGCTATGGCTACAATACTTACGATTCTTATTTCCATAAGAGATAAAAATCTTACCGCAGCTAACACAGGTACATTCATAGTTGGCTTTCTTACTTACTAACTCTCTATTTTTATTCCACCAGTTATTTCTGCATTTATCTGAACAAAATCTTTTCTTTTTTCTCCCCGGTTTTTGTATGACAGGTTTGTCGCAATACTCACAGAGAGATGTATCCTCATCACAAGTTTTAGTTCCACCAAGGCCATGACGCTTACAGTAACTTTTGATGGTATTTACAGAAATATTTATCTCTTTTGCTATCGCTGTATATCCAAGTCCCTTTTCTCTTAAAATCTTTATCTTTTCTTTTTCTTCTAATTTCATCGGTCTACTCCCTTCTCACTGGCTAAGGGAGTTTCAAAACGATTTGTCCGACTTAATGTAAAATCTTCTCCCTACAAATCACAGGCAAAAGAAAAGAGAGGATAGTAAACCCAAATAAAAAAAAGCCTGAAGATTATTCCAATTAAGGAATAGCCTCCAGGCTCAATTTACTACTTATAAAAGTTCATTCACTCGTCTTTGTACTGCAGTATAGTCATATCCAGCTCTTTCAAGTCTGTTCTTTCTATCTTGACCATTACCCCAGTCACCTCTAATAACTTCACGAGCTAAGGTGTCAATGGATTTTCCAGCAGGTTTACTTGCATTTCCAGATAAGATCTCATTTACTCTGTCTTGAACAGCATCATAGTTATATCCTGCGGATGTCAGACGGTTTACTCTGTCCTGTCCATTACCCCAGTTGCCAGCAATTACCTCCCTTGCTAAGGTATCAATGCTCTTTGATTGCGAGCTTGTTACAGGGTAAACAGATCTACCATTTGCATCATAGACAGAATATCCTGAATTTGCATTGGCACACTTTTTAGCATTTTCAAAGTTTCTAAATGCACCCTTTTGACTCTTTGCATCAGACCATGACTTTCTCACCCTATATAAAGATGAGCTTTGTGTCACAGATGGACTTGTACTTCCACCATGTAGTCTTTTGTTGACCTCACTTGCAATGTAGGTAAATTTGCTACCAAGATAAGGTCCTGGACAGTTGGTATTGGCATACCACTCATGTTTTTGTAATACGCCGTCTTTTCCACCTGTATAGGTACAATTCTTGATGCCATTTCTTCTGCAAATATCCGTAACTAAATCAATCAAGGTAGCAAGCACTCTATCGCTTACAGGCCAATTGCCTCCGTTACTTGAATTGGCTACTTCAATAGTGATGGCTCTGTTATCACACCAAGAAGATGATGTACACCAAGAGCGGTTACTCTCATCTACACATAAAACGATTTTGTTATCATTTCCGATTCCATAATTACACGATGCCTGTCTTGAAGTTGGCTTAAAAATTTGACCGATAGTTGCTGCACTCACAGCGCCAGCTGTATGGTGAATAGCAATTTTTGTAATGGGCTGATTTCTTCGTCCACTATGGTTTGGACTGTAATTTACTATACTAACTAATGAACTGTTACTCATGACTTTCCTCCTTATCGTTTAGCTGCTTTAATACTGCCTTTAGCTTTTCAGGAACAGGTAGTCCTAGATGAACAGAGTTTTCAATAAGTGATAGACCCTCATTTGAAAGGTAAAAGAAAACCACTGCGGTTCTTAGTACACTTCCAGACTTAATCACCTGCACATCAATGATGTTGGCAATACCAACAAGCATAAAAATAAGCACCTTTCTAAAGATGCCTTTAAATCCTACTGCACTGGATAACTTCCTATCTACCACAGCACACATCACCCCTGTGATGTAATCAATGACTACAAATAAAACGAGTGCGATGATAAGTCCATCACACCCGCCTAAAAAATATCCAAGCCATCCGCCAACTGCCGTAAAGGCAAGCTGGCACATATTCCATAATTCTTTCATACTACATTCCTCCTAATATCATACTTAAATCAACTGCCCTAATTGCCGTGACAATAACGGGTATTTCCATTTCAGGCTTATCGCCATAAAAACGAATTCGCATTTTTTCATCAATTTCCAACCTAAAAACAAGCCCCAACTCACGGATGACATCACTCCCTTTTTCATCATCAATCTTAATAAAAGATGCAATACTGATATGATCTTCTATCTCTTGTAGTTGAAGGTGCTCCTTTATTTTGTCATAGTAGTAGATCCCATCTTCTAATTTCCACTCATTCGGCTTTATAGAGAAAATTAGAACAACCGGTGTTATCTTCAGTTCAAACTCCTCAAATATAGAGCGGTTTGCTCTTGCAAAATACTCTCTGTTAATTACTTCTTTTCCTTTAGAATTTGGTTCATAGTCTGGTGTTTCTACTGTCGGATTTCCTTTAAAGGCAGGGCTATCAATTGGTGCAAATTTTCCTTTTAGCTTGGCAAAGAACCTGTCTAAACCTTCTTTAGTTAAAAACTTCTTAGCCATAAGCATCACCTAGACAAAAAGTGTGTCTATCTCTTCATTGGTGATGCTTGTAATATCTGTAGCCTTTAGGTAACCACTAAGATCGACTGATGTAGTACCAATCTTTTCAAACTTCTCATTCACCCAGATGAATTCATCATAAGCATCGTTATCTCCCTTATTATTAGAAACAAGATAGATAATTGCCTTATCACCGCTAGTTGGAAGTTCCTCTACCACAGAAAATTCGATAGATTTCACATTACCAATAAGCCCTTTCACTTCTTCAGTAAGTTCTGTCTTTTTCACATAGTCTGCATAATCATCAAGCTGTGCTACTTTTTTCGGAATCGCCGTTACTTTAGCATATGCATCTATACCTTCCATCCCTTCAACGCTATGAGGGATTTCTGATTTCTTAGCATAATCACCTGCATCTGTAAGGCTCTCTACCTTGGTTGGAATAGCAGATTTCAGCGCATAGTTTTCAGCATCCAAAAGCTCTGTCACATTCTTTGGAATTGAATTTTTCACCTCATCAATTTCACCCTTTTTGACAAAGGTGTCCTTTAGTTTCTTCCAAACATATAAAAGTCCATTGTTATCTAAATATTTTGCCTGCATTTTTCTTCCTCCTGTTATTTAAGTAATTCTTCCAGTTCAATATTTGATATTGTGTTTAACCCTAGTTCTTCTAGGCTTCTATTGCCAATCAGCTTCACTTCATTTATTTTTGGCTGATTGATTAAGTTGTTATAATCAGAAGCTGGTGTGTCTGATACTCTAATAATTGTTTCAAATGATGCATCCATCGGTGCATCTCTTTTAAAGCTTGTCGTAATTTCTGACATTAAATTTCACCATCCTTTAAAATTTCATATGTGCTGGTTCGTATTAAAGCGGATGCTATTGCACTTCCATCAGAAAACTTTGCTCTTATTTGGATTGTCACAATTCCTTCTGTAAAAAGTAGCGTGTCCTTTTGAGATAGATGAACAGATACAATATTCTTTTGTATTTTTACTTCATCAATACTCTTCTCTAATACGACCTTGCCATTTTGCTTATAGGTAATAAAAAGGACAGATGCATTAGTTAAATCCACATCTGTCCTAAATATGTTTGTTGGTGTTGTTCCTCTATGCATTGGATTATCCTCCTATGCTTTTTCTTCATCTTTTGCCTTTAGTTTTAAGATTTCATCATTAAGTTCTTTTTCTCTATCTTCATAATATTTATCAATGCTTTCTCTAAAAGCCTCCACTTCAAGAGAATTTTCTGTGATTACTGCAGATCTTACATCAACAAGTATGCCAGATAATATCCCCTCAACCATATAAGTTGGAATGGGTATTTTTTGTTGTAAGTTTGCGATACTAGAACTTAACTCCCCTCGAAACTTCTGGTAGGCAAGGGCATAATTAATGGTTGGCTTCTCCATGAGATTCCTCCTTGTCTTTAAGTAGTAAGTCCAATTTGTGATTGATTTCTTCAAGAAGCAAGGTATTTTTATCATCCTTAGCTTCTTGCTTTTTTACTACATCTTTTTTAAGTGTCCCTTCATTGATGACTACTTCATTTGTGTTAATAATTAGTTCTGCCATTTTACATCCTCCTAACCATAATAATTTAAATCCATTAATACACCATCTTTAAAAACCATACGTCCGCTTGAACCCCATCTAGATACAGTACCATCTGAATTCATACCAAGTATCTGTACAAAGTTAATTGTGGCATTCACTCCAAATCCTGTTTCCCACTGTGGATCTACAATCTTAAATCCATGTGCATATAGGTTACATCCAAGATGAATACCATACTGGCTATAAATACTGTTTGATCTTGAAAAACAAAGCATTGTAGTGTAACTTCCAGCATTAGCAGATTCTTCTTGAGAAAATGCCATATATTTTCCTTCGCTATCAAGGTCAAAAACTAGGCCTTTATGGGAGCTGTTACCACTCCATACATTTGTACCAATCTTTCCGATGTATTTCCCATCACGATAGAAGTGATTTCCATTTTCATCAAAGACTGCTCTTTTATTACTGCTATCAATCGAACCGTTATATAGCCCAATCTCTCCTGCAGTAATCTGTACATATCTACTAGCACCATTAAAACCAAGTAAAAAACTGTTATAGTTTTGTCTCATAAAAGTACCAAACTCACCTTTTTTCACCATTGATGAGATAGAGCCTTCCACAACAGATATTTTTGATATTGCTGTTTCTGCCTTTTCCTTAGCTGCACTTATATCCTTGTCCACAACTCTTATCCAGTCAAAAGATAGAGAAGAACTGATGCTCTCAGTTGATGAGTATTTCCATAGTTTTCTAGTTCCGTCTTTGTATGGGGAATGTTCTGACTCTGGATAAGACGAACCTGAAAGTAAGACCGCATCACCTGCATCGGTTGGTAGTTTTGATTCACTGCCTATCACTTCCTGTGATGAACTCGCTTTCTTTATAGAATCAATCTTAAAACCATAATAATCATGACCAGAACCATCACTTCTCCAGTAAAGCCAAAACTTATCTGATGGAATAAATACCGTTTGACCCGCTATACTTGTTCCACCACATCTTGGAAGTGCATATGTCTTGCCATCAAGCTCATAGAAGATTTCCACCCAGTCATATCGTTCACTTTCTGTCCTAGAGCTTGCATTGAATTTAAGCTCTAGTCCTTGCTTTTTCATAATATATCTATAAGCATATCCCGTTGTTGTATCATAGAAAAAATCACCAACATGGGTAAGCCTTAATCTATCACTATTCCAGCTATTGGTTGGTGCTCTTGAATAATTAGGAACATAGGTGCCGTAGTAATTACCATTCTTCTGCTCAAGCTTTTGATTAATTGTTTCTACACTTGCCTCAATCTTTTTATCCGTAGCAGAAAGTCTGGTATTCACTTCACTGATGGTATAATAGTTTTTTAACTTCTTGTCTGTATCAGATATGGCCTCTTTCTTTGAATCAAGAATCTGCCTTTCCACTTGAGAGGTATAGGAAACTGATAGTTTTTCAGCATCAATAGAATGGCTCATAATTCTTTCGCCATAGATCATTCCATCAAGTGTCATACCAACAGCATATGGACCCTTATATCCATTACGACTTCCACCAATACCGTTCATATTTATCTGAAGAACCTTTGTAGCTGTGTCCTTATCTGGTGTATCCATATATAAGTCTCTAAGCCATCTACCAGAGGAATCATATTCTGTTAGCTTATATCCACCGGTACCTGTATTCATCTGAGCCTTAAGGTTATCAATGGCACTTTGGACTCTCTCATTATCAATTTTTCTTGTAACAAGGCCTTCTTCTTTTATCTGCCTTACTGCATCTTGAGAACTTTGGATATAGCCTTTACTCTGATTACTTCCAAGCACCACCTTAATTTCACCAGGCTTTTGCAGTGGTATGGTCTGTTTCATAACGGGAAAGATTCTATCCATTCCAAATGGATAGGCTCTGCACCTTACCCTATCCCCGCATTCAATGGTTTCTGTAAAGATTCCAAACTCAGACAAGTCAACAGCTGAAAGATTAAGTTCTACCATTTCAAACTGATTATCCTTAAGCCACTCTGTTCCTTTTCGTATAAGATTTGCAGGCACGGTCACATCATCCCATCGTACCACCTTACAAACCCAGCCAAATTCTGCTAGTGCCTCTTTAGAAACAAGATAGTTCTTACCATCATTTACCGATGTAATATCTGTATATTGTTTTAGAACAGCATTCACATCACCTTCTATTTCCTTACCAAGTGGAATGATGGCTGTTGACACATCTTCTGCAGATAAGTCTTCTGTATAATCAAGAAGGTTAAGTCCAAACTCTATGTTCTGACCTGTGTCTTTTCCCATTTCTTCAAGCCTTAAATAATCAAGAATTAAATGACTACCTTCTCTTCTTAGTTTCAAATATCCACCAAGTTTTTCTACCATCTTTGTCATAATTACTTCTAGTGTGGTTTCATAATTGGTGTAGCGATATAAAGAGTCATTTGGATCGGTAATGGTCACTCTTCCAAGCTTTATTCTTTTTCTTTCATCCACTTTTTCATTATGAATCTCTAGGAACTTTGATAGTAGCTGGTATGGCGTTTGGTCGTGGTATTCCCTCTGAGGCTGGATGCTATCAGCTAGATATGATAAAAGACCTACGCACTGGACTTTCTTATTTCCTCGTAGGTCTTTTGTCTGTTCTCTTACTTCTCCTATAAAGATTTCTCTTTCATCTCGGTATACGCTGACAATGGATTTTCTGTTGTAGATTTTTTCATAGTATGGATTTTCAGGCGGACATATAAAGCTAAGAGTTCCAGCAGTATTTAGTTCCAAATTCAGTGTAGAACTAATTAAAACTGCCTTCTCATCGCCAGGATAATAGATGGTATTCCCATCCATCACAATTTTATACACTTATAGCCACCCCCTCTTATATGAAATATCTAGTGTGCTACTACCTGTGAAGGTAAGCACTAAGTTCTTTCTTCCTCTAACTTCGGGAAACCTGCTCATGCCTTTAGGCAAAGTAAAATTCTTTCCTTGAAAATTTAAGCTTAGAACATTTTCTGTTTTATTATGAAATTCAGGAACTATGGTCATATCTGAATCATAGGGTAATGTTATAGTTTTACTACTTGTAATAACAATCCCATTAACTTTATGAGTAAACTCACCATTTTTCAAATCTTCTAGCCTATACTTATATGGCTCAAGCTTATAATCTAAAGTAATCAGAGAATAATTTTTATCTGACTTAAATTCACTCACCCATATTCTTCCTAAATATACATAGTCTTTTTCTGTATCAAGTACTAGCTTTGTCTTTTTACCATGAACTGTGCTTAGAAGTTTTCTATAGACCTCCTGCCACTTTTCCATATCTGAAACAATAAACTCAAAGGAGCCTGTTCTCATCTCATAGAGCACTTCACCTGCAAGACTTTCCGTTATATCAATCTCACCATGTCTTCCCGGTATATCAAGATACTCTAGCTTTGGTGATGGTAAGTTAACAACCGGCTTACTTGTCGGCACAAGTCCAAAGTCTTTATAACTATGAAACTCTCCTATTTTCATTCCGTACATTCTTACCATCCCCTTGCCTTTCTATTTTGTAATTTCCCTAGTGCCATATCCATCTGTGGTGCAATTTCTCCAACAAGCTCTCCAGAATCAAGAACGATGCTTGTTTCTGCAAACTGTGGGAAGTATCTATCCATAATGGCAAGAACTCTTGTCATTACACTAAGAAGTTCTCCATTTGCTCCAGCTGTCATGTTCTGAAGAGTATCAAGTCCCATGATTACTTCCGGTCCTGCCTCTCCGCCTCCAAGAAGATGTCCACCTTTACTTCCAAAGATAGTTGCTCCATTTAAGAGCATTGGTTTATTCATCGCCTTTTTATACCAATCAATAGATAGATGTGGTACAGATGGTGGTGCTAAAGAGAAATGCCCTCGAATACTAAAATGTGGCAGTTTGATATGTGGTAATTTTAAGCTGATACCAGCAAAGAAACCTTTAATCGCATCTACCACATTTTTCACCTTATTCTTTGCCCCTTCGATTGGTGTAACAATGGCACTCTTTATACCATTCCAAATGGAAACGGCTGTATTTTTGATTCCATTAAATATAGAGCTTACTGTACTTGATACAGCATTAAATACCGATGATACCTTTGACTTTATACCGTCCACCACAGATCCAATTACACTTTTGATTCCGTTCCATACATTTGTCACAACCGTTTTTACTGCATTAAAGATTGTAGTAATCACAGTTTTTATAGCATCAAGTACAGTAGAAATCGTAGTACTAATTGCATTCCATACAGTTGTAATGACTGTTTTTATGGCATTCATGACAGTAGAAATAAAGGAACTAATCGTATTTAAGACCGTCATTACAACAGTCTTTATTGACTCCCATGCAGCCATAACAGTTTCTTTACAGTTTTCCCAAATAAATCTAAAGGGAAGTGTGATAAGTTCAAAGTAGCCTTTAATAAGCTCCACAATAAACATCAGTGCTACAGTAAGTATATTTTTTATGGTTTCCCAAACTGTAGTGAAGATACTAACTAGACCTTCCCATATTCCTTTAAAAAAGTTTGATATATTCTGCCAAATACTCATGATTGCAGTAGATACTGTTTCCCATAAGCCTTTGAACCATTCTGTAATAGCGCCCCAGTTTTTAATAATGGCAATGATGGCCACTACCGCTGCTATGATAGCTGCAATAATTCCTATAATTGGAAGTAGCGAAACATTAAGAGCACCAAAGCCCACTGCTGCTCCACCTGCGGCAGTACCTGCGGCTGCTGTTCCTGCTGCACTTGCACCTCCTGCAACGCAAGAACGCTCATAAGAGAGTTGCCGACATCAGCACCTACTATCTTTAAGCTATTAAGAGAGGTCTGAAACTTATCGATTGGATCTAAGGTTTCATTAAATGTGCTATCTACATTTCCAATATTATCTTTTAAGGATGTACCTAATTCTTCAAATGATAAGGAGCCGTTTTTACAAGCTTGATAAATTGCACCACCTGCTCTTTTACCAAAGAGTTCATAAGCCGCTTGTAGTCCTTCCGTTTCACTACTAGCATTCACCATGCTGTCTTGGATTTCTTTTAGTGCCTCTTTCATAGGCTTTCCATTTGCTGTAGCATTAGCAAGTGCCTTTGTAAGTCCTGTCATAACCTGTGATGTATCAGCTCCAGACATTTCAACATTTCCGAGGAAGTTTGCTGCATCACTTGCAGAAAAACCAAGTTGCTGAAGTGCTGCAGAATTGGTCACCATGCTCCTCGCAAGAGTATCCATACTGATACCGGTTCTTTGACCAACCGCATTCATGGTATCAAGTAAGGCTCCTGCATCACTTGCTTTAAGACCAAAGGCAGATATGACCTTCTGCGTATTATCAATAGCAGTAGATACATCTGTATTATTAAGCTGAGCAAATTTTATAAATTTACCAGAAAGTTCTTCTAGCTTTTTACCAGTAAGACCAAATCTAGTATTCACCTCACCAATAGCAGCACCTGCTGTTTCAAAGTCTGTAGGAATTGAAGTCGCAAGATTTTTCATGCTATCTTGCATTTCATTTAAGGCTTTACCTGACGCACCTGTTTTTTGGACAATTATATCCATACCAGCATCAACATCATTAAATGCCTTTAAAGAAGCAGCACCCATCGCTACGATAGGTGCTGTTATATGTGTGGATAGACCTTTGCCAACTTCAGTAGTCTTATCTCCAACTTCCTTAATCTTATCCCCTGCCTCTTTCATAGAAACAGATAATGCAGATGGTACTTTCTTTGCTTCTTCCTGAAGGGACTTTAGATTATTTTCTGTTTCGATGATTTCTCTTTGAAGGGCATCATACTTATCTTGTCCAAGCTCTCCATTTTCAAGCTGTACTTTTGCCTGCTTATCTGCCTCTTTTAAGGCATTCAACTTTTCACTAGTTTCAGAGATTTCCTTTTGAAGTAACTGCTGTTTTTGAGCAAGCAACTTTGCATTGGAAGGATCAAGTTTTAATAGCCTGTTCACATCACGAAGTTGTGACTGCGTTGATTTAATTGTAGAGTTTACACCTTTTAAGGCTTTATCAAGACCAGTAGTATCTCCACCAATCTCAACAGTAATACCTTTTATTCTATTGGCCACCTTAACCCCTCCTTTCCTAAAAATAGGTATAAAAAAGACACCTACCTTTTGTAGATGCCTTATTTTAAATATTTTATGATTTTAGATTATAAAATTTTTTAAACTCTTATTCACACTAATAGCAAAAGGAATTGTGATGATTGTTGTTATTAAATCTGAAATTGTTTGAGCATATATAACACCATTTAATCCCATAAGTTTAGGCAACAATAAAATGATAGGGATAAACACAATTCCTTGTCGCAATGAATTTAGAAATACTCCCCCTAATGCCTTTCCTGTAGACAAATACAAGGTAGAGTAAGTAAACTGAAATCCAAATGTTATAAACATAATTACAGCTGCTCGTAATGCCGGCACTGCTATATTTAATACATTTTCATCAGTCCCAAATATAGATAATATACTTGGGGCAAATATATAAACTATCACAGTCCACACTACACAAAATACATTTGTCCATTTAACACTTGCCTTTATAGCTTCTCTCACTCTTTCATAATTCTTAGCTCCATAATTAAATCCAGCTAATGGTTGTAATCCTTTCATATATCCAAATACAACATTTGTTCCTAATGTTACAATTCTAAGAACAATACCCATTGCAGCTATTGCTTCTTCTCCATAAAAGGACGCTGCATAAGATATTTTGCTGATGGATATTGTTTGTAGAATTTGAAGTATTAACATGGATATACCTATCTTTAATATATCCTTGTAAATTGCAACTGTAGGTTTAAAGTTAGGTAACTTTATCTCAATTAAATTTTTATCTCCTACAAAGTAAATGAGATACATTAGACTGGTTATAACTCTGGCTATGAGTGTCGCAATCGCTGCACCTCTCACTCCTAAATTAAGTCCGAATATAAATATCGGATCTAAAATCATATTTGATATAGAGCCTACAATCATAGCCTTTAAGGAAATTTTAGCAGCTCCTTGTGCAACGGCTAAATTTCCAAGTGTTACATTTACCGTTCCCAAAATACCGCCTACTATGAATATTCCTGTATACGACTTGGAAATTTCAATAATAGATGGTATGGCTCCCATAAATTTCAAAACGCCATCTAAATAGCAAAACAATGCAATAGCTGTAACTATCCCTAAAATTGCACTTGTTAGTAGAGCAACTGTCGCTACAATACTTGCTTCTTTTTTATCATTTCCTCCAAGTAGCCTTGATATATAAGAGCCTGCTCCGGCACCAAATGTTAATCCTATCCCTAAAAAAATAAGTTGAATCGGAAAGGCAACAGAAACGGCAGCTACTGCCTCTTTTCCAAGTCCGGACACAAAATAGGTGTCCACAACATTGTATAAGGCAGCTACCAACAAACTGATAACCATAGGTATACCTAACTTAAAAAGTGCCTTATCAATATTTTCTTCTTTCAAAATTTTTATTCTGCTTTCGTTCATTTAAAATTTCTCCACTTCTCAATATTTTATTTTCTGTATTTATGCAACAAAAAAGGCATAAATACAAAATAGTATCTGCCTTTTGCTTAATAATTTATAAAACAAAAGGCTACAGACAAAACATTGCCCATAGCCTTTTACATTTTATTTATATATCGAGAAATGCGCACAAAAACAAAGCCAACTAAATGACCTAATTTTTTGTATTTCCCGATGAAATCTTAAATGTAATTTATTTGCTATACTCTGTACAATGTTTCATCGGTTTCATTTGTACAGAGTTAAGTTTGTTCTTAGGATGATTTTTTAAATATATGCTCATTACGCTACCCTTCTACTTTTTATGAATTATACTATATAAATCAAAATTTATCAAACTCAGCTTGACCTGCCACCTTGCTATATTTCACTCCGTCATTTGATTTTTCAGTCCAAATATCTAGTACCATACCAATTGTAAGTAAATCAAGTTCTGAAATGCTTATCCCTATTTCCACGCATCTTAGTAGAAATAGAGCTGTTGTCATTTCCCTACTACTTTTTGGAAGTTTTTTTTAGACTTAACTTCTGTCTGAATATTTGCTCCCCAAAGTTCAAGTATTTCAGGAAGAACCTCATAAATAGAAAACATTTCAAACTGGTCAAGCCAATCATCAATGTTTCCTGGAATACTTCTATCTGCATGGTAAGCCATGATGTAGGCTACATTTTCAAATATCTCAAGGTCATCAATTTCAAAAGACCCTTCATTGGCCTTGAATGTTTTCTCCAGCTTTGAGAGGTCTTTGAAAATATCTCTTTTAAATTTAATTCTATACAGTCTAGGGATTGTAGCAGATGAACGAAACTTTACATCAACCTCTCCTACTTTTACTGTTTTCTCAAGCATATTTCCCCTCCTTATTTTCCCGATGGCTTTGGTGTTTCAGAATTAGCCTGTGGAATATAAACGTTCTTATACCAGTTAGCATAGGTATCAGCCGATGTAGTATCTCCAGTTCTTGATTTTACAAGTCCATCCTCTCTTGGATCTGCTGTAAGTGATAGTGTTTCTGTTCCAGGCTCTATAGTATCTTCCTTTGTTTCAGATTCAATGGACGGACGAGATGCGGAGCAATTATATAGGACGTGCCTAATTGCATTGATATCACCGTCAAATTCAAATAAGAGTGCAAACTTTTCTGTTTCTGATACATTTGCCTTTTCTACAAGTACTCCGTTTTTATCCAGTTCTTCTTTTAGGATTTCCGTTCTAAACCATTCAGGTATCAGTGCAATCTCAAGGTCACCGCTATATCCATTGTTGGCAGTAGATCTAAAATACACAATACCATCTGCATAAAAAGGACTGGATTCTCCTTCAGCTTCAAGGCTGATACTTACCGCCCCTGGGATTGCTTTAGGATTTTCATAAGAAAATGTCCCTTCGCTTGATTTTTTAAGTTTTGCTGCATGAACATTTTTAAGGTTATATTTCACTTTATTTCCCATGATTTTCTTCCTCCATTTCAAAAATATATAAGATTTCATAGAGTTTTTCCGACTCTATAAAGATCTCTGTTTTGTTATAAAAAATGCCATGCTCATCGAGCACAGCTTCTACTTTCTTTTCTGTTTTCGGACTTTTGTAATCCGTATAGATTTCAATATGAACTTCATTTGCTTTAAAATACACTCTTCCGTCTGCTGAAAAGTTATCGCTCGCTGGCAAGATGTAAATAAGAAAAGGCGGCTCTGGCGATTCCCCTTCAGCAAAGTGATGATAAGCATTTGGAAGTCCTATATGCTTTATAATTTCAAGTAACCTATCCATTGGAAATAGCCTCCTTTATCTCTTCTTCAAATACCTTTACAGCCTTTTCTTCAGCTGCTGCAATATGTGGTCTAGCAGATACTCTTCCTCCACCACGCTTTGCATGACCAAATTCGAGAAGGTGGGTAAGCTGATATTTGTTTTTTGAATGAACTACAAGCTCTAAACTGCTAGATGTTTCTCTCACAGTTTTCACAGTCCAGCTTTTCCCATATTTTCCTGTATCACTTGGAGCATTCGCACTGATTTCATCACGCACTGTCTTTCCGGCTTTTTGAACTGCCTTCTTCACATTTTCCGTTGTAACATCAGCATATTTTTCAAGTTCCTTCATCACTTCAGATGAAAGGCTATCAATTTTCACCTTGCTCATCTCTCACACCTCTTACAATGAAGTTTTAGACTTTTCTTCCTATAATTCATGTGGTCAATTCCTTCAATTTCATAAATATCATTATGAAAAATAACTCTATAGTAGGTGGAAGATAAGACCGATACTTCCTTACTGTAGCGAATGGTAAAGTCAATCTTGCTTTCATCCCATATAGCACCACTACTTGTTTCTTCCTTTGGACTTTCACTGCTGATAGTTGCATGGCAAGAGTAGTATTTACTCCACACATTTTTATGGTTTCCTATTTTATCCACTTCAATTTTGCTTTTTTCTATAGTAATGCGTTCATTTAATAGTGAAACTTTCATTAAAATTCCGCCTTTCTTACTCCAAATAACATGGATCTAAGTGTAATCGTTAGCTCATGATGGTCTGCCTCTTCCCTATGTTCATAAAGATAGGCGGCAGCATATAGCACTGCCACCTTGTATTCTTCAAAGTTCTCACAAATGATTTCTTCTTCCTCTTTTCTTGCTATAGAAAGACACATTTTTTCAGAAGACTTTATAAGGGTGCTAATCAGATTATCATCTTCACTTGTATCCACCCTCAGATAGTTTTTCATTTCTTCAAGACTTACAACCATAACTAGCACCCCCCTCCTTTATTTTGCTTTAATAGTTAAAAGATGAACCGCCTCAGGAAGAATCAGTTTTCCATCCACTCTTTCCTTTGCAATAAAGCCTGTTGTATCTGTTTCAGCATAAAGCTCCGTAAGTTCCTGCATAGACCTTGTTCCTCTGTCTGCAATGTTGTAATAAGAAAAATCACCGAATGCAATGGCAGGTTTTCCCGCTTCTACAAGAGGTGCATACGCTGATGTAAAAATAGGATAACCAAGCAGTCTATCCGGCTCTCCTTCTTTAATGGAAGGCTGCCACATATAGTTTCCATTACCATCTTTAAGTTTTCTAATGATGGCAATGGTCTGGTCATTCATAATAAATTTAGCCTTTTGACGATATGGTCTTCCAAGTGCATACACAAGACTGATAATATCATCAGATGAAATAGCTACTCCTGCTGTTGTTACATCACTGATTGCACCACCATCTTTATGGAAAATTCCAAGAGGCTTTTTCTTACCGTCTCCGTTTAGAAATGCATCTTCCTCGGCATTACCGATTGCCTTACCAAATTGCTCGATAATATAGCTTTCAAGCGGGAACATGCTGTCATAAAGAAGTTCATTTGTAACCTTAACACCAACAGCAAGCTTAAATGCATCAATTGTAATCTGACCAAAAGTAGAATCAGAAAATGGAATTTTACCACCTTCTTCAACCCATGTTATTTTCCGTTAATACATCAATCAGTCTCTTATCATATTCCTCCGGAACAAGATATCCTCCATCAGTGTCCACTCCTTCCTGCAAAAGGTTTGTAATCTGCTTAAAGTTACTTCTGATTGCCTTAAGCATATCCCTTCTGTATTCATCGGATGCTCTTCCCTTTTTCTCCGGATTATCATCCACTTTCATTGGCTTTGTAACAATTGCATTTGATGTAGGTCTAGATAATTCTTTATCCATCTCTTCAATCTTCTTAAGACGCTCAATCTCCATACTGTAGTTATGGACTTTCTTTTCCATTTCATCATAGCTTAAAGCATCTTCTTCAGAAATAAGGCCGTCTTTATCTCTCTTACTTTCAAGAAAAGCCTTAGCACCTTCCCAAGCCTTATTACGTTTTTCAATCATTTCTAAAATCTTACTCATAATTTTCTACCTCCAATTTTTCATTAAAAAAAGACGTTCCATTAAGGAATCCGCCTTTACATGAGTGTTATCTGTTTCTTTATTTTCTATTTTGCATTTAGCTGCTATTCTTTCCATCAGTGAATTTACAACCTGTGCCTTTGAATACATCATGGAAACTTGTGGTGCTTCTATGTCTGTAGTTTCACTTCTTTTTAAGATATCATCTGCAAATCCAAGCTCCACAGCTTTATTAGCATCCATCCAAGTTTCTTGATCCATTAAATGTGACAATTTCGTTCTAGACAACCCTGTCTTAATTTCATAAGCATTGATGATGGACTCTTTTACTTCATCTAGCATCGAGATTGCTTTTTCCATTTCTCCTTTATTTCCAAAAGCTATGGTCATAGGATTATGGATCATAAGCATTGATACCGGACTCATCATCACTTTTGTGCCTGCCATTGCAATAACCGATGCTGCACTTGCTGCTATCCCATCAATCTTTACTGTGACATCTCCTTTATATTCCATCAGCATGTTATATATCTGGGCTGCTGCAATACAGTCACCTCCTGGAGAGTTAATCCAAACAGTAATGTTTCCATTACCCTGATTTAACTCCTCTTTGAAAAGCTGTGGTGTCACATCATCGTCAAACCACGATTCTTCAGCTATCGTTCCATTAAGGAATAGGATGCGTTCTGTCGTTTCTGTTTCTCCTTGATTTACTACTTGATTCTTCCACTTCCAAAACTTCTTCATTCGGTTCTTCCTCCTTTCCATCTTCACCTGCAAATGCTCCTGCCCTTTTAAGCGGGAGCATATTTC
>QWBY01000930.1_pt1 | contig 20501 bp, 10 predicted proteins | sample 1972471 | NCBI WGS metagenome assembly QWBY01 (sample SAMN09866722, study PRJNA288562) | Human gut metagenome isolate term6_stool, whole genome shotgun sequencing... | reverse complement strand
CATCTCCATATTATCAACGTCTTTGTGAATGACTGTACTTATCTCTCCCAGACGCTCATTGGTATAGAAACCGAGTGAGAACATTTTCAGTTTCAATATAATTTTCTCGCGGATACGTTCCACGAGGTCGAAACCAGCAAAATGCTTGCTCATATCGGCAATGGCATTGGATATGGTTTTCAAGACCAGCAGACTGCCGAGTACCCATGCTGCCGAAATGAAAGAGATGCTTTCTCCCTGTATATGACGGTCGATCAGAAACAAGACTGTGAGCATTATCGCCGTGCCGCAAAGGGCATAAACCACGAAAAACAGTGCGGAGATAATCAGATGCCGCACTCCGCGAGCGGTTAATTCATTCAATATATTGCGTACCATTCTTATTCCTCCTTTTCTTTTAATTGCCATTTACTTACTTGTTCCTGTGTTTCCGTCATATTGCGGTACAGAGAACAGTCTTTCATCAGTTCTTGGTGTGTTCCCTTTGACACAACCTGCCCTTTGTCCATCACAACAATACGCTCCATATCCTGAATGGTATTGAGACGGTGAGCAATCGTAATGACTGTCTTATTGCGCTGCAATTCATCAAGAGCTTCTTGGATTAGTTTCTCATTCTCTCCGTCCAATGCGGCAGTAGCTTCATCGAGAATAACTATTGGAGAATCTTTGAGCAACATTCGGGCAATGGAAATACGCTGTTTTTCTCCGCCGGAGAATTTTACGCCGGCTTCGCCTGCCAGCGTATCATAACCATTCGGCAATTCCATAATAAAATCATGAATACGGGCACGCTGTGCTGCCGTTTCCACTTCTTTTTGTGTGGCGGTAGGTCTTCCTATACGTATATTATCCCGAATGGTTGTGTTAAAGAGAAAAACCTCCTGCTGTACCATCGAAAAATAATCAGCGATGTTACGTTCGGAGAGTTCCGTAATATTCTCTCCTCCCAGTCGGATAGTACCTATTTGGGGTTGCCAGAACCCCATCATCAAACTTGCCAGCGTGGTTTTTCCCGACCCGGATTCGCCCACGATAGCAGTATGGCTTCCTCTCGGAAATTGAAGACAAACATCTTTCAGCGCATTGTCTTCCTTGTTGGGATAGGAGAATGTAACATGCTCGAAACAAATTTCCGTTTGTGTCGTATCCGTTTTCTTGTCCACTGTTTCCTTTGTCTGTACCTCTGTAATGGATTGTACCTTTGCCAACGACTGCCCATAGACGATTCGGAAATGTTGGAATGTTGCCAACTTAGCAAAAGAGGACGAGAACAGTCCGCCCAATATCAGGGCAAGGATAAAACGTGCCACCGTCAGTTCGCCCGAAGTCATCAGCCATAGCCCGACAAGGGTCATTACCACGATACCACCCTCCAAGAACATCGTTATCAATGTCATGGGAACGGTAACGCTGAACATGCCTCGTTTCACCCAACGAATATAATCGCGCATACCACCGAGTACCCGTTCCGTTCTGTTTTCCTCGTTACTGAAAGCCTTGATTACCGGTATGGTAGCCACATATTCCAAAAGGTCTTCCGACATTTTTTGCGTACTCTCCATAAAGTGGCGAAAGCTCTTGCCCCAAAGCGTTTTGACAGCCATTTGCAGAAGAAATGCCATAGGCAAAAGAGAAACGAGCGACAATCCCAACCGCCAGTCCAACAACATGACAATCACCCAAATCAAGGCGGGGAAAAGCGTTGCCGAGAACTACCAGCAGTATAGGGAGTGTACCAAAAATAAGGTGCAATATGACCACTGCATTGGAGAGCAGACTGCGGCTCTCCCGTTCCTCATCAAGAGGTCTGTTTTTTTTGTTTGATATTTTTTTCATCCTATATGTTTTGTTTTTATAAATACACTCTTTCAAAATAAATGTTTTTAATAGGGAAATCTGTCGCTATGGAACATGAATATCCATTCAATATTTTTTGGAAAGTATAATATTTTTCATTTGATATACTTACCGGATTATTGAGTATATTTATTTTATTAGCAGGAAATCGAAACCCTGTTCCTTTCGCTTTCAACACGCTTTCTTTCAAGGTCCATATTTTAAAAAAAGTCATGTATGGATTTGAGAATTCTTTCAAATGTTCTATTTCTGAAAAAGAAAAAAACTCTACTAACTCATCTATTTCTATAAGAAATGAACGATCTATTTTCTCTACATCTACACCAATGCTACATAAAGCAACTGCACAAGCAACGCATTGTTCAGAATGAGAAATATTAAATTGTAATGGATATATCGATTTTATAAATGGTTTATGATATTTATCCCACTCTATTTCAGATATTACACTTGGAGAAATATCTTGTTTTGACAATGCATATTGCAAAAGAAATCTTCCAATAAAAGATCTTTTCTTGTCAATTCTTCTTTGTCTTTTCTCAATTCTTAGTATATCTTGCGTAGACATATTGATTTTTGCTTGATAATCAGAATACATCATTAAATTCTCATCTATATAAGTAAAGAACACCCAAACACATCCTTTTTTCATAAGCAGTGACTTATTATATGAGTTATTTCTTTTCCATAATTTGATAAATAAAAGTGACCGCCTTGAAAAAAATGAAAATTACAAATACCATTTGTGTAGTCATTCCATTTAAAAATCTGGTCAGATGTCCAAACATCTTCTTTTCCTATTAATACGCTCAAATTAAAATCAAATGGTATGATTGTATCAAAGACTGCAGTCTCTGCTATTTTTAAATCATTTCTAAGAATAGGCAAATAGTACTCTTGCAATTCTGGAAAGAGAAAAAAATCATCAGTTATTCCACCTAATTTCTTTAGCTCATAAATAAAATCCTGATCATTTAGCATATGAATCTTTTTATGCTCTCTTGTATGAATAGGTGCTCCTTCTCCAGAAACAAAGAGGTGAATAGGAAGTGCCTTTTCTTTTCTTCGTATTAAATCGCATAATTTTATTGTTATTAGTGCCCCCAAACTGTGTCCAAACAAATAATATGGTCTGCAAAATAAGTTGTCTGCATCCATTTGAGAGAATAAATCTTTCACAATATCATCAAGATTTTTATAGATTGTAGGTTCAGAAGCTCTAGTCCCTCTCCCTGCCAATTCATATATACACATTTCTATGTTGGAAGGCAAGAATTGTCTCCATCTATTATAATAAGTTGATGAGCCACCAGCATATGGTAAACATATCAATGCATACTCTTTATTTCCCAATATTTTCATCTATATCTCTTAAATCGTTTTAAAAACTCTTTTAATGTCATTTATTATCTCATTTCTTGACATTTCTGATTTTATAAAGAAATGATTTCCGCAAAGTATGCGACATTTAAAATCGTTTGTTGTATATTTCTCCCATTCTTTGATATTTCTCTCTGTTACAAATTCATCCTCATCCCCTCCATAGACACAAATCGGAATAGGAATCTGCGAATTCTCAGGGTTGAAATACCAATCATCAACGAGCTGGAAATCTCCTTTTATAATAGGTAACATCTCCAAGATAGTTTCTTCTGTAAAACAGAAATCTTCTGGAGCAAAATTGATTGACTTCAACTCCTGAAGAAGTTCTTCATCAGACAAAGTATGAAGATCTCTTCTATAAGGAAGATGTGGTGGATTTTCTCCTGAAATAAAGATCGCGATAGGCAACTTTCCTTTTTTCTTAACAATATACCGTACGACCTCATGTGTTATGAATCCACCCATACAATGACCAAATATTACATAAGGTACATCATTATACGAAAGTATGACTTCTGCTATTAAGGATACTAACTCTTCCATGACTGTGATTATATTTTCATGACTTCGCGTGGATCTTCCTGGTAGCTGAACACAACAAACCTCTGTTCCTTCGTCAAATAAAAAGCACCAGTTATGATAAACTTCAGCAGAAACTGCGGCATAATGCAAACAGAAAACTCTATTTTTTACACTAGATTGGGGATTGGGGATATACAACCATTTCTCCCTTATTTTCTGGATTTTTTCTTTATTTATATTTCTCATTCTGTTTCTTATTAGTGTATGAATTTCAGTGTATTTTTAATTTTATTGCCCATTGTCAGCATTTCCTCTATTGAATAGGTATTGGAATCATAAAGAAACTTGATATTCATATTTTTATTTGGCCAAATAAAAACATGAATCTTGCCAAAAGGATGATTGATAAAATTCGTTTTTGATAGACTAAAAGGCAATGATGAATAGTCAATGTCTTCCATCGGCATATTTTCAAATGTTATTGTATTATCTATTTCTAGAAGACTACGATTCCCAACAAAAGAAGATATTTCCTCCAAAGAAGAAGAAACATGAGAAAAGACTTGATTTAAGTCATTCTGTAGTTGTTTCGCCATTTCTACAAAAGAATGTTCTTTTATCTCCAATTTAATTGGTATTTCATTGATGTACAATCCTACTCTATTATGGATGTTTTTTATGGCTAATGGGCGATCCGCTACGGTTGTCCGACTATATACTCGTTTCTTGTTTTGTAATTGCGCCAAGGCTAGCATATAGCTTAATTGAAAAACACAATTGAGACTTACACCTATTTTTTTCGCATTTTCCCTGATTTCATGCTCTATGTCTGATAGGTCTATTTCTATCTTTTGGAAATCAACAAAATGAAAGTTTTTTTGCTTTGGTAAAATAAGATTCTCTGATGCGGACAAATATTCTCTCCAAAAGATTTTATCCTCACTTTTATCCCTATTTCTTTGGTAAAGAATATACTGTTTCATTGAACTTGATTCCAAAATCACCCCAGGATTTTTTCCAGCCAAAAGTGATGAGTAATAATAGATTAAATCTTTGTATAAAATAGGGACATTCCATCCATCCATAAGCAAGATGGGGAAATACCAACGAAAACTGAATTCTTTCGAGTTTTTTTGGATAAGATAAAATTTAAGCAAGGGGGCAACTTGTAGATCAACGCCCCTTTTTTCCTGTTCAATTCTCAAATTTCTACCTAAGACTTCCTGACGACAGGCTGCTATTCCTCTCCAATTGACAGAATCTATTTCAGGGGAACAGTTCTTGTAGATTACTTGGAATAATTCATGTTTTTTTGTCTCATAAAATACGGTTCTCAACATCGGATATTTTTCCAAAACCAATTTCCATGATTCCGTTAATATATCCAAATCAATAGTCCCCAAAAATTCGAACTCTAAATCCATCATTAGACTCTTCATATCCTTCCTCTCTTTGTAAAGGTTGTAATACCATTGTTGCATTGATGTGGTATTCAGGATATCTTCTATTTTATCATTTATTATCTTTCTCATTATTACGAACTTATTTAGATATTAATTCATTCAAATCTTCTTTGGAGATTTTTAATCCCTTGAAATCGATAGCATCTATGGTACTCTTTTGCTTTAATATCTCAAATTCTTCGAGTAGGATTTTTTCAAATTTCTTTTGTATCTCATCCGAAGAAGTTGCACTTTCTTCAATAAAAATCTTTAGATCTAACTGATCATTTAGAACGAAAGCCTCAATAGTTACATTTGAGTGAGATTCCAAAAAATCATTTTTCAAATTAACAATATTATAATATGGAGTATCACGACTTATCATATTACCATAATACACAATCTCTATGCTAGGTACATTTTCAGATATATGGATATTTGCTGCTTCCTGCATATCTAAGTTGATTGACTTAGTTAAGATTATTTTCTTCAACTCATTATAATTAACGGATATATCGTTCAATCGTAAAGGGAGTGCATATGTCATAAGAAAGTTGCCACAAGTACCCCCCAAAGAATACTCTAAAAGACTTTCGTAATCTCGTGGGATTGTATATCTGACATCACACAGATTATCATTTGTGTGCTTTAAGTGTGACACCGCACTTTTTATCAGAAGGCTTATGATTTCAATATCTTCAATCTTACGCAAACATACATCTCTCATTCTTACTGAGAAAGGTTTGTTCTGTTTCTCTATTGGAGGCTTTGGTGCAAATCTGCTGTCTTGTAAGATATAAAGGCTCGCAATATCATTTAAGGATGCTATCTGTTCTGTTATTTCCTTAGAAATGCCCATGCCATAGTACATATTATTGAATAAAAGTTTAAGTAGCAAATCAACTGAATACAAATCCAATATTAATTTATTGGATACAATTAGCAAATAATTCTTAGTTTCATGCTTTAATAGGCAAATCCTTAACAATGGAGTTTCACCAGAGGAAAAATCACGAACAAATTCGTTGGTTATAGATTCTATATAATCATCGAATGACGTATTCTCAGGTATTTTATCCACAAAATCGATTTCATAGCTACAGTTTGGAATAATATGCAACTCCCATTTATCTTTACTTTTAGAGAGTTTTCCCTTTAAAGTATCAAACAATGGGCATAATGTAGACACCCCTTGATCCAATTTTTCTGGATTTATTTGCCCTTTCAACTCCAATAAGACTACATGGTTTTGGGCAAATATCTCGTCTCCATATTTATTTATCAGAATTTGTTGATATGCGGATAATTGCATAGTGTCTTTTGGCATGATCTTTTCATCATTACCTGTCACATATGCTTCCATGAGATCTCTAATCGTTGGATGTTCAAAAATCATCCTAGGAGACAATATTATTCCATGTTCCTTCAACTTTGATATAATTTTAACTCCTAATATAGAGTCACCACCCATCGAAAAGAAATTTTGGTTGATGTCTATCATAGACCTATCAACTTCCAACATCTCTGCAAAAATATCAATTATAATATCGTATTTAATAGAATCAGTGTTATTAACCTGCATTCTATTTTTACTGTTATTATATGAAGCTGTTTCTTCTGATAGACGTTTGCGATCAATTTTTCCATTGGATGTTAATGGGAACGTTGATACAATAGAGATTTCTTGTGGAATCATATAGTGAGGAAGAACAAGACTTAATTTTTCTATAATTTCATTTGTCGTAACATTCTCTTTACTATCTAATTGTACAAAAGCCCTAATCATTTTTGGGGATTTGGTCAAAACCACGACACATGCATTTACCCCTTTTATATTGGATATACACGCCTCTATTTCTCCAAGTTCAATTCTATAACCACCAATTTTCACTTGCGAATCAGCTCTACCGAGAAATTCAACATTTCCATCAGGCAACATCCTTCCAAGATCACCAGTCTTATATATTATATCATCACTTCCTTTTAATTTGAGAAAAGATCTTTCTGTTTTTTCTTTGTCTTTGTGATAGCCATTGGCTACCCCCATCCCCCCAATATAAATACTTCCAGTAGCATATATTGGACAAGGTTTTAATAATTCATCCAATATAAAAATTGTTTGATTGGCAAGAGGTTTTCCATAGGGAATACTTTGCCATTCTTTGCAAACACGATTTATCGGGAAATAAATTGACCATATAGAAGCTTCTGTAGCACCTCCTAAACTTATAATTTCCATTTTAGGATTAAGAGCTTTTAATTTTGTTGGTAAGGACAAGGGTATCCAGTCTCCACTCAAAAGTGCAAGCCTAATACAAATATTGTTTGATTCTGATATATTGGCTACATATTCAGCGTACATCTCCATTAAGGCAGGAACTGTATTCCAAATGGATATGTTATGTTCCGTTACAAGTTTATGCCAACTTTCAGGATCTTTTGCCATTCGAGATTCAGGCATGACAATAGTTCCTCCTACAGCAAGCATGCCAAATATATCGTAGACGGATAGATCAAAGCTTAATTCAGACAAAGCAAGAATGCTATCTGAAGACTTTATGGAAAAACGGTTATTAATATCAAGAATCGTATTTACAGCTCCTTTATGAGAAATTACAACACCTTTGGGCTTTCCTGTTGAACCTGATGTATAGATAATATAGGCGGTGTCGTTTGGTGAAGATTTGTGCGTTGATAAATTAATCGTTGAAATATCTATATCCGAATCTTCCACATACATAATATCCACTTCCTGATAAATCTTTAATAATTCACAATGTTCTGTTTTCGAGATTATTAGCTTACTTTCCGCTTCATTGATAACATATTTAACCCTTTCAACAGGAGTTTCTATTGTTAATGGAAGGTATGTATATCCAGCATTCAGAATAGATAGTACTGCTACGACCTGCTCCCATCCTTTTTCCATTAGCACAACAATAGGCTTATCTTTTTGAATATTTTTTTCCTTAATTTTGAAAGAGTAAAACAATACTAATTCACGCAATTTATCATAACTAAGATGCTTTTCTTTGGATATAATGGCTACTTTCCCTCCAAAGTTCATGCAAGAATTAAAGAATAGTTGATGAAGAGTTGTTGTGCAAATATGTTCATTGGTTGTGTTATATTTCTTTATAACTTCCAAATGACTGCATGGGATCAGATCATAATAATGATGATTCCAATCTATTGTTTGCTCACATAACGATAATATCAACTTTATATATGCATTGAACATTTCATCAATAACATCTTTTTCAAAAATATTATCAATAAAATGCCAGCTAAGCATCAATCCATGAACATTCTCAAAAACTGCGTGATCAAGCCATACTTGCGGTGTTTGAGACAAGACATAATTGTAATCTCCAAACACTTTATGGAAAAGATTTTCTCCACTAGCATCATGTACAATTGTACTAGTGAAAACAATAGGTAGAACCGAACCAACAGTATTGCCTCGTTCTTTAGCTATTTTTCGTAAAATGGTTGTCCCATGAACATATCTGTTTTCCAAATTATTCCAATTCTCTTGTTGCAATTTCGAAACAAGTGATTCAAAATCAATATCATGTTTGAAATCAGCTTCGATGGGAGCAAAAGATGCAAATTCACCGACCAGTCGATTTACGTGCGGATGAAGGGGATGTCTATTAATTATAGTGGTGTTAATACAAAAACACTTGGTCTGACTCCAACAAGCAAGTATCTCACTAAATCCAGCCAATAATACCATTGAAGGCGAAATTTTTTTTCTTCCACAAATCTCTTTGAGCTTTTCCCATAACGCTGTTTCTATGGTATAGCTAAGCCTTCTGTAATGTGGAACTTCTGATAAGTCTCCTTTCTTCAAAGGTAATTCTGGCTTACCAGATAAAGTTTTTATACGTTCGTCCCAATAAGCTTCAGATGTCTTATATACATCGCAATTCCTAATTTTCTTTTCTGCAAGAACATAGTCCCTAAATTTTAAGTCTATTGTAGGAAGTTCGCACTCCATACTTGAGTAAAGTAAGGCCCATTCTTTCATCAGGATTCGCAGACTTGCCACATCACAAATTATCAAATCTAAACTGAAGTGTATCCGTACTTTATTTTGTGGTAGAATGGAACATTGTATCTCAAATAATGGCCATTGATCAACAGGTCGCACCACGCTATCCATTTTAGCTCTTATTTCCTGTAGACTACTTTCTGCATCCACATTGGATATGTTGCTGAAATCATTGATTTTTATTTTATATTCCAAGGGTAATGGAAGAACTTTTTGTGTTCCATCACTCATAATGATGGTTCTCAGCATTTCGTGCCGCTCAATAAGTTTCTGCCATGCTTTTGAAACGGTTATTGGACACAAGTCGTAATTCTCCACCTCAAAATACAAATGTGCAGCAACTCTACTTGTGTCAAAGGTTTCAATTCTTCCTAACCATTGTGCTTCCTGCATTTCAGTAAGTGGAAATGGATCATATAGGCAGTCTGGGGCTTCCTTAATTGGTGGTAAGCCTAATTCCACTATGTCTGACGTTTCTATCCTATCCGAAAGAGCTTTAATGGTTGGATATTCCATGAATTCTTTAATATGTATTTCACAGGAAAACTCTTTGTTAATCCTTGATAGAATTCTTGTGGCAAGTAATGAATGTCCTCCCATTTCAAAAAAATTATCTGTGAGCCGAATATCTTCAACCCCTAAAACAGATGAGAATATTTTTAATAGTGTACGTTGTTTTTCTGATAAGAAATCTACTTTTGATATATTGGATGTATCTTTATTTTCAGAAAGAACATCAGCACTCTTGTATATGGTTTCAGTCTTTTGTTCTGTTTGTTCGGCAGACTGAATCCAATACTTTTTTTTGTTAAATTGATAAGTCGGCAATGAAACGAAGTTTCTTTCGTCAACAGCAAATAAAGTTTTCCAATTAACCATTATACCCCAACTCCAAATATTGCCTAATCCAGACAATAAAGTATATTGCGAGCTCACTTTAGAATTTACTGTTGGCAAAAGGTTTACCACATTTATCTGATGATCGGTTCGTTTTATAAATGTTTTTAATGTAATTCCTGGTCCAACTTCAACAAAAGTATGATGAGCTAATTCTAATATGGAAGCAACTGCATCCTTGAAACGAACCGGTCTTCGGATCTGGTTAGTCAGGTATTCTGCAGATATGCTTTGACCTATATGTATTACCTCCCCATTTAGAGTAGATGCCACTTTTATTTTTGCAGGATTGAACGTTACTTGCTTTGCTGTTTCATAAAAATCATCTAAGATAGGTTCCATTAAACAAGAATGAAAAGCCGCTGATGTATGTAAATATCTATAGATTATTCCATTTTCATCTGCAGCTCGTAGAAAATTCTCCATTGCCTCTTCATTGCCAGATACTACTAACAAATCATTGGTATTGATTGCTGCAATAGATAAATCTGCAGGAAGTAAGGAGGTTATAAATTCTTCCTCTGAATGAACCGAGTACATCTTACCCTTATTAATTGTATGCATTAATGAAGCTCTTTTACTGACAAGAATTACAGCATCTTCAACACTGATAATACCAGCCAGACAAAAAGCAGCAAACTCTCCAATACTATGACCGATCATAATATTCGGAACAATGTTCCACGCTATCAATTGTTTTCCCAATGCATACTCTATAATGAATAGAATAGGTTGGGCATAAATCGTATCATTTATGTTTTGGAGTTTATCATGCCCCCATAAAACATTACTGAGATTGACACCAAGATATTGTTGGAAAAGATCCATTAACTGGTCTACTTCTTCTTTGAAAACTCCCTCCTTGTAGTACAACTCAATAGCCATTCCAACATATTGAGAACCTTGTCCGGGAAACATAAAAGCAACTCCAGCATCACTAGCAATTGAAGATAAATCTTTTTCTTCTTTTAGCAATTCTATAAGCTCTTTAGTGGAAGAACACGAATAACTACATCTGTATTTATATGCCTTTCGACAACAAGCCAAGGTATATGAAATCTTTGATAGTTCGATGTCAGCATTGTTCTGAATATATTCCAAAAGGGCGTTTTTATTTTTTAACAAAGACTCTTTGGAGTCGGCAGAAATATTTATCGGATAATAATTTTGTTTGTTGACTTGTCTGTTTTTTTTGCATTCACTTACATACTCTTCCAAAATTATATGTGCATTAGTTCCTCCGATTCCAAAAGAACTCACACCACATCTTCTTGGGTAATTATTATCTGAATTTTCCCAATATTTTGTTTCGGTATTAATATAAAATGGACTGTTTTCTATATCTATGAAGGGATTGGGAGAAGTGTAGTTCACAGATGGTACTAATGTCTTATTTTTCAAAGATAGAATCATTTTTATTAGCCCAGCAATTCCTGCTGCATTCTCCAAATGTCCTATATTTCCCTTTACCGATCCGATCCCACATTTTTTTTTCACACCATTGAAGACAGAAGCCAAAGCGTCGAACTCTATAGGATCGCCCATTTTTGTTCCTGTGCCATGTGCTTCAATCGCAGAAATGGTGTTAACAGGAATATTGGCATCCTCAATGGCACTTTTTAAAACAGCTTGTTGACCAGACAGACTCGGAGCCGTATATCCTACTTTATTTTGTCCGTCATTGTTTATTGCAGATCCTTTTATTATACAAAGAATATTGTTTCCATCTTTTATCGCATCTTCCAATCTTTTCAACACAACAACCCCTGCACCGCTCCCAAAAACAGTTCCATTAGCTTCTTTATCGAAAGGACAACACCTTCCATCATCGGAAACAATCATTTCTGGTTCGTAAAAATAACCTTGTTTTTGGGGTAGTCTTAGCGTAACACCTCCAGCCAAAGCCCAGTCACATTCTTTCAACAGCAAACTTTTCCGGGCAAAATGAACGGCAACCAAAGATGTTGAACAGGCCGTTTGTATATTAATACTTGGTCCATGCAAGTTTAGTTTGTAGGAAATCCGAGAAGAAAGATAGTCCTTATCGTTCGATGTCTGTATGAAAAATTCTTCACTATTATCTACTATGCTTCGACCCTTTAAAATATTCTTTAACAAATATTGATTGTAGCCAGAACCCATGAATACACCAACATTTTGAGTGTCATACTCACCATTATAACCAGCAGCTTCCAAAGCTTCATAAGAAAGCTCCAACATAATCCGCTGTTGGGGATCTAAAAGAGCAGCTTCTCTAGGAGAATATTTAAAGAAACCTGCATCAAAATATTCAATATCACGAATATATGACGCTGCACGTACATAATTATCTTGATTGTAAATAGTCTCAGAAATTCCAGATAAGCCAAGTTCTTCTTCTGAAAGTGGTTTTATACTTTGCTTACCTTCTTTTAGATTCTCCCAATATGCATTTATTGAATCTGCGTCTGGAAATCGGCATGACATACCGACTATTGCAATGTCTGTTCTCATATACTTATGTTTTATTTTTTGTATTTTCTAAATACTGTGCTAATTTTCGCACCGTAGTATGTTCAAAAACAGAAGTTAGGGGAAATTTTAGCTGGGATTTATCTGCGATTCCTCTCCAGATTTTGACAATATTTTTGGAATCAATGCCTAATTCAAAGAAATTAGCATCTAAATCTATTTCCTTTGTTCCTAATATCTGCGAGATTTCATTGACTATAATGTCTTTAAAAGAGAGTTCCTGCTGTATTGGCAACCGTAACAGAGTTGGTTCTGAGCGGAGTGTCTTTTTTTGATTGTAATGAAATAAAGAGGAATAATCCACTTTACCATTAGGAGTGAGTGGTATTTCAGATAAGATATGCCAGTTTGAAGGACACATATAACCTGGAAGTTCGGAGAGAATATATTCTTTTAATACTGTAAGAATGTCTTTTACTTCTTCATGTCTATTGTTATTCTCATTCCTTTGCTGAGAACGTGTATCATCCGTAAAATCTACTCTCCCTGCAATAAATGAATGAACAAGGCGATATTTTTCATTGGGCAGGTTGAAATCCTTTATAAAATCATAGCTTTTATAACTACCAATCTGACAAATTCCAATTCCTGTGTTTACTCCTGCGGTTTCCATGACTTGTGTCATCAATCCAGCCTCAATAAGACAAAAATCAAAAGCCTTTTCTCCGTATAATGGCTCTATTGCGTTCAGATTTGCAATCAAAAAGACAGAGAAAGCTCCTTCTTCGTAAATCCCCCTATTTTCAATTTCATGGAAATTTGTCAGTGTAGGGAAATGGTCTGAGATCTTATTCAGACTATGAGATAGGGGATTATAGTAGTACAAAACATTATTCTCCAAATCGTTTATACAATTCTCGTGTTGAGATAAGTAGATTTGTACGGGATATGAACTGCCAGCAGAAGCGTATCTTCTTCTTAATGCCCCATTGTGCTCCCAGATGCTCATACAAGAAAGGAATTCACTAAGTAACGACAGCTCTATAGGAGATTTCATAAAACGTCTTGACGAAGCCCGCATGACATAATTTTGATATAAAGCATGTTGAGACTGATTTAACTCGATATTTATTTCTCCTAAAGTGTCTTTACGTATTCCTTGCAAGGATAGTTTGAATTTCTTTCGTTCTTCCTTGTTTGTTATAATACCCGAATTACTTTCGTTCTTCCTTACGATGGGAGAGGTAGGTACAATAAAGCATTCTAACTTTTCATTTCCTATGCTATCTGCCTTTTTACAAACAATAGCACGACTAACAGATTCATGTCTATTTAGAACGTTTTCAATTTCTCCTATCTCGATTCTGAAACCACCGATTTTAACCTGAAAATCCTCTCGTCCCAAAAATTCTATATAACCATCGGGCATAAAACGTCCCAAATCTCCAGTTTTGTACAACTTACATTTCTTTATAGGATGTTCAATAAAAACTTGGTTGGTTATTTCTTTGTTGTTCCAATATTCACGTGCCAATCCCAAGCCTCCAATATAGATATGACCAGTTGTATATTCTGGACAGTCTTCTAACTGTTCATTTAGTACATATAACTGTTGGTTAGCTAATGGCATCCCATACGGTATACTTTTCCAGTGCTTTTCAACATGCCTAACAGGATAATATATTGACCAAATAGATGCCTCTGTAGCACCTCCCAAACTGATTATCTCTAATGGGTGAACAAAAAGTTTTCGTAATACAGTCGGAAGAGTTAAGGGAATCCAATCACCGCTCAAAAGGCAAAGCCGAAGTGTTGAGTCCTGCATTTCATTTCCTAAATAGAATACATACATCTCCATTAAGGCAGGAACTGAGTTCCATATTGTCACATGATATTTATCAACTAGATTTTTCCAATGATCTGGATTTTTTAGCTGAGTGTGTTCTGGAATAACAATCGCTCCCCCTGCATCCAACAAGCCAAAAATGTCATAAACAGACAAGTCAAAACTCAATGAAGACAAAGCTAATACACGGTCTCTTTCCGTAATAGAGAACTTTCGGTTAATATCACAAATCGTGTTATAAGCACTTTCATGTGTAATTACTACCCCTTTAGGCGTACCAGTAGACCCAGATGTATATATCAAATATGCAGGACTTTTTATGTCCCAACAATACTCTGATACAACATTATGTCGTTTTTTGCTCAAATAATCTGCTTTACATACAACAATGGTATATGTATTTCTCTCCAACTCTTTAACTAATTCTTCAGAGGTTATTATAAAAGAGATATTCGAATCATTCAAGATAAATTCTTGTCTTATAGCGGGCAAATTTGGATCTATAGCGACATAAGCACAACCTACAATTTGTATTGCTAAAGCAGCGACAATCTGCTCCCATCCTTTGTGCGAATAAATACCTATTCTTTGTTCAGGAGTAACACCTTTTTCTTCCATAAGGTTTACTATTACGGCAACTGCATTATAAAGGTCCCGATAAGTAATAAGTCGATCTTTATCAACAATCGCTATATTGTTCGGTCTTTTTCGGACATTATTCAGAAATCCCGAAAAGAGCATTTGTGGAATAACTTCTGTACATGTAGAATTATAGTCCTTGCGCAATTTCCTTTGTTCGTTAGGTAGGGTAAAGCTAACACACCCTTTTTTCAAATCACCGTTAGCGAACTGAATTATTTCAGAAAGCAGACAAGAGAACATATCGTTCATCATTTTGCGTGGGAATATTTCTTTAATATAATCCCATGCAAGAATCAGTTGAGCATCATCTTCAAAGATTTGACAATCTAGCCATACTTGTGGCGTTTGGGAATAAGAATAAGTCCTTTTTCCCCATGAATAAGCATAATTGCCAAATTGGTATTTCTCCGAAGGTTTTATAGTATTTGTAAACACAATGGGGGTCAAGTTGCCTGATGTAGATATAATTCGTGAGATTTCAATACCATTGAATTGGTGGTAATCTAGATTATTAGAGATTCTATCGTGAATCAACTTTATCAATTCATCTATTTTATGTCCATTGCAATTCAACGATAGAACTTGTGTGGAGGTAAAATCACCCACAACGTCATTATAATCTTGCTCACAGAATGCACGTCCATCAACTGTAAGGATAATAGAGAATGCTGGCGATTTGCTCCAAATAGAAAGTATACGGCAAAAGAAAGCTAAAAATAAAGTAGTACTTGTTACATTCATTTTTTTTGCCATTGTCTTCAGGTGAGCACTTGTTTCCCTGTCAAAAAGGTGTTCTATATGAACGATACTACTACTCACAATTGAGGCTGGATCTTGCTGTATATATAACTCTGGAGCCTTGTGAATTGAGTCAATTGATTGCTGGTAATATTCTTTAGCTCGGAAATATTCTGGACTTTCTTTTTGCTTTGCCAGTTCATGTACATAATTGGCAAAATGGGTTTTCAAGACAGGTAATTCTTTTTCTCTTTCATAATAAAAGAGAAACCAATCTCTCATCAACAGTTGTATGCTAGAAGCGTCTGCAATAAGTAGACTGATGCAAAAATGAATAATTTGTTTATCGTCTGATTCCGATAAACATACTCTGAAAAGTGGTGCCTTGTTCAGATCAAAATTTGTCGTAGAGTATTTCTGTCTAGTTTCATCAAAATTGCAAATCAGAAAAACAGGGATTTCTATTACTGGTAGGTCATTCAATTGAGTAACTAAATGTCCGTCATCACTAACAGCTGATATTAGCAAAGGGTGGCGTAATACAAGTTTACGTAATGCTTCGGTTAGTTTACCAACATTTATCTTATTTTGGCACTCAATTTCCACATATATTAATGCCGAATTTTCTGATAATGTATACTTCCCTTGTTGAGAGATCCAATATGAGTGTTGCATGTCCGTTAACTCTATTTTTTGAGTCATATTTTTTACTTGCGCAATAGAAGGAATATCCGTTTTCTGCAGCTGTAATGATTTTCTTCCTTTTAGCTGTGAAAGGAGCTTTTCAAGAGTGAAATCATTTTGAAAGAAATCGCTGATATTGTAGTTTGTTCCAAAAGTGTTGTTTACGAAAGAACAATACCTCGCAATGGATAAGGAATCAAGACCTATTGCTATCAAACTCTTATTTTGAATATTTGAGACGTCTTCTGTATTGGCAAATTCCATTATCTTTTGCACAAGAAGAACATGATTATCATCTTTCAGAGTTACTTTATCATCACCAAACTTTGAAGAATTCAATGCTATTTTGCTATAGACTCTTGTACAATCACCTCTATTAATTTTCCCTAAATTACTCCTCGAAAACGAGTTTTGATCAAGGAAGATAATTTTGTAAGGAGAAATACCCTTCGATTTAACTAAAAATGAACGAATGTTGTCTTTTAAAGACTCATGCAGTTCTTTTGACACCAATATATGTTCATGAACCTCCGACAAAAGAATCAGTTTTTCTTCTGAATTAATGGTAGTAGTCATAGCTACAGAAACAAGAATTTCATCTGAAAACTCCTGTCTAACGAGTTGTTCTAGCTCGACTAAATTGTATTTCCGCCCACGTATAATTATTATGTCTTTTTTTCTACCAACAATATACAATTCACCATTTTGCATAAATCCCACATCTCCTGAATTTATCCATTTTGGGAAATCAGAATTAAAAGACTCATACTTTTCATTTTTCTTGATTTTCTGAACCATTTCGGGAGAAAGGTATCCAAGTGATAGAATTTCACCAGCGATGTATATATCGCCAACTTCTCCTTCTTTGCAGTCTAATCCGGACTTCTTATTTGCTATTCTTATCTTAGTACGGTCTTTAATTCCTCCGTTGGAAACAATTGCTTTTCCGTAAGGCTCTTTTTCTATCGTTTTATAGCGATTTGTAGAAGATTTATAGCCACTGATAACTCCACAAGTTTCTGTCATTCCATATGCAGGAATAATGGATGCCGCATTAAGCTGATAGGGTTTGAAGCATTCGATAAAATTATTCAAATCACTATGATGAGCTAATTCGCCACCACATACGATAGTTTTTAGTGAAGATAGGTCATAGGGGTAATCAGGGTTTCCTTTTTGAGTTTCCACAAGAAGTTTAAACACAAAATTTGGAAATCCCAAATGAGTAATCTGAAACTTGGGTATAAGAGTCAGAAAGTAATGTGGATACTCCATAAAAATAGATGAAGGAATAAGATACACTGGAATTCCCTGATAAACACCCATTATCATATGGATAGTCAAGCCTAAAACATGTTGTATAGGCGACCATGTCAACACCTTGGACTCTTGTGAATAGTGGAAGATTTCTGTCGCTCTCTCAATATTGCAGAAGATATTCCTGTTAGTAATTGCTACAGCCTTGGGGACATCTGTTGTTCCAGAAGAAGATAGAATACAAGCGATGTCGTTGTTGTTAGTTTTTACTTCAAATTTAAGATCGCCTGTATTATTCAAAATATCTTCTATAGCGAAGAAGTTCACACTAGTGTTTATGGTCGGATCTTTTGAGAGCTCATAAATGATGTTAGAATTAGACACAATACACTTCGCTTGTGTCATTTTTATGATACGTCTCAAGTCATTAGTAATATCTTTTCCTTTAGTATAATATACAGGAAAAGGAATCTTTCCACATTGTAGACAGCCCCAAAAAGCTTTCACACCACAGATCGATTGTTCAAACACCTGTATAACAATATTGCTTTTTGCTTCTCGATTGAGAAAAAAAGCAATTCTGCAACTTTGGCGATATAATTCTTTGTATGTAATTGTATCAACAAGCTCATACCTTTCTCCCAACAATACAAATGCGGTTTCATTTGGTCTCATTCTAGCTTGCCTATCTAAGAATGAAAAAATAGACACCTTATTTTTTTCCTGTAATCTCATCTGTAAGCTATTTAATCTGAAATTTTTGTTTTTAGGATAAGTTTTGCAATTGTTTTCAAGAGAATATTTGAAGTTCCCTCGTATATAGTTCCAATCTTGGCATCTCTATACATCTTTTCAAGAAGAGATGTTTTCATGTATCCTTCACCTCCCAATATCTCAATGCCCTTTGATGCTATATATTCAGCTGTTTCAGATGAATACAGCTTAGCCATACAAGCTATTTTAAAATATTTAATGAAATCACCATCGGACTTTAATTTAATAGCTTTTTCTAAAAGCCCTTGAGTAGCTTCAATACGTGTCGCCATTCTTGCAAGTTCAAAATGGATTCCTTGATAATTGGCTATTACTTTTCCAAATTGCTTTCTTGTCTGAGCGTACTCGTTTGCCATATGAAAAACTCCTCGTGCCAACCCTAACATTTGTGCAGCAATGCCGACTCTACCATCTGTAAGAAGTTCTAATATAATTCGTTTCCCCGATCCGACACCTCCTAATATGTTCTTTTTGGGTACAAATAAATTGTCTATTTCTATGTCACAAGTTGAAGAAGCCCTGATACCCATTTTGTCAGCGGATGGAAGAATTTTTAAGCTTTGGGCGTCATCTATGATGAATGCAGTCAGGTAAGAACAAGAGTCTTCTATTACATTTGCCAACAGGATAAATAAACCTGCCTCACGAGCATTGGTTGTCCAATGCTTTTTTCCAGAAATAATATATCCGTCACCGTGCTTACGTGCTTCACATGATAAAGAATACGCATCACTTCCAGCATGATGTTCTGTCAACGAGAATGCACCGACAACATTAGTTGCCAATTTAGGTAGATACAGTTGTTTCTGTAAATCTGTACCCCATTTATTGATAGCTCCTATGACCAAAGTATTATGAACATCAACAAACACGGCAATTCCTGGATCAACCTTTGAAATTTCTTCAATAGCTGCTATTGTATGTGTAAAAGAATACCCTAATCCTCCATATTCAATAGGAATTTCAATAGACATAATCTTAGAACGAAATAGACTTTTCACAAGACGAATGTCTATCTCCGCTTTTTTATCCATTTCTGAAACAAGGGGAAGTATTTCTTGTATCGAAAAATCGGAAATTTCTTTTGCAAACTCTGCACAACTTACACAAACAGAGCTATGACTAACTATCCTCATATCTTTCGGTATTATTTTTGATTACTATTGACAATGAAAGTGGATAAATCTCTTTTACTTCATAAGATATATTCAACTGTTTGTCAAATAACTTATATATCTCTTTACGAGTATAGCCTGCAAGAATAACAGGAACATCTCTCCAGAGACGAGATGGGATGAGATGTACCCACCAGACTCGTCTGAAATCCATAATAAAGATGATACCCCCAGGATTTAAGTAATTTTGCAAATTACCAATGATCTTGACAGGATCTTTCCAATAGTTTAACGAGAATGATGAATATATTGCATCAAACTTTTTGTTGGGGAAATTAATATCTTCTCCTTTACAATGAATGTAATCTATTCTTTTTTCCAATCCTTTTTGTTTAATGGCTTTGCGACCAAGTTTTACCATATCCGCAGAAATATCTGTTGCAACAATAGAGACATTGTTAGCTTTTTGAGCAATGATACTTGCCAATGTCGCTCCACCTGCGCCAATTTCAAGAAAATCTCCTTCTTTCTTTAATGCCAAAATTTTATCTGCAATAGATCCGTAGATTTTCTGAAATTTTTGATGATCTCTTACATAAGAATCTGCTGTAATAGTTTTTTGACCTATTAAGAATTTTCCTTGGAATGCTTCGCATTTATGAGGTTTTCGTGCCATACTTTTATAGTTTAATTGTTTTATACTATGATAAAATATACGATTATTCAATTGCAACTAAACTTGAAGGTACTCCTATGGTGGTAACAACTGGTCTTTGCGAGCATTCCCCCGTTTTGGTATTGTAAGTATAGTATCCTGTGCCTTCTTTGCACGT
>QWBY01001468.1_pt1 | contig 20547 bp, 17 predicted proteins | sample 1972471 | NCBI WGS metagenome assembly QWBY01 (sample SAMN09866722, study PRJNA288562) | Human gut metagenome isolate term6_stool, whole genome shotgun sequencing... | reverse complement strand
CCTACAGAAATATACAATCTGGCGGCACAGAGTCATGTGAAAGTGAGTTTCGATGTGCCCGAATACACAGCCGATACTGATGCCATTGGTGTGCTTCGATTGTTGGAAGCAGTACGTATTTGCGGATTAGAAAAAAGTTGTCGCATCTATCAGGCCAGCACGTCAGAGTTGTTTGGCAAGGTACAAGAGGTGCCACAGAAAGAAACCACGCCATTTTATCCACGTTCTCCCTACGCCGTGGCCAAGTTGTATGGTTTTTGGATTATGAAGAATTATCGCGAAAGTTATGGGATGTATTGCTGCAACGGCATTTTGTTCAACCACGAGAGCGAGCGGAGAGGCGAAAATTTTGTGACCCGAAAAATTACGTTGGCAGCAGCACGTATCGCACATGGATTACAGGACAAATTGTATTTGGGTAACTTAGATGCCCGCCGTGACTGGGGTTATGCGCCAGATTATGTGCAGTGCATGTGGTTGATGTTGCAGCAGGAGCAGCCTGATGACTTCGTCATTGCCACGGGTGAATATTATAGTGTACGCGATTTTGCTACCTTAGCATTCCATCATGCGGGCATCGAGCTTGAATGGAAGGATAAGGGGATGAACGAAAAGGGCATTGACAAGGCGACGGGAAAGGTGCTTGTGGAGGTAGATCCCAAGTACTTCCGCCCTGCTGACGTAGAGCAGTTGCTCGGTGATCCAACAAAGGCGAAAGAAAAATTGGGCTGGAATCCTCGCCAAACCAGCTTTGAAGAACTGGTCAAGAAGATGACAGAGTTTGATTTGAAGCATGTGAAATAATAAGGAAAACAGCTTTTTCTTTCTAGATTATCTATTTTTCCTAGATTACCTAGTATTCCTAGATTTCCCAGCACTCCTAGGATTCCTAGTGTTCCTAGGAAATCAACAAAACCATCCATTCATCAATCATGGCATTATCAAAAACATCTAAAATATACATCGCTGGGCATCACGGCTTAGTGGGTTCTGCCATTTGGAAGAATCTTGAAGCAAGAGGGTACAGCCAGCTAATAGGGCGCAGCCATAGCGAGTTGGATTTAACTAATCAGCTAACCGTTGATAACTTTTTCAAGACGGAACGTCCCGATGCGGTAGTGTTAGCTGCTGCCTTTGTGGGAGGCATCATGGCGAACAGTTTGTACCGAGCCGATTTCATCATGCAAAACATGATAATGCAATGCAATGTGATTTCGTCAGCATATAAATATGGTGTGAAAAAACTACTCTTCTTGGGTTCCACCTGCATCTATCCAAAGAATGCACCACAACCCATGAAAGAGGATGTGTTGTTGACCTCGCCTTTAGAGTACACCAACGAAGAATATGCCATTGCCAAGATTGCCGGACTGAAGATGTGCGAGAGCTATAACCTGCAATATGGCACGAATTATATTGCGGTGATGCCCACCAATCTATATGGTCCCAATGATAACTTCCACCTGGAAAACAGTCATGTGATGCCTGCCATGATGCGCAAAATATATTTGGCAAAACTGATTCACGAAGATGACTGGGAAGCCATTCGGGTGGACATGAACAAGCGTCCCGTCAATCCTGTTAAGGCTTTGGCAGAAAAGATAGGAAAAGACAATGTTGACGGTGCGTATAGTAAAGAACGCATCTTGCAGGCATTGGCTTTTTATGGCATTGAAGATAACCGAGTAACACTCTGGGGAACAGGGTCGCCACTGCGTGAGTTCCTTTGGAGTGAGGATATGGCAGATGCTTCGGTACACATCCTACTAAATGTAGACTTTAAGGACATCATCGGCATCGACAAGTATTCGAGCGTGTTTTACGGCACAGCTACCGACGGCGAGGTGAATCGCAACAATAGCGAGGGGCGTGGCGGTGCTATCCCCTCACTTGGCGAGATACGCAACTGTCATATTAATATAGGTACGGGAAAGGAACTGACCATCAAGCAACTCTCCGAACTCATTGTGCGAACCGTTGGCTTTACGGGAAGCATTGCATGGGACGAAAGCAAACCCGACGGTACGCCCCGCAAACTCATTGATGTGTCGAAGCTGCACTCTTTGGGTTGGACGCACAAAGTGGAAATTGAAGACGGCGTGCAGAAGTTGTACGATTGGTATAGGCAGTCGCTGCAAGCGTAAGGTGTAAACAATAGAGATTACACCTATTTATATATATAGGTTTATTCGTGGCGGACAGCCGTTTGGATTATAATTTAAAATTACACCGAATAGCATGAATGAGGTTGACAAGCAATTAACCATCGCCGTAGCAGGCACAGGCTATGTAGGCTTAAGCATCGCCACGTTGCTCAGTCAGCATCACCATGTACTGGCTGTTGACGTGGTGCAAGAGAAGGTTGACAAGATTAACCGCAGGGAATCTCCCATCAGTGATGAATACATAGAAAAGTTCTTTGCCGAGAAACAACTTGACCTGCAAGCCACGCTTGATGGCGAGGCCGCATATAGGCAAGCCGACTTTGTGGTGATAGCTACGCCAACCAATTACGACCCCGTGAAAAACTTCTTCGACACCTCGCATGTGGAAGAGGTCATCGAGTTGGTGATAAAGGTAAATCCTCATGCCATCATGGTTATCAAGAGCACGGTGCCTGTAGGATATACGGAGAGCGTCAGTGAGAAATACAATTGTGGAAACATCCTCTTTGCCCCAGAGTTTTTGCGTGAAAGCAAAGCTCTGTATGATAATCTCTATCCCAGCAGAATCATCATGGGTCGGCCTGCGGGAAATGAAAAGTTAGAACAGGCAGCACACGCTTTTGCCTCGCTGCTTCAGCAAGGCGCAATGAAAGAGATTATTGACACGCTGTTCATGGGAACCACCGAGGCTGAGGCGGTGAAACTGTTTGCCCACACCTATTTAGCACTTCGAGTGAGCTTCTTCAATGAGCTGGATACATACGCAGAGATGAAAAACCTCTCCACCAAAGATATTATCCAAGGGGTAGGACTTGACCCACGCATAGGTTCGTTGAATCTGATAGAAGCTATTGTTCAGAGCAATCGCACGCGCAAGGACTTCATCGCTGACCGTGTCTTGCACAAAGCTGGTTATTACGATTATTTCAATCGAGGAGCCTTTGATACCTCTAAAGAGAAAAAATGCGTGATCGGTATCTATCGTCTCACGATGAAGAGCAATAGTGACAACTTTAGACAGAGCAGCATTCAAGGCGTGATGAAACGCATTAAAGCCAAAGGTGCCGAAGTGATTGTTTACGAGCCTTCGCTCGAGGACGGCACCACTTTCTTTGGAAGTAGGGTAGTCAATGATTTGGAAACGTTCAAACAACAATCTCAAGCCATTGTTGCCAATCGCTATGACAATTGTTTGGATGATGTGGAAGAGAAGGTATATACTCGAGATATTTTTAAGCGAGACTGATTCATTTATCAACTTATGACAGATAAACACTCCTATTCAAATCCTTATTTATGAAAACTTATATTAACTTTTGGTTGCTCTGTTTGATGCTGTTATTTCTTGCGACGGTAGAAACACATGCGCAAAGGTTCTTTTTTAAGAAGTTATTCAATAGTTTTGAGTATACATATGACAAAAAACAAACTCAGCAAACATTTACACCTAACGATAAACTTTATAACCATCAATGGAAGTTGACAGTTGACGGCAAACTTGTTAGCTCAAATTCGGATGCAGATTGCCTGCATGTGGGGAAAGATGCAGAAAAGTCTCAGCTTATCCGTTTAGAAACCACAACACCGTTCAAGGATGTAGATTTGGTAAGAGTGTCCACTGATATAGCAAAAGGACGAAAAGGGAGAGGTTACAAAGTAAGCATGAACCTCGGTTCGGACAATAACAATTCTGGAGATACACGTAATTTAACGAAAGATAAAGATAATCTAAATAATAACCTAAGTATTTTTTATATCACAGAGGGTAACATAAAAAGCGGAACTCTAAAAGTCGAAATGAAAGGAGAAAAATATGAAGAAGGAGCTCTATATTTGTTTTTTATAGAAGTTGCTTCCGTTTTATCCGATCAGCAAAAACTACGAACCCAACACATCAAACCTGGAGATACCTATTCTTACCAAGTTCAGCGCACGTTCGCATCTACACATTGGAATACCATCTGTCTGCCGTTTGATGTGAGCAAGGAAGCACTAGCAGAGGCAATGAGAGAGGATTGCGCATTGCGAGAGTTTACTCAGAAGGTTGAAAGCAACGTGCTGAAGTTTGATAAAACAGATTCGATAAAAGCTGGTGTTCCCTATCTCATCAAGCCTGTGCGCGGCAACCTTGCCAAACCTAAATCCGAAGAGGTGAGTGAAATGTATGGCATGCGGGCCTACTTTAAAATAAACCAACAAACCAGTTCTTCGGCCAAGCAGATTACTTATGCCATTGATTGTGGTAGTGAAACGGTGAATGGAATACAATCGCTGCGGGTACATCCTTCAACACACAACCAGCATATTTACAATTTACAAGGTGTAGATGTAGGAGCGGACATCCATCACTTGCCAGCAGGTATGTATGTGATGGGTGGGAAGAAAATAATGAAAAGGTGAGGAGTATGACAAACCCATTCACCAACTCATTCTTTAATAATCATGAAACATCAACAATATACCGCTCCTGAACTGACGACCATTCATTTGGACGAGGCTGCATATACTCTTTTAAACACATCCCCTACGAAACATATCAGTGAGAATAATGATGTCAATCTTACCGGCAACCCCGATGAAGATGACGCTCATAATGCCTGTGCCAAAGAGTTTATGGTTCTGGACGCAGATGACTTTGACGAGGGGGAATGATTACTTTCAATTTAGATGTAGATAAGATTTTTTTCAGATGACAAACAAGAAAGAAAAAATTATTAAGTTGCCATCATTTGAATTGGCTTCCGATTTTCAATCGCAAGATATCGATGCGTTGATGGATTCGGTGACCTCATTAGTCGAAGATAACAAGTTGAAGGCACGTAAGCCAGTGGCAAGTCGTAGAGTTAAGAAAGGACTGAAATTTACCTATCAGTTCAAGATTAAATTGAGAGGCATCACCAATCCACCTGTATGGCGACGCGTGTTAGTACCTGCCAACTTCACCTTCTCTGGATTCCATGCCGTGATTCAAGAAGCATTTGGTTGGTGGAATGTGCATCTGTATTGTTTTGGTGATAAGCCATACAGTCAGTCGCTGTATATTGCAGAGGAGGATAAAGAGGATTGGTATCGACCCGACTATGATGCCCGAAAGTTCACACTGGGAGAGTTATTCGGTGACGGAGGCATCGTAAAGAAATTTTGCTATGTCTATGATTTCGGCGACGATTGGATACACGACATCACGCTTGAGAAGGTATTCGACGAGTATTCTGACCATGCCACCTGCATTAAAGGTAAGGGAGCTTGTCCCGAAGAAGACAGTGGCGGTGTATGGGAATACGAAGATATGAAAGAGGACGGAGAGATTGAGGTTTCTGCATTCATTGATTTGGAAGAGATAAACAAACATGTGGAAGCTGTAAAACCAACAGGGTTTGAACCGTGGTAATACAATAGTACGTTAATCAAAAAAAATGTGGGATAAGTATATAGGCATGGAACCCAAATACCTCCTAAACACAAACTGACGGCTTGCATTTTTTTCATAAACAGCTGAGACAGCTTTATAACCTCCGACGTTTTATAGTAGATTCGTCGAACAATAATATCGACATCTATGGAAACTCATCGAAAACGATGGGCGCTGCCACTCCAAACCCTTCAATCTTGATATAGAAGATGTGTGGGTAGAGGGGGGAGTAGAATAGCAGGAAAACTGTATTTTTAAACTAAATTCTATTTAATATTAACTTAATTCTAATGAAAATGAGATGTGAAAAAGTAAGCCTTCAAGGGAAGCAAAATTTGGAATCGTTGATAGAAAGGTATCTAAAGGATTCTTGTCGTCAAGGTGTTATGAATGATATAAAAGGAGCAAAAAAGATACATGCTGATAGTACTATCCCCGATTTTTTGAAAAGATGCGTTTGTAATAGAGATAGGCATCAAAAGCGTATGTCAAATCATGCAGTTGAATGCGCAGTAGAAAAACTTTCAGCAAATTATGAAGAATTGTGTAAGATAAAGAATTTTGATGATTTATACGATAAGATTTTCGAATTGATAGGCGTTGGTTCTACGGGTCGAATAGAAAAAACCGAGTTTTCTAAGGTCTGTGCTGCATTTAATAAATTAGACAGTCTTTTTATAGAAGACTTCCTCTGTGTTTATCATGATGAAATTATGAAGCTATAGATTCTTATTACATTTGCGCTTGTCTTCTTTTGGCGTCACCTCTGACTATAGCTGAGGATGCTGAGGATATTGGAGCGAGGCCACGACTATAGTCTGGGGTGATACCAAGGGAAGCTTGTCAACGAATAAAAATGAAAAAAGATCATCAAGAGTTAGTAATTAGTACTACCCCCCCCCATTACCTTACAGGTTGTAATAGGAAAAAGGAAAGAAGTTCTAATCTGGAATTATGCCGCATTATTGTGATGTTGTTAATAGTAATGCACCACTATGTGATTAATTCTGGATTAATTGATGTGATGGCTCAACACCCTACTGCATTGAAAAGTATTTTCCTTTACCTTATTGGTGTGTGGGGAAAAACAGGTATCAATTGCTTTGTTATGATTACTGGGTACTTTATGTGCCAATCTCATATCACCTTGCATAAGTTTCTCAAGATCTTATTACAGGTAGAATTTTACGGCATTATTATTGGTGTCATATTCATGTTTATAGGGTACACACCAGTTACCATGAAGGGAGTGATTAACATGATTAATCCGATTAAAAGTAGCTATGATTTTACAAGTAGTTTCTTAGTTTTCTATTTATTTATTCCTTTTTTAAACGTATGCATTAATAATCTTTCGCAACGCCAACATTTAAAACTGTTATTCCTTTCTGTTTTTACGTTTTCCATATTAGGTTCTATACCTATTATTAAAATAGGAGTTGATTATATTTCATGGTTCTGTGTGTTATATGTCGTAGCCTCTTATTTACGAAAGTATCCTGTGATATTTGATAAGAGTTTTATGTGTTGGGGTATATTAACTATTTTCTCTTTAATTATATCCATGATGAGTGTATTTTTTATACTTATAAGATTTTCTATTGTTGGTTATCCTTTTGAAAATGATCATTTAAGATATTTCCTTAATATTTGCTATTTTATAAATGATTCCAATAAAATTTTAGCACTTTTTGTTAGTGTTTGTTCTTTTATGATGTTCAAGAATATGCCGCTTAAGCACAGTAAAATTATAAATACCATAGCATCATGTACTTTTGGCGTATTGCTTATTCATGCTGCGTCTGATGATATGCGTCGTTGGTTGTGGCAGGATATTTGCAACAATGTAGGAATGTATCATCAAAATACTATTTACCTGCATGCTTTATTCGTTCCTTTGATAGTGTTCTCGGTATGCGCCTTGATAGATTATATACGTCAAAAAAGCATAGAACAACCTCTGCTTAATGGTGTTGAAAGGGTATTAAGTAAACTACGATTTTAAGTAATATTATAATAAATAAACATAAGTAGTAACCATTCAGCTATAAAGATTATAGAGTATTATTGAGCGTCAGCGAGTTACAAGAATAAATATATAATAATTTTGGCAATAGTATCATTTTGTGCATTCTACTATAGTAGTAAGTCTACAAGTTCTAATATTTAATGCCTATGATTGCTGAATAGTTACCATAAGTGATTTATATTCCTAATTTTTATAAACCTCACCATGTTAATAGCGTCATTACTTCATCAAGATAATTTTTTTGATTCAACGCAAGAATTACGTAATTGGATAAAACAACGTAATCAAGAAGTTCAGGTTTCTGTTGAGAGAATTCCATTCAGTAGGATGGAAAAATGGCATTCTGAACAAGACGGCTCTTTAAGGCATGATTCTGGTAGATTCTTTTCTATTATGGGTATTGATGTCCATACTGAATATGAAAAACAAGAACATTGGCAGCAACCTATCATTTCACAGCCTGAAGTTGGATATTTGGGTATCCTGACAAAAGAATTTGAAGGAGTGCTGTATTTTTTGATGCAAGCAAAAATTGAGCCTGGAAATGTAAATTGTGTGCAAATATCTCCAACATTACAAGCTACTAAAAGTAATTTTACTAGAGTACACGCAGGAAAAAGTCCAGCATATTTGGAATATTTTGTGAATGCTAAACCTCATCAAATTCTACTGGATCAATTGCAATCTGAACAGGGTGCTCGTTTTCTGCGAAAAAGGAATAGGAATATTATTATAAAAGTTGAAGATGATGTACCAGTTCTTCCTGAATTCAAGTGGATGACGCTCGGGCAAATTAAAGAGTTGATGAAAACAGACAATTTAGTTAATATGGATACCAGAACAGTAATTTCAGGGTTGAAACTTAGTGACTATTTGTCTCCTCTTGACAATTTGAACGATTTATCTGAGTTTGGAGCAAATCTGATGCTTTCCTCACAAACAAATCATAGCGTTTTCAGTACTGCAGAACAACTTTCATGGCTCACTTCGCTGAAAGCTAAGTTTGATTTACAGGTTAGTCCTTGTCCTATCATTTGTATGGAAGGATGGACTAAGACGGAGAGTGAGATAGTGAGGGACGATGGTAAGTATTTCAAGATTATAGGAGTCAATGTTGCAATTGGCAATCGAGAGGTAACAAAGTGGTGCCAACCTCTTGTCCAACCTGCACAGCAAGGATTATGTGCATACATCATAAAAAAAATTAATGGTGTTTATCATTTTTTGGTTCAGGCCAAGCTTGAATGTGGAAATTTTGATGTTATTGAATTGGCACCGACCGTACAATGTCTGACAGGAAATCTATATGCAGGTCAGAAAAAGCCTCCTTTTGCCGATTATGTACTCTCTGCACATCAGAGCCAAATCATCTATGATACATTACAGTCCGAGGAAGGTGGTAGGTTCTATAAAGAACAGAATCGTAATATGATAATAGAAGCTGATGCGGATTTTGAAGAGCAGTTGCCATATCGGTATACATGGATGACGCTACGTCAGATTTATGAATTTCTTCGATTCAACAATTATCTCAATATACAAGCAAGAAGTCTTATTTCTGCACTCTCATATAGTTAGTTATGTCTCAAAAAACTTATCATATTGGTATTTTAGGATGTGCCAATATTGCAACGCGATCTGTCATACCAGCATTCTACCGTCACCCCCGATTCAAGGTAGCAGCCATTGCCAGTCGCAATATTCAGAAAGCATCTCCTATAGCCAATCAATACTCCTGCAAGGGCTATGGTAGCTACGATGAACTGCTTTCAGATAAAGAAATAGATCTGGTTTATATACCTCTTCCGACAGGGCTTCATTACGAATGGGTTATGAAAGCACTCCATGCACGGAAGCATGTTTTGTGTGAAAAATCCTTAGGTGTCTCTTTGAATGAGGTGAAAGAAATGGTAAACTTTGCAAATGCAAATCATCTTCTGTTAATGGAGAATTTCCAGTTCCGTTTTCATCCTCAGACACAATGGGTAATAGACTATGTACTATCAGGGGAACTCGGAGATTTGAGATGCTTTCGTAGCCAATTTGGGTTCCCGCCATTTAAGGACCTTAATAATATTCGATATGAAAAGCAATTGGGAGGCGGGGCTTTGCTTGATGCAGGTGCTTACACGTTGAAAAGTATGTCAGTCATTCTTTCGATGGAAACATTTTCATTGAGAGGCGCCTCAAAAATTGTGCCACAATATTCAGAAGTGGATTTATATGGAGGAGCTTTCTTAGAAAGTACGAATGGCATTATTGCTGAGCTGGCATATGGCTTTGATCATTATTATCAGTGTGGCTTTGAGATATGGGGAAGTCGCGGAAAGCTCATTTCGACCCGAGCATACACAGCACCTGCTAACTTAAAACCTGTCATTATTGTTGAAACTGCATCAGCTGGACGAAATGAGTTTGTTTTGCCAGCAGCTGACCATTTTGCATTGATGGTAGACCATGTAGCAAATAAATTGGACAATCAGGATTTTGATGATGAATACCGTCAAGATTTGTTACAAGCTTCGTATATACAACAAATAAATGATTATTGCAATGGAATTTAATAAAAAGATCTATGTGACACAACCAACGCTTGCCCCTTTAGAAGAGGTTGATGCGTTATTAAAAGGTATTTGGGAAACTGGTATAATGACTCATAACGGGCCACTGGTTCAAAAATTGGAGAAAGAACTTCAAACATATTTAGGAGTACCTCATGTTGTATCATGTGTCAACGGAACGTTAGCCTTGCAAATGGCAATTCGTGCATTAAAGCTAAAGGGTGAGATTATTACTACTCCATTTACGTTTATTGCTACCAGTAATGCAATTTTGTGGGAGTATTGCACACCAGTATTTGTTGATATAGACCCTGAGACCTTTAATATCGACCCTAATAAGATAGAAGAGAAAATAACATACCATACAGTAGCAATCATGCCTGTTCATGTCTTCGGCAATGCTTGTGAAATTGGAGCAATAGATGCCATAGCACATAAACATCATCTTAAAGTGATTTATGATGCAGCCCATGCTGTTGGTGTAAAGTACAAGGGGCAGAGTATATTTAATTATGGTGATATTTCGATAACAAGCTTCCATGCAACCAAAATTCTGAACACGGCAGAAGGAGGAGCTTGTTTTACAACAAATGAAGAATTGGACGAAAAACTCAGGCGTATTCGTTTCTTTGGCTTTGAGAATCATGTGGATATCGTAGAAGATGGTTCAAACTTTAAGATGACAGAAGTTCATGCTGCTATAGGACTTGCTAATTTAAAATACCTCGATGCAGCTTTGGCAGATAGAAAGAAGAAATATTTATATTATAAGACGGAATTGTCAATAATAGAAACTCTATCATTTCAAAAGATTTCTGAGGATTGTAATTATAGTTATTTTCCTGTTGTTTTTAAGACAGAGGACGATTTGCTCAAAGTGCTTAAGGCTTTGAATGAGAAAAATGTTTATCCGCGCCGTTATTTCTATCCTTCCATTAATACTTTCAACAAGCTTTTCCCAACTGTTTCTGTGCCTTGCTCAGAGGATATTGCGTCACGCATTTTATGTTTGCCTTTGTACTATAACCTATCAATAAAAAATATAGAGGTGATTGCAAATTCTATTGTAAAGGTGTTGTCATAAATCGTTGATTTTGAAAAATATTATTATACTTGGAGTTGGTCACAATACTCCTGTCTTTATAGATTTGGCATTAGATTGTGGTTACCGTATATCAGCCTTGTATCATTATAATAATGATTTAACAGGAAAAGTACATAGTGGGTATGCTGTAGTTGGCTCTTTTGATGACCTTTTTGCAAGCAGTATTGCAGGCAAATCTTTTCTGCTGACTATGGGGAACATAGGGATTAGACGGGAACTTACAGAACGTATTATTCATAATGGGGGGCATCTTCCAACTTTGATACATCCATCGGCAGTAGTGTCAAGATTTGCTCGCATATCACCCGACGGAGTTATAGTCAATGCATTTTCTCATATTCAAGCCAATACAATAATTGAAGACGGTGTTGTGATACTTTCTGGTGTTATTATTTGTCATAATAACCGAATAGGTAAGAATAGCTTTATTGCGGACAAAGCTACTATTGGGGCGTTTACTACTATTGGGACTGAAGTCTTCTTTGGACAAGGATCCTTAAGTATTTCAAACAAAGTTCATTTCATAGGTGATGGAGCTTTTGTTGGAGCTAATTCTCTGTTGACTAAGAACGTACCTAGTAAAAGTGTTGTTTATGGTTCACCAGCATGCATCAAAGATAAAGTGAATGACTCACAACCATTGCTAACTGTTATTTGTCTCACTTTTAATCATGCGCAGTATATCAGTAAATGTCTAACAGGTATCGTCAATCAACAAACAAGATTTGCTTTTGAAGTAATTATACATGATGATCATTCAACGGATGATACTGTTGGTATTATCAAGTCGTTTCAAACAAAATATCCAAGTCTTATTTTCCCAATTTATGAAGAAGAGAACCAATATTCTAAAATCGGCTTTTCTGGTATAGATGAGATAGTGCATCGTCATAGACGGGGTAAATATGTTGCATTATGTGAAGGCGATGATTATTGGACAGATTCTTACAAATTACAAAAACAAGTTGATTTTTTAGAACAAAATCCTGATTATGGGATGGTATATACGCAGGCAACTGTTCAGGATGAAAAAACTAAAGATACTCGAAAGGCATGGGCTCAGCAAACATGTTTTGAAGATATGCTTTTGAAACTAAATAGGGTAGTTACTCCAACTGTTGTTTATCGAGCAGAACTATACGATCAATATGTCTCAGCGATTCAACCCAAGAACGCATGGAAAATGGGAGATTATCCGTTATGGTTGTTTGTTTTCAGAAAAAGTAAGGTGAAATTCTTGGACATTCCTACAGCAGTTTATAGGTGTCGTGCTGAATCCGCAAGTCATAGTCAAGACATAAAAAAAACCATCGATTTTATATTGAACACTTTCTCTGTCAGACTTCATATAGATAAGATTTTGTGCAATGATCAATACCATCACAAAATTGTAATAAAAGCAATTAATGATTTGTTTGATTGCTCAAAAGAGCATCATCAAAACTTAGGTGGATATATTCTCAAGTTTGCGAAGAAGAATAATGTTATAAATTTAAGGATATTCCTCAAAGTTATTTTCTATTATATAAGAAGTTTTTTACCATTATAAATTTTTGAATTCAATATGATGCATATCCTTTTAAGTACAGATAGCAACTATATCATGCCTTCTGCTGTTATGATGAAGTCGGTGAGTGTTAATAATGCAGATACGGATATTGTATTTCATATTTTGATAGATGGTGGAGTAACAGCATTTCAGCAACAACAACTTCATGGTGTCTTGACAAATAAGAGACATATTGTGTCTTTTCATTTGATAGATGGAAAATTCTTTACTAATTTTCCTGCATTAGGTAAAGTAAAGACCTATATAACCAAGGCTACATACTATCGTCTTTTCATATCAGATATTCTTCCAGCAGATATTCAACGTGTTATATATCTTGATGGTGATATGATTGTTCGAGGTTCTTTAGAAGAGTTGTGGAATGCTAATATACAAGGAAAAGCAGTAGGAGTAGTTACAGACATGGCATTGAATTCTAAGGATTTTAGTCGTCTTGGATATTCTGAATCTTATGGATATTTTAATGCAGGCATGTTGTTGGTTAATTTAGCCTATTGGCGTGAGCATCATTTAAAAGATCTTTTTTTGAGTTTGATAATGAACGAGCCACAACGAATAGTGTTGCATGACCAAGATGTTTTGAATATTACTCTTCACGATAGTAAAGTAGAATTACCAGCCAAATTTAATTGTCAAAATGGGTTCTTGATGAAGCCAAAATTCTCGGAATTAGGTAAATGGAAGAGCCAATATGCTAATACAATAGAGCAAGCTATAAAAGCGCCAGTGGTCGTGCATTATACAGATACTATAAAGCCTTGGCATGTTGAAGATGCCAATCCATATGGATATGAATTTATAAAATATTACAAACAAACAGTCTTTAGGTATACCCCTTTGTCAGAATGTGGCAGTGGTAAGTTCAGGCATTTTATAGGTAAAGTGTTGCGTAGATTGCATTTGGTGTCTCCAGCAGGCAGAACTCACGACAAATATTATTCATTGGAAGAAATTGGCAGATTATCATGAATGTTCTTTTTTGTAATACATCAGACGTTTCAGAACTTAAAGGAGGAACAGAACGCATAACGGCTCGTATCTCAGAAGGGCTTATAGCCATGGGGTATAAATGTTTTTTGGCCTACAAAGAAGAGATAGATTCTGAATTGCCACATACCGTTTTTGAAGATAAAATAAATGTTACAAAAAATTCTTTAGAGGCATTTCTCTTGAAATATCGTTTTGGTGTTATAGTTGTACAAAAAATGACACGCGATGTGAGATTGCTGATAAATATAAGGGCAAAGTACCATTTACACTATAAGGTAATTTCTGTACTGCATTTCAATCCCGGTTACGAGGAGTATAAACTCCAATTCTCTTCTTTTTTAAGGGACTTATGGCAGGAAGGAGGAGTTAAAAACTTTATTCGTACGGTGCTGTATCCTATTTATAAAGTTGGTTATCCATTGCGAAATAAAGAATTGTATCGTACGGTATATCGTTATTCTGATAGGGTGGTATTGTTGTCAGCCAACTTCATACCAGAATATCAGAGATATGCACATTTAGGTAATGAAAGCGAAAAGTTTGTCATTATCCCTAATGCATTATCGTTTAACGATTTTTTGCCTTTTAATTATATATCAAGAAAGAAGAAACAAGTTCTTATCGTGTCGCGCTTGGATGAGCGACAGAAACGCTTATCTCTTGCCATCAAAATATGGGCTATGATAGAAAGAGTTGAATGCTTAAATGATTGGTCGCTGAAAATAGTTGGAACAGGACCTTATTTGGAGAAGTATAGAAAACAGATCATCAAGCAGCATCTGTGTAGGATAGAACTTTGTGGGAGGCAGAATCCTTTATCTTATTATCAAGAGAGTGCTGTTTTTATGATGACATCTGCATTTGAGGGATGGGGACTAACGCTTACAGAAGCTCAGCAAATGGGATGTGTACCTGTTGCCTTTCATAGTTTTGCAGCACTAACAGATATTATAACCAATGGTGAAAATGGTATTATAGTAAAAAATAATGATTTACAAGGATTTGCGAGTCAGCTGGCTATATTAATGACTAATGAGACCTTGCGGATACATATGACTCAAAAAGCTATAGACTCCAGTAAAAGGTATCAGTTGGATACTATCATTTCTCAGTGGGATAAATTGATTAATGAACGATGAAAATATTTATAATAACGCATAATTTATGTAAGGGAGGTGCTGAACGTGTGGCAGCCAATTTAGGTAACGGCTTTATTGCAAATGGACACGAAGTATATGTTATTACAGACACATCTCTTCCAATGGCTTTTCACTTGGATAATCGTGTGCATATACTACCTCTTATAGGTGAATATAAAAACAAGCCTCAGAAGTGGTTGCGAGCTATTAAGAACGTTCGTTGTTATGCTAAGCGTTTTTCTCCAGATGTCATCATCGGTTTTATGCATGTTTGTTCAGCTGTTGGTCGTTTGGCCGTTGCTGGAATGAATATACCTGTTATATTGACAATACACAATGCTTTAAAAAGTAAGACTTACCATATTTCATGGTCGACGAGAGTACTTGACAGACTTATGCCGTATTTTTACACCCATGCTACCATTCTTACTAACGCTGACTACATCATATTGTCTAAATACCATAAAAATATATCTGTCATGCCAAATCCTCTTAGTTATTCTTCGCAATTAAAAATTCCGATGAAACAAAATCAGATATTTGCAGCAGGGCGGATAACTGCTTGGTATTATAAGGGTTTTGATGTATTGATTAAATCGTGGGGGCAAGTTGCTCATAAGCATCCACAGTGGCAATTATGCATTGCAGGTACAGGCAATGAGCAAAGTTTTAATTATCTAAAAATGTTGATTTCTCAAAATAATGTAGAGGAGTCCGTCCATTTGTTGGGCTTTCGCTCGGACATGTTGAATTTGTATAAAGAGAGTGCTATCTTTGTGCTCAGTAGTCGTAGCGAGGGTTTACCAATGGTATTACTTGAGGCTATGTCGCAGGGATGTGCGCCTGTGGCGACGGCTAATCTTGGCAGAACCCGAGAAATATTGCCAGATGATAGTTGTGGCCTTGTTTGCGAACCCAACGATGTGGCTGCACTTTCTACAGCGATTGACTATATGATTACACATAGCTCTTATCGTAATGCGGTACAAGCAAAGGCTTTATTACGTTCCAGGATGTATTCTTTGGAAAATGTGGTGACTTTGTGGGAAAAGATATTTGACAATGTTGTAAGATAGAATATTTTTATGATTTTTCTCTTATTTTTTTATGTGTTGTTTTATATCTTTGCTGTCTACTCAACAAGTCAGTCTCGTAACTATCAGCAAAAGGCATTAATTGTTACATGCGTTGTCTTGGCATTTATTGTAGGGTTCAGAAACTATGGTTGGCCAGATACGACAGTTTATACCAGTGTTTTTGAAATAGCTAATAAAGACGTATTTAATGCATCATTGCATGATGAATTTTGGGGATATGTAGAACGTGGCTTTTTTCATTTAGGAAGCATCGTAAAAACATTTACAGATAATGCCACTGCCTATTTGTTGTTTATATCATTGCTAACTTTTTTCGTCATCTATAAATTTACAAGCAAATATTGCATTTTTCCTTTACTAGGTATTTGTGATTATATAGCTCGTTTTATCTTTAATAGAAATTTTATACAAATTCGCTCTGCGTTAGCCATAGCCGTAATCATGCTTGCTTTGCAATATATCAAAAATAAAGATATCTGGCGATTTCTTGCAATTATAGGAGTTGCTTATTTGTTTCATCATGCCAGTTTGTTAGCTTTACCTCTTTATATATTTGCTTATTATCGCCCTAAGCGGCGACATATTTTATATGGCATTGCCATATCCTTTGTTTTGGCTTATAGTTTTGCACCTTTGGTATCTAATTATGTTGAAGATTGGAGTACAGATTTGCATTATGACACTTATGTTACAACCGAATATATTGAGTCAGCCAAAGGATTGAATAACCCGCTGATTTACTTACAGCTATTGGTTTTACTGATTTTTACTTATCGAGAAAAAAAACTGGCACAGATTAGTCCTTATTATTATGTCATTAGAGATACTTATTTTTATTCGACCTGTATTTTGATAATATTTTGTAATTATAGTGCGTTGTCAGGAAGAACATCTACCATATTTGCAACTGTAGAAATGATGATAGTACCGATGCTGGCACTGAGCTTTAGAAAAGAAAATCGGTTATTTTACTATTTTGCTGCTGGTATGATTTTAGTTACTTTCTTTTATCAAAAACTAAAATTAATGCAACCCTATTTATAGGGTAGGTATCTTTAGGCTAGTTCTAAAAAAAATGTACTTATATGGTTTGTTGTTTTTGCTGTAATGCAATTTCGTCTAACGTAACCTAATAAAAGAAACTAATCAAGTTATTTATCCCGAAAACCTTTCTATTGTTGAACAAATATGGATTGTTTCCTATTGTAAAGAGATTGTTGCTACAGAAGGTAGCATATCTCATCAAGCTATATTTTGCTTTCAATCAACTAAGGTTGTTATTTTGAAAAATGGCGAATTATATAAATTCGTATCAAAACATGATACATAGTCTGATACAGGCTAATGCAGTATAAATCTGTCCTTCATAGCATTGGTAGAAAAGATGTATGGAAAGGTCCTTTCTATTTATATATTACAAGAGATTTAGGAAAGTTCTTTCATCAAGAGGTAGTAGATTTGTACTTTATTTGCGTAGGCTGGTACAAATATTGTCTTCGTTATCTTATTATGAGAACGAGATTATGGCAAGCGTTAAAAATATTCAATTCTATTAAATATAGAATATGACTAATATTGATTTAAGGGAAAAAGCGTTGTCGGGTATTGCGTGGGGAATGTTGGAAAAGTTTTCTATGCAAATCGTTACTTTTGTTGTAGGGATTATACTTGCTCGCTTGTTGTCTCCGTCAGACTATGGGTTGATTGCCATGGCTACAGTATTTGTTACAATCTCTCAAATATTGGTCGATTCAGGTTTCTCATTAGCATTGATTAGAAAAAAAGAACTTACCGAGTTAGACTATTCCACAGTCTTTGTTCTTAACATGGTGCTATCTGCATTGATGTGTGTTATTTTATTTTTGACTTCACCTTATATTTCAGCTTTCTATAATGAGCCATTATTGGTAAAAATTATCAATCTTAATGCTGTTTATATTCTCTTGGGATCTTTGCTTTCGATACAGTCAACAAGATTACAAGCAGAACTTAAATTTAAGGCGAAAAGCATTATTAATATGATTGAAACTCTTGTTGCAGGAGTAGTTTCTCTCGTTATGGCATTCTCCGGGTTTGGCGTATGGTCTTTGATATATCCAAAATTTATTGTTATTTTAGTTGGTTTTTTTCTTTATTGGCGATATCTCCATTGGATTCCTAAGATGCGCTATTCACACCAAACAGCCAAAAGCTTATTTTCGTTTGGTTATAAATTAATGTTGTCTACTATTATAGATACTTTTTATAATAACATGTTTCCTATGGTTATAGGTAAGTATTTTTCTGCTGCCAATTTAGGCTTTTTCTCAAAAGGACAAGCTTTTGCTAATTTACCATCTACAACCATTACAACTGTATTGGGGGGGGTTGCTTACCCTGTGCTAAGCAAGGTACAGGATGATAAAATACAATTGCGTCAAATTTACAGACGAATGTTATGTTTATCTGCGTACGTTGTTTTCCCTCTGATGGTAGGAATCGCAGTGTTGGCTCATCCTTTAATTATAGCTCTACTTACTGAAAAATGGCAATCATGTATTATATATTTACAGATATTAGCTATATCTATGATGTTTTATCCGATACATGCGCTTAATCTCAATCTATTGCAGGTTAGTGGTCGGTCTGATTTGTTTTTACGACTTGAAATTATAAAGAAAGTAATAGGAGTTTCAATTCTATTGTTCACCCTTAGATTTGGACTTGTTTGGATATGTATTGGTATGTTATGTAGTTCTATAATTTGCTTGTGTATAAATACATATTATACAGGCAAAATGATCGAATTGGGCTATTTACAACAGATGTCTGACTTTGTACCCTTTTTAGTCTTATCTTTTTCTATGGGGTTAGTAATATATATATCCATTCTTCCTATCACATCAATATTTTTACAATTATGTGTAGGTATTGCTGTTGGATTAATTTACTATTATGTTGTTTCTAAATTAGTAAAATCAAAAGAACTGGCATTCTTGCAGAATATAGTTAGTGATTTGATAAGTAAATATACGTGAATTAGAAGATGAAACTTTGCAAGATGCTTGTTTCTCTTTATTTTTCAAACAATACATTAAAGATACTTGAGCGCATCATACTGAAACCCTTTATTTGGTAAGGAAATAGGCGACAGGTTTGTAACATCTTCTGTTAATATTTTGTGTGGATGGAAAATGAATGTTTATTTCTGCATTTAGAATTCCTTCATGCAAAATCAGTAAACTAGTTGATTTAGATTATCTTTTTTTATCAGAATCGAAAATACTCACTATTCTAAATATTATTCGGTACGAATCACATCGTATTGTTTCCCCAAAAAATATATAACAAATCAAATGGATAAAAGAATTATTAAAGCTATAATATCTCCTCGTTATTTGGGGAGTGTGTTATTACATCGTTTAAGTAAGATAATTACGAGTGATGCTCTGTATTTAAAATTAGAATATTATTTTCAAATGGGTCGCAAATTAAACTTGAAAACACCACAGAGTTATAATGAAAAACTTCAATGGCTTAAAATATATAATCGTCGGTTTGAGTATACAAAATTAGTTGACAAGTTTGCAGTAAAAGAATATGTTGCTGAAATTTTAGGAAAGGAATATGTTTTTCCAACAATTGGAGTGTGGAACAATTTTGATGATATAGACTTTGATGCGTTACCAAATCAATTTGTTCTAAAATGTACCCATGACTCAGGAGGCTTAATTATTTGTAAAGACAAGTTAAAATTGGACAAAAAAAAGTCAAAAAAATACATAACTCGTTGTTTGAGAAAGAATTATTTTTATGGTACAAGGGAGTATCCTTATAAGAATGTCCCTCCACGAATAATAGCCGAGCCATTAATGGTTGATGAGTCGGGGACAGAGTTGAAAGATTATAAGTTTTTCTGTTTTAATGGGAAAGTGAGAATGATGTTCGTAGCAACAGATAGGCCATTAAACACTAAATTTGATTTCTATGATGAGAAATTTAACCATTTACCTTTTTTGCAAGGACATCCCAATGCTGATAAGCTTATAATGCGTCCTGAAGGTTTTGATCAAATGATTAAATTAGCAGAAAAACTGTCTAAAGGAATGCCACATGTTAGAGTTGATCTATATAGTATTAATGGTAAAATTTATTTTGGCGAGATGACTTTTTTCCATTATTCAGGTTTTGTCCCCTTTTATCCTGAAAAATGGGATTATATTATTGGCGATTGGTTAAGACTACCTAAAGAGGCTTAAAATACTTATATGTTGCTAAAACTACTCCTTTGATCTTACATAACTATCTCTATTCTATAATAAGATACTTTTAAGTACTGTATATCAATATATTACATCTCGACAAACAAGTGCTGAAGGTAAAATGGATTGCTGTCATAATAGTGTGATAGCAATTTTATTAGAATCATGTTAGTAAATTCTTTCATTTTTTTGTTATTCTTTATAACCGTGTTGCTGTTGTACTTCCCCATTGCGGGAC
>QWBY01000809.1_pt1 | contig 20597 bp, 14 predicted proteins | sample 1972471 | NCBI WGS metagenome assembly QWBY01 (sample SAMN09866722, study PRJNA288562) | Human gut metagenome isolate term6_stool, whole genome shotgun sequencing... | reverse complement strand
GTGAGATCGGAGAGATTTCGCTCTCCAAAAAAAGCGAGTGGCAGCCGGCGCAGCTTCTCCGCCAGCGTGATCCGTCGCCGCGCACTCTCTCCAAAGACAGTGGTGTAGGTGCTATCGTACTGGAAGCGATTGATGACGTACATCACGATCATCAGACCCAGCGCAAGGAGGATGTAAAAGGTGAGACTGTGTGGCTCTCCTCCTCTCGCCGGATCCAGATACTCGGTGAGGAAGTAGAATAGGTAGCAGATCGGGAACATCAGCCCGATATTCTGCAGGGTGGAGAAAATGATTCCCCGCTTGAGATCACGGGCTCCCTTCTCGGAGAGGACAAAGCGCTCTTGTAGATATTTTGTAATCATAATTTTCATTCAGTTCTTTGTAGGAAAGGTAATATCGTCACGGAAGGCCTCTGCAGAGACCATCACAACTTCCAGGCGACAGCCCTCTGGTACTCGTCCCACATCAAGCGGTAGGTGCCATTTCGCTCCATAAGCTCATCGTGTGTCCCCTCCTCCACGATCGTTCCCTCCTTCATCACCACAATGCTGTCGGCGTGGCGTACCGTCGTGAGGCGGTGGGCGATCATCAGCACGGTTTTCCCTCTCGTGAGTCGGGCGAGAGCCTGGCGGATCAGATGCTCGTTCTCCGGGTCGGCAAAGGCTGTCGCCTCATCAAGCACAACGATCGGGGCGTCCTTAAGAATGGCTCGCGCAAGCACGATGCGTTGCATCTCGCCGCCGGAGAGATAAGTTCCTTCGGCACCGATGAGCGTATTGAGTCCCTCAGGAAGTCGGTCGAGGATCTCTCGGCTCTGAGAGAGGTCAATAGCCCGGTTGATCTCCTCGAGTGTCGCGTCGGGCGAACCGTACCTGACGTTTTCGAGAATGGTGGTCTTGAAGAGGCGAGTATTCTGGAAGACAAAGGAGACACTTTTCATCAGTTTCTCCGGCGACATCTTCCTCACGTCTACACCGCCGACCAACACCCGTCCTCCGGTAGTGTCCCAGAAACGCGGTATCAGTCGCGCAAGGGTGGTCTTACCACTTCCAGATGGTCCCACGAGGGCAATTGTCTTCCCCTCCGGGACGCTGAGGGTGACATGGCTGACAGCGTCCTCCTTTGCGCCCTCATAGCGGAAGGAGACATCCTCCAGAGACACGCTGTACCCCATAGGCTCCAGAGTCGTCTCTACGGTAGGAAGTGGAGACGTCTCCGTCAGTCCCTCCAAGCGGCGGATCGCCTCTCCGCAGAGGAAGAAGTCCTGCGACAGATAGGCGCAGCGCATAATACTGAGAGCGATGACCGGTGTGATCAGGACGTAGAGAAACATATCCGAGATTACCACCACAGGATCTCCTCCGTGACCGATGAGGATGATTGCCACCGGGACGAGGACGAAAGCGAAGGCGCTCGTCAGCACCGTATAGAGTGACATCGGGCGGCGACAGAGTCGCGAATACTTCGTCACGAGATCCCTATAGTCGATGATGCTGGCGTAGAAGCGCTTGAAGGAGAAGACCGTCTGCTGGAAGACCTTGACTACCGGGATCCCCCGGACATACTCGACTGCCTCGGCGCTCATACGCTCCTGGGCATCGAGGTACTGCCGCTGAAAACCTCCCCTCTCAGCACCCATCATGTATCCCATCAGGCCATAGGAAAGAAGTATCGGGACAAGGGCAGCGAGCCCCAGCTGCCAGTCCACCACGAAGAGGAGTACAAGGATCCCCAGCGGGGCGACAACGCTGCTCGCGACATCCGGCAGGAGGTGTGCCACAAGCGAGTGCGTCATGCTCGAGTCCTCATCGATGATCTTCCGCATCCGACCGGTATCCTGACGGTCAAAGAATCCAAGTGGCGTACGCAAAAGGCGATCCATGGCAAATCGACGCATATTCGTCTCCACCCTAAATGCAGCCAGGTGAGAGAGCATTAGAGCACCGAAGTAGAGCAGCACAGTAGCAACAGAGACGACAAATGCCCACAGGGCATACGATCTGATGGGTGTCTCCGCAATGTCTCCACCTGCCGTAAGAAGGGTGCGCACCACCAGCCAGACGAGGACGAAAGGCACCAGCGATAGCAATCCATTGAGCGCCGAGAGGACGATGGAGAGCGGTATGAGGAGCTTACGCTTACCCATATACTCTCCCAGTTTCTTAAATGTATTCATAACTACTTATGTATTAATGGTTTCAAATGGCTTCAACAGCTCCGTCCACCCCGCCATACTGTAGCGGGAGTATTGATTGAGAGCAAGGTCGATCTCCTCATCCGTATATTCATCGTGCTCCACCAGTTCGGCAAAGATGTGCGCCCAGGATGAGCAGAGGATATGGATAAGGAAGGGCGATATATTGACCTCCAGATGAGGGTAGCGCTCCTTCATCAGACGCAAATACTCATTCCCTATCTTCGTCTGAGTGGCAATGATCCGATCCATGAAGTGCTCCAGCGATGACCCCTCGCAGTGGAAAAGCAGAAGGCGAAGCTCCGGGCGGTAAGCCTTGATAAGCTCCTTCATCCTCTGCTGATAGTCGAGGGAGAGCTCCGGCATCCGGAACACCCTCAGATCAAGGAAATCCTTGTCGTTGTGCGCTGAGAGATACCTGTCCAGCTCCTTGAGCAACGGGGCAAGGACAGCACGGAATAGGGCATCCTTATCGGCAAAGTACCTGTAAATCGTGCCCACCGCCACGCCAGACCGCTTCGCTATGGTGCGAATGGAAGTCTCTCGCACGCCGTGCTCGATAAATTCCTCTCGTGCGACCGTCACAATGAGCCGACGGATCTCCTCCTTCAGATACTGCATCTCAGTGAGTGTTCCAGAAGTGAATGTTGCTCGTCTTTGTTCACAAAAAAAGCGCACCGTTCGTCGAGCGAATGGTGCGCCTTCTCAGAGGTGATTACGGGGAGTGCCCGCATAGGAATTCTTCTTCTCATTAATCTCTATTATAATCGGTACGAAGGTACCACGGCTTACTTCTCCCGCCAATACTCTCTTTCTATGATTTTGGAGTATCACGGGAAAGTCCACCGCACGTTGGCGGACGACGGCAAGGAAGCAAAGACGAGACTTGTACCATATACTCACTTTTAGGTATATTTGCGCAGTGAGACTTTATTACGAGGACGCAAAGTCGAAACAATTATCACAACAGTTTTATATAAAATGGACAAGAAAAGTATCAAGGGCACTGAGACGGAGAAGAACCTGCTGAAGGCATTCGCAGGCGAGTCTCAGGCACGTAACCGCTACCACTTCTCTGAGAGCGTTGCTCGCGAGGAGGGCTATGGTCAGATCGCAGACTTCTTTAAGCAGACAGCTGACCAAGAGCGTATGCACGCTAAGATGCTCTTCTCTCACCTCGAGGGTGGAGATGTAGAGATCACTGCCTCCTACCCCGGCGGCAAGATCGGCACCACGCGTGAGAACCTCCAGCTCGCCATCGCCGGTGAGCACGAGGAGTGGACCAATATGTACCCCACTATGGCCGACAAGGCTGAGGAGGAGGGCTTCAAGGAGATTGCCACTCTGATGCGCAACATCGTCAAGTCAGAGAAGGAGCACGAGCGTATCTACCAGCTCTTCCTTGATCGCCTCGAGAAGGAGAACCTCCTGAAGGAGGAGGAAGAGGTGGAGTGGAAGTGCCGCGTCTGTGGCTTTGTCTTCAAGGGCAAGGTACCTCCCACGAAGTGCCCCATCTGCAAGCATCCGCAGGGCTACTTCGAGCGCATCTCTGACGCTCCGGTGATCTGATAAGCGGGCTCTGCTGAGCCCCAAGCAACATCATCTGCAGCACCATAGGTCTCCCGACCTGTGGTGCTGCTTCTACTTCACCCCCACCGGTCGACTAAGATGGGTGGAGGATTGGTTAGGTCTCTTCGTTTTCGTTACTTTTGCAGGTGCGGGGAGTGTATGACCCCGGGCTTTATCAGTGAAGAATTTTACCATAAACAAGGCCTCCTCCCCCGGCAACAAGAGCGGGGAGCCAACGGCAAAGCGCAGCAACAGACGTAGCAAGGGGAAGGGTAGCTTCCTCCGGCAGATACTCCCGCAGAGGGGAGTACCGGGTGATCTGTGGCGCTTCATCGCCGGGGTCACCCTATTCTTCCTGGGGCTTTTTCTGGTCTACAACTTCTTCTCCTACTTCGTCACCGGAGCGGAGAATCAGAGCCTCCTCTTGGGGCAGGACATAACCGCTGAAGAGGCGGCTCAGCGGATACAGGGTCACGGCGGGATCACCGGCTTTGCGCTGATGAATACGCTGGTAAACGAGTGGATCGGTCTCGGGCTGGTCTTCCTCCTGTACCTCATCGTGATGATGGGCGTCTGGATCACACTGGTGATGCGGGTCTCGTGGATCCGCAAGATCTGTCTCTGCATCAGCGCGGCCCTCTGGACCTCGGTCACCCTCGGTCTCATGCCGGCGGAGTGGACGGACGGGTGGTTTTTCCTCCCGGGAGGGGTCTTTGGGCACGAGGCGGCAAGCTTCCTTACACTCCACATAGGTCTGGTGGGGGCGCTCCTGCTGATGAGCTTTCTCCTGATCCTGCTCGTGGTGATCTCCTTTGGCTCCTTGATGCAACGCTACAGCACTTTCTCCAAGCAACGTAAGGCGAAAAACGCCCTCCTCGACGAAGAGGAGCGGGCGCATATGGCTGAGGAGGTGATCCCGGAAGCAGAGGAGGTGCCTGAGACGGAAGAGAGTGGCGAGGATGTCGTGGACGACGACCCGACCATAGTAGAGCCGATCCCCGACCCCTCTCTCGAGCCGAGGGTAAGCTCTACCCCCAACCCGCCTACGGCCGATGCAGAGGTGGGCGACATCGAAGTACATGACGCACGCAGGACGGAGGACGAGCCGGCAGACCCCTCTCTCACCACCGCACAGCAGCTGGTGCGCGCTCAGGGCGAGTACGACCCGACACGCGACCTCGCAGACTACCACTACCCCACCCTCGACCTGCTCAAGGACTACAGCAGCGATGATGGGGAGATTGATATGGAGGAGATCAATGCGAATAAGCAGCTGATCCTCGAGACACTCAAGAGCTTCCGGATCGAGGTCAATAAGATCTCCGCTACCGTCGGACCGGCAATCACACTCTACGAGATCGTCCCGGCAGCAGGTATCCATATCTCCCGCATCCGTAGCCTGGAGGATAATATATCGATGAGCCTCTCCGCTCTCGGCATCCGCATCATCGCACCTATCCCCGGCAAGGGAACCATCGGCATGGAGGTGCCTAATAAGCGACCGCAGATCGTCAGTATGCGGGGCGTGCTTGCCTCGCCCGCCTACCGTGAGACGACGATGGAGCTCCCGGTGGCCCTCGGGCGCACGATTACAAATGATGTGCTGCTCTTTGATCTCGCCAAGGTGCCCCACCTCCTCGTGGCGGGTGCCACGGGACAGGGAAAGTCGGTCGGGCTGAATGCGATCATTATGTCCCTGCTCTACAAGAAGCATCCCTCGGAGCTGAAGTTTGTGATGATCGACCCGAAGATGGTCGAGTTTAGCATGTACTCTCGGGTGGAGAAGCTCTTTATGGCAAAGATCCCGGACGAGGATCAGGTGATCATCACCGACACGAAGCGCGCCGCCGACACCCTCACCTCCCTCTGTCAAGAGATGGACGACCGGTACGAGCTGCTGGCGGCCGCCTCCTGCCGCAATATCGTGGAGTACAATAAGCGCTTCAGGAACAGGGAGCTAAATCCCGAGAATGGTCACCGCTTCCTGCCCTATATCGTCCTGATCATTGATGAGTACGGCGACCTGCTGCTGACTGCGGGGAAGGAGATCGAGCTGCCGATCACCCGTCTAGCTCAGAAGGCGCGCGCCATCGGCATCCACGCCATCATCGCGACACAGCGACCGACGGCAAGCATCATCACCGGTGCGATCAAGGCAAACTTCCCCGGGCGTCTCGCTTTCCGCGTCACATCGCAAGTGGACTCCCGCATCATCCTTGATGCGAGTGGGGCCAACAGGCTGGTCGGCAAGGGAGATGCGCTCTACCAGTCAGGCACAAAGCTGACCCGCGTGCAGTGCGCCTTTGTCGACACACCTGAGGTGAACGGGGTGGTAGACTTCATCGGTGCGCAGCGGGGCTACCCCACTGCCTACGAGCTGCCGGAGGTGAGCCAAGAGGGTGAGGGCGGTGCTGCCGGTGGGGACGGATCGATCGACCCCAACGAGCGGGACAACCTCTTCGACGTGGTGGCAGAGCGCATCGTGGCGGAGGGACGTGTCTCTATCTCTCTGATCCAGCAGCTCTTTGCCATAGGATACAACCGCGCTGCCCGGCTCTGCAACCAGCTGGAGGCGGCAGGCATCGTCAGTAAGCCGGACGGACGTGGCTCGCGCGATCTCCTTGTGACGACACAGGAGCAGCTCGAGCGGATTCTTCATCCGGAAATCTAAGATACATTATATTATGTCCTACTCATCTACCCACATTTTATTTTGGCTCCTATTCGTCGCATTCTGCGCAACGACCGTAAGGGCACAGACGACAGACGTACTCGACAAGACGATAAGTCGGCTCGAGGCTAAGGAAGGGCTGCAGGTGGACTTCCGGATGACCCTCGAAGACGAGACGACAGACTGTAAGTACTATGCGGAGGGACGGCGCTTTTACTATGACTCCAAGGAGGTAAAGGCGTGGTACGACGGGACGGACCTGTGGGTCTACATCCGGCAGAGTGGAGAGGTCAATCTCTCCACACCGCACAAGGAGGATCTGCTGGAGATCAATCCGCTGCTCAATCTTGAGAGCGTTAGGAAGAGCGCTTTCTCCATCACGAAGAAGAAGGAAGGAAAGAATACTCGGATCACTGCGGTGCCTCGCAAAAAGGGGAAAGACCGATACGATGGTTCGCTCGCCCGGCTGGAGGCTCTGATCGCACCCGATGGTTGCCCGATCTCCCTCCGGCTGGAAGAGAAGGGGCTTATGGAGCCGGTCCTGATAGAAGTGACACGCTTTGAGGAGGGAGACTTTAAGGAACTGAAGGACAAATCATTTTTTAAGTACACTCCCGACAAAGCGAAGGGAGCAAAGCTGATAGACTTAAGATAATATTGATATGGATACAGATAAGAATACCCGGACAGACATCCTAATCATCGGCTCCGGTCCTGCGGGATATACCGCTGCCATCTACGCCGCTCGCGCCAACCGCTCCCCCATCATCCTGGAGGGGCTGCAGCCCGGTGGACAGCTGACGGAGACGACCTCGATAGAGAATTTCCCTGGCTACCCCGAGGGCGTGGGAGGCTTCGAGATGATGGATGACCTGCGCAAGCAGGCTGAGCGCTATGGGGCAGAGGTCCGCTCCGGACTGGTCTCACAGGTGGACCTCAGCAAGCGACCCTTTGTCGCCATGGTGGATGGTGAGTATACCATCACAGCCAAGACGGTCATCATTGCCACCGGTGCCTCAGCCAAGATGCTCGGACTGCCGGAAGAGAAGAAGTATATGGGTGCCGGCGTAAGCGCCTGTGCCACCTGCGATGGTTTTTTCTACAAAGGGAAGATCGTTGCCGTCGTCGGGGGTGGAGACACCGCTTGCGGTGATGCGATCTATCTCTCCAGCTTGGCGAAGAAGGTCTACCTCATCGTCCGGCGAGATGAACTACGTGCCAGCCAGGTGATGCAGGATCGGGTCCAAGAGACGGAGAATATCGAGGTGCTCTGGAAGCATCAGGCAGAGGGACTCTTCGGGGAGCCGACCATACAGGGAGCCAAGCTTGTGATCAATAAGGGCGAGGCGGACGAGCAGCACACCGAGATTGCGATTGACGGCTTCTTTGAGGCTATCGGGCATAAGCCCAATACCGACTTCTTGGAGGGTCAACTGACGCTCGACGAGCATGGATTTATCGTCACGAAGGATAGTGGCGACCCGGCGACAGAGATTGAGGGGGTCTATGCCGCAGGCGATGTGGCCGACCCGGTCTATCGTCAGGCTGTATCTGCCGCCGGCATCGGCTGTCGTGCCGCCATCGCTGCGGATAGGTTTCTCAAGATGAGAGGAGAGTGATGAAAATCATAGGGAATATTATCTGGTGGATCTTCGGAGGACTGGAGACCGCCATCGGCTATATGACTGCGGGGCTGGTGCTCTGCCTGACAATCGTGGGAATCCCCTTTGGCTTTCAGCTCTTCAAGATCGCAGCGGTAATGGTCTTCCCCTTTGGGAGCAAGGTGAGCGACTCACAGGGAGGGCTGGGGAGCACGCTCCTCAATATCCTCTGGTTTATCCTCGGCGGTATCTGGATCGCCCTCACGCACTTCCTCTTCGGGATACTCCTCTGCATCACAATCATCGGGATCCCCTTCGGGAAACAGCACTTCAAGTTTGCCGGCATAGCACTTCACCCCTTTGGGCGTGACATAGAGGTGGGCATATGACGACCGGCAGGACACCGACACCTTTCCCCTTCATGGAGGCTCCGATCGGGGTCTTTGACTCAGGCTATGGTGGGCTGACGATCCTTCGCTACCTGCGCAAGCTGCTGCCGGAGTATGACTTCCTCTACCTCGGTGATAATGCTCGAGCACCCTATGGGAAACACTCCCTCCCGACGATATACGAGTACGCTCGTGAGGCGGTGTCGCATCTCTTTGCCTGCGGCTGCCCGATGGTGATCATCGCCTGCAATACGGTCTCCGCCCATGCGCTCAGGTTGCTGCAGCAGATCGACCTCCCCACGAGCAGCGACCCCTCTCGGCGTATCCTCGGCGTCATCCGCCCGACGGTGGAGCGCCTCGGGGAGCTGACCCGAAACGGTCACGTGGGGATCCTCGCCACACCGGCAACGGTGAAGAGCAATACCTACCTGCTGGAGGTGAATCGTCTCCACCCCGAGATACAGCTTACACAGCAGGCGCCCAAGATGTGGGTCTCTCTCATCGAGGGGGGCGAGTATCAGTCCAATGAAGGGGTCAATTACTTCGTGCGGCGCAATATTGAGGAGCTGCTGCGGAAGGATCCGAGGATCGACACCATCCAGCTCGCCTGCACGCACTACCCGGTCCTGCTCCCTCGCATACGGGAGTTTGTCCGCGACGACATTGTGATCGCGGAGCAGGGTATGATCGTGGCCGAGTCTACGCAGAGTTACCTGCAGCGTCACCCGGAGATGGAGCGGCGACTGAGCAAGAATGGGATCTCGCACTTCCTCACTACAGAGGAGGATGGCGAGTTTGCGGAGATGGCCGGGCTCTTCCTCCACGCACGACTGGCGGAGGATATGATCGACCAAGTACAGCTAAGGTGAGCGCAGACATCAGGACGACTCTCCGGCGACTTCTCAAGGAGTATGGTCTCTTCGGGAGTATCCTTATGGGCATCATCGCCTACAGACCGCTGTCGGTCCTCAGCCCAATGATCCCCTACGTGCTGATGACTATGCTCTTCTTCACCTTCTCACGGATCGCACCGCGAGACATTCGCCCAAGACCGATCCACCTGACCCTCATCGTGACGCAGATTGCGCTGGCTCTCGGCGGGTACTTCCTTGTGCGGTACCTGCCGGTGCCTTATGCTGAGATCTATGCCCAGGCGGTGCTGATGTGCTTCCTCTGCCCTGTGGCGGCAGCAGCACCCGTGATCGTGGGACTCCTCGGGGGCTCCATCGCTATTGTTACGTCATATGTGGTGATCAATTGCCTGAGCATCATCATCACCGGACCTCTGATCCTCGGCTGGCTGGGGCATCCCCAGGGGACTCTCCTGCAGTCGATGGCACACGTACTGGTAGGCGTGCTGCCGATCGTGATGATCCCTCTCCTAACCGCCTTCGGGATCCGCCGACAGTTCCCCTCACTGCATACCAAGGTACGCTCCCTCTCCTCCGCCTCCCTCTATATATGGATCTTTCTCCTCTCACTCGTCATCGCCAATACCGTCCACTTCGTTGCACAAGAGCGTCAAGGAGTGGCCACGATGATCGTTGTGCTGGTGCTGATAGGTCTCATCACCTGCATCATCCAGTACTCTGTCGGCAAGGCGATGAGCAGAAAGGTACTCGGCGAAAGCGTCACCATCGGTCAGGCACTGGGACAGAAAAACTCCTCCATAAGCATCTGGATGATACAGTCTTACCTCAATCCGATCGCCTCCGTCTCGCAAGCTGCCTACTCTATCTTCCAAAACATCTTCAATGCCCTACAGGTGATACACCACGATCGGCAGCAAGTCCGTGAGCAGCGCTGCAATCATAAATCAATAACGGGAACTCCCAATGGTGCTAAAAAGTGCTTAAATCACTGAGAAAGGGAGGAGTCGCTTGTGCCAAGCTGAGAAATAATTCGTACCTTGCGACCTGTAAGAGTTCACTCCTTGGGAGACTGTTGTCCGTGTGAGCCACTCGTAAGCGTACGGGGCCACTGTGGCGATGAGCTTTCATAGTCAAGAAACGAGAGGGAGCTCCTACGGAATATTGTGTTTTATATCTTCTCCTGGTTCATCCTCCGGAGTTGACATGGTCTTGGCGCCCCGTCTTATACAGATGTGGACGATGAGAGCACGCCAAAGCTTGAGGAAGTCTGAGGAGAGGATGTCAACCTTCTTTTTTATAGAATGAGTACACCCAGCTCACTACTTCGAAGAGCGGTGGCTGTCGGAGCACTACTCGTCACCTGTGCCCTTGGCTATGCACAGCAGAGTAACCGACCGACCAACCACCACAATCGAAAGTCTACCGAGGTCGTCACTAAGGACGCGGACAAGAGGAATGGAGTGGCCGCACAGTTGCTCGCCTCTAACCTCAATTACAGAGACACCACGCTGGTCACCAACTTCGCTAAGGCGATCAATGAGTCTCTCAATCTGGACGAACTGACCGAGGAGGATCTCCTATACCCCTCTGTAGATCTCTACGGCGAGGAGTCTTGGAACAACTCCCTCAACCCCCTTCGCGGGGCTTCTGTAGCCATCCCCTCTCGCTACGAGATCAGTCTCAAGGAATTTGTCTACCCGCTGGACGGCATCCGCCGCATCAATAGCAGCTACGGCTATCGTCGTCGCTTCGGGCGTATGCACTATGGTGTTGACATTGATCTCAATCGCGGAGACACCGTCCGCGCCACCTTCTCCGGTCGCGTGCGACTCGTAGATATCGATGGTCGTGGCTATGGTAAGTATGTGGTGATCCGCCACCCGAATGGTCTTGAGACCCTCTACGGACACCTCTCCAGACAGCTTGTGAAGGAGAATACCATCGTCCGTGCTGGCGATCCGATAGGACTCGGTGGTAGCACAGGACGCTCCACTGGTCCGCACCTCCACTACGAGACACGATTTATGGGCATCGCACTCAATCCTCAGCAGCTGATTGACTTCGCAAGCGGCGCACCTCGCAAGGAGATGTACGTCTATGCTAAGGGTCGCTCCACACGAAGCAACTCATCAAGTCAATACAGAGCGAGCAATACCAAGACAAGAGACAACTCCTTCAAGACCTATCGTGTCCGCAAGGGAGATACACTGTCGCACATCGCTGCGAAGACCGGCACCTCAGTTACCAAGATACGCCAGCTCAATCCTAAGCTCCGCAGGAGTAGTATGATCCGTCCCGGAGACGTGATCCGCATCGGGGCCTAAGCTAGACTCACAAGCAATACATATATCATCAGAGACTCTCGGTGTACTAAACACTGGGAGTCTCTTTTTTGGCGGATCAGATATAGTCATACGAAAGGGCGTGTACGAAAATCATAGGATCACGCGACTCAAAAGGTAGTCAATGACTCCTTTATAAGTACCTTTGTGAGGGTAAAAATTTGCATTGGCATAAACAAGACAGCGTGCTTGACTTTCTCGTAAATTACGGCTACATTGGCGTCTTCATAGCCGCATTCTTAGCTGCGACCGTGCTTCCCTTCAGCTCTGAAGTGGTCTTTGCCGGGGTCCTGGCAAGTGGGGCGAACTACTCTACTCTAATCATCGCAGCGACCATCGGGAACAGCTTGGGAGGGATGACCTGCTACTGGCTAGGCTCGCTCGGCAAGCTTGAGTGGCTTGAGAAGTACTTCAGGATGAAAGAGGAGCAGATCCAGAAATGGGTAACTAAAATCCAAGGCCGAGGGTCATGGGTGTCGATATTTGTAGCGCTACCAGGTGTGGGTGACTTTATCGCAGTAGCTATGGGATACCTGCGAGCCAACGCATGGGGCGTACTATTCTGGATGACATTGGGGAAATTTATCCGCTACGTCGTAGTCGGAGAAGCTGCAAAAGCAGCCCTCAGCGCACTCTGACAAAGTCGCCCTCAAACACAACATCACAGACAAGATCGCTCCATTCTTCCTTGATGGAATGGGAGCGAAACAGAGAAGTACCTTTGATGATTGTCAGCAGGCAAATGCCCTCAAGGATCCAGCCGAGATTCTTGTTTAGGACCGTTCAAATGCATCACCACCAAAAGGTCGGTGATACTTGAAAAGTGCCTTTCCCCTGAAATAGGTTGACACATGAGGAGGGTTGAGACTGACTGTTTTCAGACATGAATGAGGCTCGGGAGAAGGTCAGTGGCTTTATTGACTTCTACAATGACCACAGACCTCATGGAAGTATTGGGATGTCCAGCCCAAATAAAATCCACAGTAGTCAGGCACCGAAATTCCCAAACCACGAAGAGACGCAAAATTCGTATCCTTGCGATGGGGGTAGCGTCAATACGACCGGAGAACAAACGTCAATCCACTCAAGTGAATCCTCAGTCACATGAGTCAACTCAATCAGAAAAACGGTCCTCAACCAAGTCGACTAATTTCAGGAGAAGACATTTCTGCTCCTCTATGTGTGTACTTTTCTAGGACACCACAATCAGCGTCAAGCACGGATCCTGATACACCGACCTTTCCCTACAAGAGTGTCCGCCGCTTCTCCGGACTCTTCCACCCCCCATATTCCTCATCCTCCACCTCCCCGAACATCAAAATGCAAACCCCCTCTAGGCTCAGACTACCACCTAAAAATACAAAACCAAGTTTATTTTTACAAAACTTTGCAATACGGGGGATAATTGGTAAAATTGGTGACTAAAATACTGTCGGAATAGCAACTCCATAGACTTACATATGGTATGGTCACGGAGTTAGTATGAAGGCAAGGTTAATATTTGTATGTTTCACCCTTTATTATCAAAAAGCTATGAACCTACAGCGAACGTGTCTTCTCATCTGTGGATGGCTGACTTTTCTGGGACTCGCTCTTAGCTCCTGCAGCAAGAGCGAAGTCCCGGATGAGCCTGACACGTCACCGGAGACCCAGCTCGAGAGCCTGCCACTGGCTGCAGGAATGCTCCGAGGCAATGATCCCATACCGGATCCTCAGATCGTTGGCGATCCCGGAAAGGGTGGCCCCATAGTGCCTACCACCAAGGACGACCTCCACGGTGTAATCATCAGCCGGAGTACGATGTACAGCTCCGGATCGGTCTACAACGAGTATTTACTCTTCAATCCCATGAGCAATCTCATCTACCCCGGTAATGTGCTTGTGGGAAACTCTATCAGTAATGGTCGCTATCTCCCTGTCATGGGTCAAAAAGTCGGTGATGTCACTTGGTCCTCTCCCGACTTGGTCCCTGCCGATCCGCAAATGGACAGGTTTGTCCAGCGGGTTATGGATCCACGGTTTAGCGACTATTCGGCGACAATGCAGAAATGGCGTGGCACGCCAACTCTACCCACCTCCGCCATTACCACCTTTGAGCTGACAGAGGTGAAAGATCTCAAGGAGTTCAGTGCCAAGTTGGGACTTGGCTTTGAGACTGAGAATGTCAAGGCGGGAATCACCTTTGAGGGCAAGAATGGGGATCTGAAGACCCACATGCTGGTGAAGTTTGTGCAGAAGCTCTTCTCCGTCTCCATGGATCTGCCCGATCGCCAGCACCTGCTCTCTGCAGCTCCGGGGGCTCTGCAGGGTGTCATGCCGGTATACATTTCGGATGTGTTTTATGGGCGTATGGGCTTTGCGCTCATCTCTACGGACCATGACTACTTAGAGCTGATGGCCGCCTTGCAGGTGATGGCTCCGTCTTTCAAGTTTGAGCTTTCATCCACTTACAAGAAGATTCTCGATGAGTCTTTTACTCAGTACGTCTTTACCGGCGGCAAGTCGGGTGACCATGGACTCTCTGTCAAGAAGGGTTGGGACGGCTTCAAGGAAGCACTCAGTACGGAACTCAATCCTGCCGAGGCTGTCCCGGTGGCCATCACGCTCCGATATGCGGATGACAACTCAGTTGCTCGCGTTGTCCAGACCGGTCAGTACCCCATCACAGAGAGTTACTTCGTCAAGGAGAGTGACGAGATGTCCTTTAGCTTCCGCCCCGTGGAGATTAGGGCTAACGCAGGCAATAAGGAGGAGCTCCAAGTCTGGGGTCACACCATCCTCACCGTGCCGGCAGAGCTCACCAAAGACGGCACTGCCTCTGAGGACTATCGTCTCGTATGGTTAGGGATGAGCAAGTATGTCAAGCTGGATAAGCAAAAGAAAGCCGGCATGCCCAATGCCGAGACTATCAACGTCACGCTGCATCGCCCCAAGGGAATGTCTATGCAGGACTTCCTCAATCAGAGGATCTACATCGACACTCACTTCCATAACACCAACTCTGCCGGAACCATTACCGGTGACGATCTCGGGGAGAGCAAGTACAGCATCCGACTCCAGGATCTGATCTTCAATGCAATCCATAACAGTCTCTCCGTCACTACGCGGAAGAATGCATACAACGACTACTCTGCGACGGTCCTCTTTGATCTTTTCCACGAGGCCAAGGAGATTGAGGAGATCCCCACTTCGCTCCGCTCCGTCACAAGTACAGACGGCACCCGGACTCTGACCAGATGCTTCGGCAGTGAGCCTGAGTCATACCTGATCAATCATTGAACCCCTTCCTAATAAAGAACCAAAAGTCATGAATAAGTTATTTCGCCACATAGTCTCGATTGCACCCTTCTCCGCACTTCTCGCAGGAGCAATGATGCTATCCACCGGCTGCCGAGACAACTCTGCCGAGCCGACACAATCCACCGACAACCCCACTGAGGGAGACGCTTCCACACTCCTCACTCAGCTTCGTGCACTGCCCCTGCCCAATGGCATGACCACAGGAGAGGAGGGCGGCTTGGTACTGCCTCAGTTGGCTCCCATCGCGCCTCAAGTCAACGAAGAGACCATTGAGGAGGGGACCTTTAACGGTCTCAAAGGAGTGTTTATCAATACGCGAAAGGTCTACAACTCCGGATTTGCTTTCGATGAGCTCTCCATCTTTAACCCCTCGGAGAATCAGATCTACCCCGGATCTGTCTTCGTCGGCAGCTCGATCACCAATGGCAAGTATCTCAGGCTGCCCGGCACCACAGGTGAGCTGGTGTGGAGTGCCAAGGATCTGATCCCAAGCACGCCGATGAATTATGTCGCCCATTTCGAAAACCCTAAGTCGAGCGACTATAATATGACGGTACAGCAGTGGTTAGGCATGCCGAGCCATCCTCTCTCCGCCACCACCATGTATGAGGTCAATGAGGTGTCCAACTCGACAGAGATTGGTGCCAAGCTGGGTATCGGGTATCAGAAGGAGGATCTCATCGCTCAGCTCAACCTTAACACATCGCACCAGAAGATGAAGACCCACGTCCTCGTCAAGGCAATCCAGAAGGCTTTCAGCATCGCTGTGGACATCCCGGATCAGTTTATCCTCAAGAGTGCCAATGTGGCGAAAATGGATGGAGTGATGCCCGTCTATGTCTCTGAGGTCTTCTATGGCCGCATGGGCTTCGCCGTCATCTCGAGCAATCACGAGTATCATGATGTGGTCGCCGCGCTTAACCTCAACCTCCCGACAGAGAAAGTCAATGTCGAGCTGGAGACGAAGTACAAGGAGATCCTTGATGCCTCTGTTTCCAAGTCCCGCATCATTGGCGGTACCTCGCAGGAGCATGGACTCGGTCTTTCCAATGGCTGGGAGGGCTTCAAGCAGTGTCTTTCCGCACCTCTCACTCCATCTTCCGCTCGTCCTGTCGCTTACACGCTACGCTATGTCCACGACAACTCTGTTGCGCGCGTGGTCCTCACCAGCGACTTTATCCGCAACGAGTCCTATTTCATTCCTGAGATGAGCGAGCTTACCCTGCGCTTTAATCCTCGCACGCTGAGAGCCAAGGCGGACAACATCAAGCCGCTCTATGTCTATGGTAATGTCACCATTACCGCAGATGGTCAGAGCGAGCAGTCTGTCTTCAACCGTAACATGAGCAGCTACGTTCGCATCGACGATCCGGAGCAGGAGGTCGAGCTGGGTAACAACGACACCTCCGAGATCACGCTCCGCAGACCAAAGGGGATGAGTATGGAGGACTTCCTGAAGATGAATGTGACAATCCACGCTTACTTTGGTCATACCAATGTCCCTGGTACCGTGAATGTCTTCAATCTTGGTGAGACGACAAGTCGCTGCACTGTCCGTGAGCTGATGATGGCTGCCATGAGAGGCACGATGAATGTCTTTACCCAGGAGAAGCGCTCCGGACAGCGGGAGGCTAACCTGGTGATGAATATCGACATGAATAGCGGGATCAGAGTCATCAGTGGCTCCTTCTCAAAAAATTAACCGTGGCAAGAGCATCAGAGCCCGGTCGCATGAAGCCATCGGTGCCATATTCTCAACACGGCAGATATCCGACATCCGGTACGGGACACCCGTCGTCAGTATGATTCGGTAAGTCTTGAGTCTTTCTCGAGACCGGATGTCTCGATCAATGGTAGCAGCCTCGGACTAATTCGGATATTAGATCGACTAATATTCGGTGTTAGTCCGAGGTTTGTCACCGGAGGCAGAGACAACGGATCGCCTCCTGCTGATCGCCGAGATCTCGCGGGGCACTCTGAGTCGACGGAATGATGTCCATCGCTTGTGATATGGCAGTCTATGATGCAAATCGCCTGACAAGAAACATCGCATTATGAACAGGAAAAACTTCTTTTGGTTTGCGGGTCTGGCGGGACTCTTCCTTGCACTGACACTCCTCCTCGGAGGATGTCAGGCCGAGAGAGATCCCCGTCCCGCTGACCCTCAGCAGGCGGGGTCGACCGAGCCGCACCACCTCACGATTGAGGAGGCCGAGGCTGTGGCCCTTCGCTTCCTGAGCGAGAGTGAGACCCCGATGACCACCCTCCGCTCCGTAGCCGATGAGGGTCTCGAGCTCGCTTTTGCCGAGCCTGCAAGCATGATCGGTCTTCGTGCCGTCTCTGATGACGAGACTGCGGACGACCGCTCATCCCTCCCCGCCTACTATGTCTTTAATATCGGCCGGAGCGGTTATGTCATCGTCTCGGCATGGGATAATACGTTTCCGATTTTAGGCTTCTCTTACGAGGGAAGCTTCTTCGGCAAGGACGTAGCGGAGACCCGGAGCAGCTCCGAGGTGAAGAATGTGATGAGCTTCCTCAGCTCCTATGCTTCCGGGATCGACTCTCTACGTCGCGTGCTTCAGGTGACACCGGAGCTTCGCAAGCACTATGAGTGTGCCATCAGGGGAGATGTGGCGGGACAGTCACTCAGAGCCTCCGGAAACATCGAGCCCCTCCTCGGAGACATTAAGTGGAATCAGTCTCCCTACTACAACGCTTATTGCCCCACGGGGACCCCTGTCGGCTGCGTCGCCACCGCAACCTCACAGATCATGAGGTACTGGAAGTATCCGCCTCGCGGCACCGGCTCCCACACCTCCACGACAGACGGGCAGTATGCTAATTTCAGTAAGCATTACAATTGGGACAATATGCCGGCTGCCACGCTCCGTCAGTATAATGACGATGTGGCACAGCTCTGCTACGACGTTGCAGTAGGCCTTAATATGCAATTCTCCGCCTACGGCAGCGGCACCTGGCAGTACTACGTGCCGTCTCTCCTGGCGGATCATTTCTTTTACAAGAATACCGTCAGAGACATCTATCGCTCCAATTATAACGCTTCCGACTGGGCCTCCATCGTCTACAACGAGCTGGCCAATGGCCGCCCCGTACAGTATGCGGGTTCGGGAAGGACCGGAGCAGGACACTCCTTTGTCTGCGACGGATACATGAATGGCTACTTCCACATCAATTGGGGATGGGGAGGTATGTCAGACGGCTATTTCCTCCTCCATGCCCTTGATCCCTCCTCCCTCGGCACGGGTGGGGGCAATGGTGGTTTCAACTATGGTCAGGACATCGTCATAGGCATCGAGCCGGCACAGAGACCCGACCCCAAGCCCACTCCCGACTCCGGATCAATCACCTACCTGACTCTCGACCGGCTCCGGAGGATGCTCTCCTTCGGGCAGAGTGGGCGTGTATCCTTTGGCAGTGGCTACAGTGGCCCGATGGTCCTCTTCCTCAAGGCTGCCGGCTGCGGACACTGTGAGCACACACGACCTGCCGTAGAGCTTCTGGCCAAGGAATATGGTGACAGGATCCTCTTCTACGGCTTCGATGTCGTGACCAATGGACAGTGGGGAGTCAACTGGGACTATATCCGGGGAGCGCTCGGCATAGAGACCGTGCCTCAGCTCCTCTTCATCACCAAGGAGGGCACCTATACCCTCAAGAATGGCGTCATTGAGACCTCGGTGCCGAGTGAGGGAGCCGCAATCTTCCGCCCCTATGTGGAGCGGCTGATAGATGGCAGGGGAGACGATCCTGTCCCCTCCGGTGACTACTGTCCCTCTACGGCGCGATATGCACATACCACCTATATCGCCCGGGTGGGTATCAGCAATGTCGACAATGTCACGTCGTCTGATGCCGGAGGATACTCTTACTTCGATCGTCGCCGGGTAGAGCTGACACCCGGCGAGACTTACCGTGTCACCCTCATGCCCGGCTCTGTATCGGGAAACTATCCCGAGTACTGGCGCGTATGGATTGACCTCAACGGCGACAAGGACTTTGGCTCCGATGAGATGGCTCTTGACTTCACCACCACTCAGTCCAATGTCCCGGTCGTCAAGACAATCACCATCCCCTCGTCTGCCCGCAGGGGCAGTACCCGCATGAGGGTGTCGATGAAGTGGGGATCTGCCCCCGAGGCTTGCGAAACGTTCGACCACGGAGAGGTGGAGGACTATCCGGTTCTCATTAAGGACAAGGTGACCCCTAAGCCCGACCCCGAGCCAGAGCCCGACCCCGAGCCAGAGCCTGAACCCGTGCCGGAGCCTGATCCGAAGCCCGAGCCTAAACCGGATCCCACACCGGATCCTGAGCCCGACCCCGAGCCGGAGAATGACCCCTATCCGGTCTCTTATGCCAAGGACTCCGACTATGCCTACATCAGTGAGGTGAAGATCGGTGACATGAGCAACAGCGGCACGGGTGGCGACGGCTATACCTATTACCCCAAGCAGATGATCATCGGTAATCCCGGTCGCGCCCTGTCTTTCCAACTCTCCCCGTCTTTTGCTTCCGCACAGCTCTACTGGTGCTACTGGCGAATATGGATTGATTATAATAAGGACGGACAATTCAGCTCTACCGAGCTGGTCGCCTCCAGGTATGGCAACCGCGATGTGAGCGGTTGGTTCACCCTCCCCTATCGTATGGATCCGGGGCTGTATCGCGTCCGTGTGAGTATGAAGGTCAAGGGGGGCTACCCGCAGCCTGACGAAATCTTTGACTACGGTGAAGTAGAGGATTATCGCCTGAGGATCCAATAGTACTCTTGACACACAACTCTTTCTTTCGTGCTGCATCACAAGCGTTTTCCTGTGATGCAGCACTTTTTTAATCCTAATCTCTGTATACGAGGCAGAAAATGGTGACGCTCGCCATCTTTTCCTCCGATTAAGTCCTTCCGGAAGCGTATTACCGGCGAAGTGGCTAATTCGCATTTTGATGTGCTGGGACGAGGAGTAAAAAGAGATTACCTTTGTCGATGTGATGGATTCAAGAGAAGTGGAGGGCAACTCGATAGAGAAAGAAGTCGGTGTTTCTAACTCCATAGTTGACGCTGATGAAGCGCCGGAGGTTTTGGTTGAGAGCCTCCGCCTTGGCGTTGCTCTCCCTGCGGTAGAAGTACCTCAGAATGGGGGTGGAGTTTGATCGGAGGAAGTTGGCGATATTGCGTATCTCCTCCACCTCCTTCTCTATCCCTTCCTTGGTGATGAGCATAAGATCTGTCTCCTTTATCTTGTACTTCCGATCGCTGTACCGCGGTCGGATAAGCTCGTACCACTTCCGGATCCTCTGACAGTATTTGTAGGCTTCCTCGATCTCAGGGAATTGCTTGAAGAGTATCTTCGCATGCTCCTTTTGGTCGTCGGTCCACTCCGTTTTGCGCTTGAAAAGGAGACCCCTCGAGCGGTGCAGGAGTTGCTTGAGGGTGTCATCGTTGGAGAATATTTCCTGCAGGGTCAGCTTCTCTTTTACCATCTTATTCTTCTTTCTCTCAAGGGCAAGGACCGCTTGCCGGTGACGGATTCGGACGCTCTGAAGCTGCTCAAGGATTTCGCGGAGGACGTGAAACTTGTCCGCCACCTGATAGGCATTGGGAAAGGTCGTCCTCGCCAGCCAATCATAATTCGGAGCCATG
>QWBY01001394.1_pt1 | contig 20625 bp, 16 predicted proteins | sample 1972471 | NCBI WGS metagenome assembly QWBY01 (sample SAMN09866722, study PRJNA288562) | Human gut metagenome isolate term6_stool, whole genome shotgun sequencing... | reverse complement strand
GTCGGTTCATCTGGATCAGGCAAATCAACAGTAGCAAAACTTATATCAGGTTTTTACAATGTTAATGAAGGAAGGATAAAGATAGGTGGGATTCCAATATCTGAATATTCTGACGAAGCCTTAATTAAAGCTATCTCCTTTGTTTTTCAAGACTCAAAATTATTTAAGAAGAGCATTTATGACAATGTTGCTTTAGCAAATAAAGAAGCTACAAAAGATGATGTTATGAGAGCTTTAAAATTAGCTGGATGTAATCTAATATTAGATAAATTTCCAGAAAGAGAAAATACTGTAATAGGCTCAAAAGGAGTTTACTTATCTGGTGGAGAAAAACAAAGAATTGCAATTGCTAGAGCGATTTTAAAAGATTCCAAAATTATTATTATGGACGAAGCCTCAGCATCTATTGATCCGGATAACGAGTTTGAATTGCAAAAAGCTTTCAAAAATCTTATGAAGGATAAAACAGTCATCATGATTGCACACAGGCTATCAACAATTAAAGACCTTGATGAGATACTTGTGATGGATGGCGGAAAAATTATAGAAAGAGGCTCTGATGAAGAATTAATGTCAAAAGATACAAGGTATAAGAGACTGCAAGAGATGTTTAACAGTGCTAATGAATGGAGGGTTTCAAATGAAGGAGTTTTATAAAAAAAGATTTGCTCTTACAGATAAAGGAGCAAGAAATTTAAGTAAAGCAACACTGTCCTCATTTTTCGTTTATTGTATAAACATGCTTCCTGCAATATTACTAATGATTTTTGCTCAGGAAGTTTTAGAAAATATGGGTAAAAGCAAGGGCTTTCATATAGTATTCTCGGTTTTGACCTTGATAGTAATGTATATTTTGCTTTCTGTCGAATACGATAAATTATACAGCACAACCTATCAAGAAAGTGCAGATTTAAGAATAAGGACAGCGGAGAATTTATCAAAATTACCTCTATCTTACTTTTCTAAACATGACATTTCAGACCTAGCGCAAACAATTATGGCTGATATTGAAGGTATAGAGCATGCAATGAGTCACTCAATACCAAAGGTGGGCGGCATGGCACTCTTCTTCCCACTAATATCCATCATGATGCTAGTGAGCAATGTCAAGATGGGTTTAGCTGTAATTATTCCAACAATATTAAGTTTTATATTTATACCCTTATCTAAAAAACATTCAGTTAAGGGACAAAAAAGATATTATGACGCCTTGAGAGAAAACTCAGAAAGCTTTCAAGAAAATATCGAAATGCAGATGGAGATTAAAGCCTATGGCTTATCAGAGGAAATGAAAGAAAAGCTGTATGAAAAAATGGATAAAAGTGAAAAAGTGCACTTAAAGACAGAGTTGGTAAATATTTTAACTATGTCTATATCTTCAATATTTAGTTTTATTTCCCTTGCTGTCGTAATATTTGTTGGCGTAAATCTAATTATTAATAAGGAGATAAGTGCTCTCTACCTTGTAGGATACTTACTAGCAGCTATGAAGATAAAAGACTCTCTAGATGCTTCTAAAGAGGGCTTGATGGAGATATTTTATTTATCGCCAAAAATTGAAAGACTAAAAGAAATTGAAAATCAAGATTTACAAGAAGGCGATGACTATGAACTAAAAAAATTTGATATTGATTTAAAAAATGTTGAATTTGCTTACAATAAAGATGAAAAAGTATTAGAAGGCGTAAGTTTTAAGGCTAAACAGGGAGAAGTCACCGCTTTGGTAGGTGCAAGCGGATGCGGTAAAACAACTATATTGAAACTTATATCAAGACTTTATGATTATGACAAGGGACAAATCTTAATCGATGGCAAAGATATAAAAGAAATATCAACAGAATCCCTTTTTGATAAGGTGTCTATTGTTTTCCAAGATGTGGTTCTCTTTAATCAAAGCGTTATGGAAAATATTAGAATCGGAAAGCAAGATGCAAGTGACGAAGAAGTTAAAAGAGCAGCAAAACTTGCAAACTGCACAGATTTTATAGAAAAAATGGATAAAGGTTTCGATACACTTATTGGCGAAAACGGTGCGGAGCTATCAGGCGGGGAAAGGCAAAGATTATCAATAGCCAGAGCCTTCTTAAAAGATGCACCGATATTGATCTTAGACGAGATAGCAGCAAGCCTTGATGTTGACAACGAGAAAAAGATTCAAGATTCTCTAAATAATTTGATTAAAGATAAAACAGTTGTCATCATTTCACATAGAATGAAATCCATAGAAAATGCTGACAAGATAGTAGTTCTTGAAAATGGAAAAGTAGAAAGCGAAGGCAAACATGAAGAGCTTTTACAAAAATCAAAAGTTTACAAAAATTTAATAGAAAAGACAAAAATGGCAGAAGAATTTATTTATTAGGAGGTTTAAAATGGATAATAAAAAATTAAAAGTGAAAGATTTAGTAAGCATTGGTGTTTTTGGAGTAATTTATTTTGCCTTGATGTTTGGAGTTGGTATGATGGGAATGATTCCAATATTGTTCTTAATATACCCAACAGTTTTGGGTATAATTGCAGGAACTGTTGTTATGTTATTTATGGCTAAGGTTCAAAAGCCATGGGCACTATTTATATTCGGTATGATATCTCCACTTGTGATGTTTGCTGCTGGACATACATACGTAGTTGTAGTTCTATCGCTTATCGTTATGATAATAGCAGAGTTAATTAGAAAAATTGGAAACTATAAGTCATTTAAATATAATATGATATCTTATGCCATTTTTAGCACATGGATTTGTAGTTCTATGATGCAAATGCTTTTAGCAAAAGAAGTATATGTAGAACATTGCAAGATGATGGGGGATGACTATGTAGTAGCCTTGGAAAAACTAATAACATATCCTCATATGGCTTTAGTAGCTTTAGGAGCAATTGTAGGGGGATTTATTGGAGCATATATAGGCAAGGCTTTATTGAAAAAACACTTTGAAAAAGCAGGCATTGTATAATGCCTACTTTTTCTTCAAATGCTCCCTTTAATCCCAATCCCATCAGTAAAATATTAGTAGTATTCCTTACAGGGTTAACAGTAATGCATGGAATAAATATCTGTTTTGAATTTGCGATTATTTGTATATTTTTAATATTGTTTTATTTGAATGGGTACAAAAAAACACTTTTTAAATGGATAGTTTTATGTTTAGTGCTATATTCTTTACCTAATTTTATGATTCTATCTACACTAAACCCAATACTTAAAATATTTTTAAGTATACCTATTGTCTTTAGAATGTTTTTATTGCCATTTATGGCAGCAAGCTTCATGATAAAGACCTCTGATGTAGGCGCAATAATTTCATCGATGGATAAGCTTAAAATTTCAAAAAATCTATCCATACCTATTGCGGTTATGTTTAGATTCTTCCCATCCTTTAAAGAGGAGAAGAAAAACATTAAAATGGCTATGAGAGTAAGAGGTATAAATTTTAAAAATCCAGTCAAATATCTTGAATATGTTTCAGTTCCACTGCTTATTATATCTTCGAATATAGCAGATGACATTGCAAAAGCGGCAGAAACAAAGGCAATAGAAAATCCAATTGCTAAGATCAGATATATCCATGTAAAGATACAACTAATTGATTTTATTTATGTTTTACCAGTTGCTGGATTTATTGTGGGAGGCTTAATATGGTAGAAATAAAAAATTTAAGGCTTGATTATGGTGAAGAAAAGATATTAGAAGATATATCTTTATCAATAGCTGGAGGAGAATGTGTACTCTTTACAGGTAAAAGTGGAAGTGGGAAATCATCTTTAATAAACTCTATTAATGGATTAGCTGTAAGGTATGATAATGCGAAAATAAGTGGGGAAATAATTATTGATGGTAAAAATATAAAAGATTTGGAACTTTATCAAATCTCAATGCTTGTCTCAACTGTTTTTCAAAACCCTAAGACTTATTTTTTTAATGTCAATACGACATTAGAGCTATTATTTTATTTGGAAAATATAGGTCTTACAAGGGAAGAAATGGATGTGCGTTTGAAGGACATGCTTGAAATATTCCCGATAAAAAATCTTTTGAACAGAAATATATTTAATCTATCTGGCGGGGAAAAACAAATACTTTGCATTGCGGCTTCTTATATAGCAGGCACAAAGTTCGTTGTTATGGATGAACCCTCATCGAATTTAGATATTAAAAGTATAGGTGTTTTGACTAATATGCTTAAAATACTTAAAGACAAGGGCATAAGCATAATTGTAACAGAGCATAGAATTTATTACTTGATGGATATAATTGATCGTGTCTTTTTAATAGATAAAGGAAATCTTAAAGAATCTTATAGTAGAAGTGAATTTCTAGAGTTAGATACAAGACAATTAAAGGACTTAGGTTTAAGGGACAAAAAGCTAAGTAAGTTAGAAGTTCCATATTTAAAAGATGGTGGAGAGTATCAGATAAAAGATCTTAGCTACAAATTTACTGATGATGAGTGTTTAAGTGTAAAAAATATTTCTTTTAAACTTGGTAAAATTTATGGCATAACAGGATACAACGGACTAGGAAAATCAACGCTCTTAAGATGTTTAATAGGTCTTGAGAAAAAATCGAAAGAAGAAATTTATTTTAAAGGAGAGAAGCTATCTAAAAAAGGAAGACTCAAAAACTCTTCACTTGTTATGCAAGATGTAAATCATCAATTATTCACAGATGAAGTATTCAAAGAGCTTAGCCTTGGAGTAAAGAATTTTGATGAAGAAAAGGCGAAAATCATCTTAAAAGATTTAGACCTGGACGAATTTATTGAAAGACACCCAATGAGCTTATCAGGAGGACAAAAGCAAAGACTTGCAATAGCGTCTATAATGTGTAAAGACTCTACTTTTGTTTACTATGATGAGCCAACTAGCGGCATGGATTATGCTAATATGATAAAAATATCTGAACTGATTAAAAAATATAGAAATAAAAATAAAATAATTTTTATTGTGTCCCATGATATAGAATTTTTAAATGAAGTGGCAGATGAGATTTTTAAATTGTAAAAGAAAGTCGGGTCTGTAAATGATTAAATTTTGTGTACAGTTTTATGGGTATAATTCAAAAAGCAAGTGCTATGTCAATTTTTTCTTAAGTTAATATGTACTTACTATTCTTACTAATATACAAAATAAAGATATATAATGGAAAATATAAAAGGAAAAAGGATGTAGTTATGAGCTGTCCCACCATAAAAGTTAGACCTAAAAACTAACTTGAGAAGGTCGGTTTTTATGGCAAAATATAGGACAAAATTTAAAATGAAAGTAGTAAAAAAATATTAAGAATCTAGAAACTCATATAAATATTATATACCTAATAAAATTTTAATAAGAAGATGATCAATGACTTTAAAAAGGGAATTAAAGGACTAAAATCTAAAAGAAAATAAAAATAACAAATTATATTCATCAGCAAAATTAACTATTGAAGAAGTCAATTCATTAAATGAAGAACAATTAAAAGAAAAGATAAAGAAATTATATTTAAACACATACTTATATATAACAGTGAAATATTAAGCTATAAAATATCAAAAAAACCAAAACTAAAGCTAATTCACCAATAAAATATAGAATAAAAAAATACTGTACCTATGGGTGGGAAAAGAAAACTAAATACTGAATATTGTACTAAGATAATTTACATAATATTATGGACTCTATCTAAATATTTATCTACTAATAAATTATTTAAAATCTTAATAGGAATTTGAAAATAACTCTTGAATTTTAGGAATCAAAGGGTTATTTCATTGGTTATAAATATTTAACGTTAAAAAATATTTGACCGTTAAGTAAATTTAAGTTACAATTAAGAAAATAAGATATGGAGGTGTATTTTGAAAGAAGTTCATATTTTAAATTCGTTGGAAGAAATTAATATTGTAAGCGATCCTTTAAGGCTTAAAATAATTATGACTTTAGGAAGAAGTCCAAAAAATGCTCAAGATTTATCAGATGCCCTTGGGGTTAGCAGGTCAAAAATTCACTATCACTTAAAAATTTTAGAACAAAATAAAATTATAGAGGTTGTTGATACGGAACTTATAAATGGCATCACTCAAAAATATTTTTTGCCTGTGGCCAAGGCTTTTATTCCTAATAGTGAAATATTTAATAAAAATTTAGAAGAGAAGGTATTTTCTTTTAAAATTTCTGGCAAATCTTATAAATCATTCGAAAAAGACTTAAATGATTTAATAAAAAAATATAGTGAAGATGAAGATACCCAAGAAAGTTTTCAAGTACAAATTTATAAATTATCTTAAAACCAGTAAGTTAATCCTTACTGGTAAAAAAATACACAACTGTCAAATAAATCAAAACGTTAAATATAAGGAGAATGTTAAAAATGATTAAAAATAAAGATTTTTATGTCCTGCTTTTAGGACGACTAATAACAAATTTTGGAGATAGCCTTTATGCAATTGCATCAACTCTTTTGGTCTATAAAATGAGTGGATCTACAATTTATTCGGGCCTTACTCTTTTTCTTACCTCATCAACGGCCATAGTTCAATTACTATTAAGTCCAATTTTGGATAAAATTAATATGAAAAAATTTTTGATTTTATCTCAATTTTTTCAAGCAGTCTTGATTTTAATTATTCCATTTTTATATAAATTAGGAAAATTAAGTGTCTATCACATAATGATAATAATGCCAATAATTTCATTGATTAATCAACTTGTTTATCCAGGTCAAGTATCATTACTTCCAAAAATATTATCTGAAAAAGAACTTGTTACAGGAAATTCTTTGATGACTATGGCTTATCAAGGGTCAAATGCAATTTTTGATACCCTTGCAGGTTTTATAATTTCAATGTGTGGTTTTATGACAGCATTTTTTGCTGATTCCATAAGTTTTATTTTGACTGGAATTTTATTTTGTTTTTTATCAAAAAAACTTAGCCATTCCAAAAAAATAGAAGAAAAATCAAAAGAAAATCTAATAAAAAATCACTTCAAATCTCTTAAAGATGGACTTGATTTGTTTAAAGATTCAAGAATTTTTGCCCTAGTTTTTGGAATAGTTTTTATTAATTTTTCTGCTACATCAATAAGTGCAGTTTTACCTGCTTTTGCTGAAAATGAAATATTTTATAGTTTGATGCTTGCAGGAATGGGAGCAGGCCTTTTACTTGGTTCTTTATTTGCAGGATTTCCAAAACTAAAAGAAATTTCTCTTGGTAAATTATATATTTATGGAATGATGATTGTAGCTTTAGCTTGGATACTTTTTTCTAATTTTCAAAATAATATAAAAATAGGAGTAGTTTTGTATGGGCTTGGATGGTTTGTTGTAGGCCTTGTAAATGTTTATGCTCAAACTATGGTTCAAATAATAGTTCCAAGTGAAAAAATCGGCTCTGCTATGGGAACTATGGTTGGAATTTCTACTTTTATGGCACCGATAGGTGCTTTATTTGGTGGATTTTTAGGAGAATATTTATCAAGTTCAAAGGCTATATTTATCGGATCTTTTATTATATTTTTAGTAGCTATCTTTTGGTATTTAAATAAAAATATTAGAAAATTACCATCAGTTAATGAATTTAATAAAGTTTTGGAAAAAATTAATTAAAAGGCAAGCCTTATTTTCATACTGATATAATGACATTTTATTTACTATGCACGAATTTAATAATATAATGAATCAAAAGAGATATGAGCGTGGCTACAACTAATTTAAACAGAAGAACAGATAAAGATATAAAAATATCTTATAAAATTTACTAATAGGTTAAATAATATCTAAAAATTTTTAAAAAACTGGAAAAATTATTTATACATGGATAATTGGCTCTATGCTTTTTTGAATAGGGTGTGGAAGTAAATATGCCAATGAGAAGAAAAAAATAGAAAGTTAAGGAGAAAGTTATGTGGTTAATTTTTGGAATAGGTGCCATAATATTTGCATTTTTAAATGTGATGGCAACAATAAAAAATAAAAATGCACAACGATATAGATTTTTGAGTTTGTCTTTAACAGCTTTAACAGTATGCGCATTATATTTTGATGGAGCTAGCCGTGTAATCAAAGAAGACTGGAGCTCTCTTATGGACATTATGCCTACAATGAGCAAAGCATTATGGGTTCTAGTTATATTGTCTATAGCTATAAACTCTGTATCTATTTTAAAAAGAAATGACTAAAGAAAAATTAATTTTAAACAAATAATGATTTTACAAAAAATAATATTTTGAAATTATCGATTAATGATAAAAAATAAGGATAAAAATATGAAAAAATTTATACTAGGATTGGTAGCTATTATGTTAATATCTCTATTTAGTAGTTGTGGTCTAAAAAGAGATGAAGATAATCCTTTGTCAGGAAAAGATACTGATAAAAGAATTCTTATGTGTTTGAATAAAGCTTATCCAGAACATAATTTTAAAGCTGTTAAATCATTTGATAGGCAAAAAAATGAGGGAATGATTGAAGATGAAAATGGCATAAAGTTTAAGGTTAGGGATTTGATATATGATAATATATACCACTTTGCCTGCAGAGATGAATATCTTGCTACAATTTTAAAAAAAGAAGATTTTTTTAAAAAGGCGAAAAAAATTGTAGTGGAAAAATACGGTCAAAAATTTATATATGACGAAAGTGTTATGGCTATAGAAATAATTTATGATGAGAATAACAAAATAACAACAGATAAGATAAGTCAAATGATTATTGAAGTTTTAAATATAGCAAAAACTCCAAAACTTATATATCCAGAAAATCAAGAATTTTCAACAGGCGTTGTTAATTATTACACATTGCCAGCTCTAGGTGTCCTTCAATGTTATATAGAAAAAAATCAAATTGGAGAAACAGAATTATTTTATTTTTCTGATAATTCTATGGATAAGGCTTTAATTAAAGAAAAGATAGATAAATTATATGAATCTGTGGATGAGTAATAAGAAGAGTAATTTTTGTTTAAGATAAGAAACTGATAACAAAGCAGTAAATAAAATAAAAAATATATGAGAAAGGAAGTATTTACAATGGGACTTGATGTATATGCTGGGACTTTAATTCGCTATTATATGAATAATTGGAAAACTGTTATTCAACAATTTGCTGAAGATAATGGATTGAAATATGAAACTATAAGAGTTCAAGATGAAGATGGAGAAGATGACGAAGAGCTTTCTTTAGAAGAAACCAAAGAAATTGTTCTTGAATGGAAAGAAGCTATTGAAAAAGGTTTAGAAATAAATTCTAAATCGATATGGAATGAGGATTATGATACAACTCCTTATTATACAGATAAACCAGATTGGGATGCCTTAAATGCATTATTACTTTACATTGCTTCAAAATATACTAACAAAGACTTGCCAAAAACAATGGAAAAAAATATGGATATTTATAAACATCCTATTGTGTCAGAATTTCTTCAAACAAAAGATTTTCGCCTATCCTTATTTGATGGAAATGGTTGGTGGCTACCTATTGATAGGGATATAATGTTCGATTATTATTTGCCAAATTCAGAAAAAAGTGTTTTGGCAACAAGCCGTTTGCTCCTTGATGAATTGAATGTATATAATTCTTTTGAATGGAAGGCTGATAGGAATACAATAATTTCATGGAGCAAAACAGAAGGTTATCCTGTTGATAAAATTTATAGCAAAGAAAAAGGAATAGAAAAAGTTTGTGAAAAGCAAATTTATAATACTGAATCTTTAGCAAAATTTGCCTTTTCCATTTTATGGCAAGCAGCAGAATTTTCACTTGAACATGGAGTTGTTATAATTTTTGATTATTAGATTATAATTAAGTGTGTAAATTTATTTATGAATTAGATAATTCAATAAGCATTTTATAAGATATGGCTTAAGGCAGATTTTCTGAAAAAAGTACGATAAAAAAATGAAAATACACTATACATTAATGTAGAAGATAATATAGAAGAAAATTTAAAAATTAGATCTTATAAATCTATATTTTTATACAAAAATAGCAAAATAAAAATTTAAGAAGTACCATTCTAAATTCTTATAAAGACTTAGGAGTGGTACTTTTTTTGTAAGAAAATTTTTATTTTAAAATCTAGAAATATTTTTATGTTATTTTTAAAAATTCAAAATAAGCTTATAATTAAAATGATATTTTTCTATTTTCTTTTTCGAAAAAAGATGATAAAATATTTTTAATAATATATCTAATTATTCAACTAAAATAATCTGAGTTTTTAGATAAGTATTATTGAAAAATTTTTTTAAGGAGGTTTTTTATGAAAAAAACTAATTGGAAGGGACGTTTTTTTAGTCTTTTATTAGCTTTTGTATTGTTATTGCCAACAATATCATCATCAAGCGTAAAAGCAGCGCCCGCAAATGACAAAAATGATGGACAAATTAAGCATGTAACTGAAATTTCATTTACAATTTACAATTATGCAATAGGTAATGATGCAAATTCTATCCAAGTTAATTGTCAAACAGATGGCGTAAGACCAACAAATTATGAGCTTATGGTATACGATAAGGACAAAGATGAATTTGTACCAGTTAAGGGAAAGTTACAAGCAGATATTCAGTATAGGTTAAAAATTAATTTTTCGCCAAAAGATGGATATGATTTTGAAGGATTGACAAAAGAAAAAATAAAATTGGGAGCTATTGGTTCAGCTATTAGATATAGGGAAAATAAAAAAGAAGCATTATTTGATATGCCAACATTAACTGTAACTCCTGAATTTAAAACTTTAAAATTTGAAACTAACGGCGGAAGTACAATTAATTCAGTTACAAAAACACAAGATAGCACAATTGAACTAGACCAATATAAACCTACAAAAGACGGTTTTATCTTTGATGGCTGGTATAAGGATAAAGAATTAAAAGAAAAAATCACTCAAGTAAAACTTAGTGAAGATATGACAGTCTATGCTAAGTGGAAAGCAACTCAACTACCACCTGTTAAAATGTTTGCTTTGAATTTTATTACAAATGGAGGTTCTGCTCTAGATACAATTATATGTCCAGAAGGAAAAGTAGTTGATTTAGAAAAATATGTACCAGAAAAAGAAGGATATATTTTTGACGGTTGGTATTTAGATGAAGAACTTGCTAATAAGGCTAGTCAAATAAAAATTGAAAAAAATACATCAGTTTATGCTAAGTGGACAAAAAAAGAACAACCACCAAAACCAGTAAATTATTTTACCTTAACATTTGATACTGATAAAGCAGAAGAAATAAAACCAATAACAAAAGAAGAAAATACAATAATTGATCTAAATCAATATTTACCAAAAAAAGAAGGTTTTATTTTTGATAGCTGGTATAAGGATAAAGAATTAAAAGAAAAAATTACCCAAGTAAAACTTACAAAAGATATGACAGTTTATGCTAAATGGATTGCAAAAATACCTCCTGTTGTAACTGAAGAATTTACAATTACAATAGATCCTAACGGAGGAAATTGGAATGGCGATACAAAAGCAAAAGTTATGAAAATTAAAAAAGGCGATTATATCACACTTCCACAAGCACCTAGCAAAAAAGGTTATACATTTTTGTATTGGAAAGGTTCAAACTATAAACCAGGAGATAAATATAAAGTAGAAAAAGATCATACTTTTGTAGCTCAATGGAAAAAGAATGAAATAAAAATTAATACAAACAATAATTCAAAAACAAAAGCAAAAAATTCTCCAAAAACAGGAGTTAATTCAATTGCATTTGTGAGTGTAATATTAATACTTATTTCAAGTTTAGGACTTTTTGTAATAGGAAAAAAGCAAAAAACAAATAAATAATTGCTTAAAAATAACAAAAATTTTTGGAGATAGAATGAAAATTCTATCTCCTTTATTTTTTATTTATTTTATTGACAAAAATATTTTTTATAATTCTTGAAATCAAATCAAAACTTAGTATAGTAAGATTAAGGTCAAAGATGGTCAGAAAATGATGGAGGTTTTATGAAATATCAAGATTATTACGAAATATTAGGTGTAGATAAAAAAGCGAATGCTGATGAAATTAAAAAGGCTTATAGAAAGCTTGCAAAAAAATACCACCCTGACCTTCATCCTGATGATAAAGAAGCCAGCAAAAAATTTGCAAAAATAAATGAAGCTTACGAAGTTTTATCTGATGAGAATAAGAGAAAACAATACGATATGTTTGGACAAAGTGGAAACTTTAGTCAAGGTCAAAATTTTGACCCTTCTCAATATGGTTTTTCAGATATTTTTTCAAATTTTGGAGCTGGAAATGGATCTTATACCTACACAAGTAGTACAGGAGGTTCCTCTGGATTTTCAGATTTTTTTGAAACTTTGTTTGGTGGAGGAAGAGCATCTTCAAGATCTTCTTCAACAAATTTTGGAGGATTCGGTTCAAGTTTTAAAAATGGTTTTAGCAAAAATAAAAAATCAAAAATTAAAGCCAAGGTTAATATATCACTAGATGAAGCAATGAGTGGCGTATCTAGAACGCTAAAAATTAAAGATAAAGAAACAAATTCTATTAAAGAAATAAATATAAATGTTCCAAGTGGAATGACAAGTGGCAAAAAATTAAAAATTGATGGTTCAAAATATAATTTGAATGCTGATATTTATGTGACAGTAGAAATTGAGGAAGATTCAACTTACAGGCTTGATGGGCTTGATATTATTAAAAAGGAAAGAATTTCTCCTTGGGATGCCTATTTTGGCGAAAAAATTACTGTCGATAGTCCAAATGGAAAATTTAAAATAAATATTCCAGAAAAAATTGAAGCTGGAAACAAAATTAGGATTAAGGGTAAGGGATATAAGGATTTAAAAGGAAAAATTGGAGATCTTTATATAGAAATTCTTATCGATAATCCAAAAAATTTAAGTGAAGATCAAATTGACCTATATAAAAAATTAAAGGAAATAAATTAGGGGGATATGATTATGGATTTTAACAAATTTACTCAAAAATCAACAGAAGCTATTAATGAAGCAAGTCAATTAGCAATCAAAAATGCCAACCCAGAAGTTGGCATCATCCACCTAGCTTACGCTTTGATAGAAGATTCAGATTCTTTCGTAAGCCAAGTTTTGTCTAATATGGACTTGTACAAAAAAGTACTTAACAAGATGGAAGAAAAAATGGAAAATTTGCCAAGCCAATCAGGTTCAGCAAATATTTATCCAAATACAATTTTTCAAAGAGTTTTATTAAAAAGTGAAGATTGTGCAAAGAAAATGGGAGATTCTTTTATCTCAACAGAACACATTTTCTTAACTATTCTAAATGAAAATACTGAATTAAGCGATTATTTTAAGGAGATTGGTTTAAGCGCTAAAAATTTCTCAAATGAGCTTGAAAAGGTCAGAAAAGGTCAAAAAATTACTAACGATAATCCAGAAGAAACAAACAATCCTTTGGAAAAATATGGTAGAAATTTGACAAAAGAGGCAAGAGAAGGAAAAATCGATCCAGTTATTGGACGTGATAGTGAAATTAGAAATTGCCAAAGAATTCTTTCAAGAAGAAAGAAAAATAATCCTGTTTTAATTGGTAAACCAGGTGTTGGTAAAACTGCAATTGTCGAAGGTCTTGCTCAAAGAATTGTAAATAAAGATGTGCCAGAACCTCTTCAAGGAAGAACAATATTCGCCCTTGATATGGCAAGCTTAGTTGCAGGAGCAAAATACAGGGGACAATTTGAAGAAAGATTAAAGTCAGTTATTGATGAAGTAAAAAAATCTGATGGACAAATAATTATGTTTATTGACGAGCTTCACACAATTGTTGGCGCTGGCAAAACAGAAGGTTCAATGGATGCTTCAAATATAATGAAACCAATGCTTGCGCGTGGAGAAATTAAAGTAATTGGTGCAACAACTTTAAATGAATATAGAGAAAATATTGAAAAAGATGGAGCCCTTGAAAGAAGATTCCAAAAAGTTTTGGTTGATGAACCAAGTGTAGAAGATACAATTTCAATTCTAAGAGGAATTAAGGATAAATATGAAATTTATCATGGGATAAGAATTCAAGATCAAGCAGTAATTGCAGCAGCAGAGCTTTCAAATAGATATATAACTGATAGATTTTTGCCAGATAAGGCTATAGATTTGATGGATGAAGCTTGCGCAACTGTAAGAACTGAAATTGATACAATGCCAGAATATTTGGATGAAGAAAAAAGAAGAATTTTACAAGTTCAAATTGAAATTGCTGCTCTTAAAAAAGAAGATGACGAAAAGAGTAAGAAAAGATTAGAATCTTTGGAAAAAGAATTAGCAGATGCCAATGAAAGATACAAAGCTGATTTTAATAAGTGGAAAAGCCAAAAAGATTCTATAAATTCTGTTAAAGATATAAAAGAAGAAATTGACAAGGTAAAAGTAGAAATTGAAAAGGCAGAAAGAAATTACGATTTTGAAAAATTATCTGAGCTTAAATATGGAAAACTTACAGAACTTGAAAATAAATTAAAGGAAAAAGAAAAAGACCAAGAAAATAATTCATCTATTAAAGAAGAAGTAACAGATGAAGATATAGCAGATGTAGTTTCAAATTGGACAAATATTCCTGTAAATAAACTTGTTGAAAGTGAAAGAAGTAAAATTTTGGGACTTGCTGACAAGTTGCACGAAAGAGTTATTGGACAAGATGAAGCGAAAAAAATATGATTAGGATTGATATGTCAGAATATATGGAAAAATATTCTGTATCAAGATTAATAGGAGCAGCTCCTGGTTATGTTGGCTACGAAGAGGGCGGTCAATTGACAGAAGCTGTAAGACGAAATCCTTATTCAGTAATTTTGTTTGATGAAATTGAAAAAGCTCACCCTGATGTTTTTAATATTTTACTACAAGTTTTGGATGACGGAAGACTTACAGATAGCCAAGGAAGAACTGTTAATTTTAAAAATACAATTATAATTATGACATCAAATATTGGTTCTTCATATTTAATTGATGGATTAAAAGAAGATGGAAGTATTGATGAAGAAAACAGAAAACTTGTCGATTCATCTTTAAGAAATTCTTTTAAACCAGAATTTTTAAATAGAATTGATGATATTGTAATGTTTAAACCATTAACATCAGATCAAATATATAAAATTATTGATTTACAAATTGCAGATATTTCAAAAAGACTTGAAAGTCGTGAAATTACAATCGAACTTAGCAAGAAAGCTCACGAATATATTTTAGATAAATCCTACGACGTTGAATATGGTGCAAGACCAATCAAGAGATTCTTGCAAGCAAATATTGAAACAAATCTAGGAAGAAAAATTATCGAAGGAAATGTAATGGAAGGCGATCATGTCATAATAGATTTAGATAAAAATAATGAATTAGAATATCAAGTTAAAAATTAAGAATAAATATAAAAAGAGAAAATTTCTTTTTGAGATTTTCTCTTTTTATTTTGTTTAAATTACCAGAAAAAATATTTTTTTAAAATAAAATTTTCAATTATATTTATTCAACGAAGTATTTTAAAGCCCAAATATTTGAAAAAAATATGCAGGCAAAAAAACCTAAAACACACAAGATATTGTGGCTCTTGTTTTAATATATCTATATATGGTATACTATAAGAGTATTAAAAAAGGAGTGCAAAATGGTTAAAGTTGTTAAAAGAAATGGTCAAAAGGTGGATTTTGACAAAGAAAAAATAAAAATAGCTATAGAAAAAGCTATGAATTCTCCAAATGGTGTTTATATAGAAAATCAAGCAGAAAAAATAGCAGATGAAATTGAAAAAAGAGCAGAAAATAAAAGAGAAATTTCAATTTATCAAATCGAAGATCAAGTTTATTACAAACTAATTGATAAAAAAAATCCTGCAACAGCAAAATCATACGAAGCTTACAGGTCAGTCCATGCTTATAAAAGAGAAGCAAATACAACAGATGATGATATAATAGGTCTACTTGAAAGAACAAATATTGATGTAATGGATGAAAATTCCAACAAAAATCCATTGATTGCTTCAACTCAAAGAGATTTGATAGCAGGAGAAGTATCAAAAGATTTGGCAAAAAGAAAACTAATTGATGCAGACCTTGTAGAGGCTCACGAAGATGGAGCAATACATATTCACGATCTTGATTATTTGATTCAACCAATTTTTAATTGTTGTTTGGTAAATATGAAAGATATGTTAGATAACGGAACAGTTATAAATGGGAAGACAATTGAAACGCCCAAATCTTTTCAAGTAGCTTGTAATGTTATGACTCAAATTATTGCCCAAATCGCCTCAAACCAATACGGTGGTCAATCAATAAATATTTCATGTCTTTCAAAATATTTGGAAGTTTCCTATAATAAAAATTATAAGTTAGCAAAAGAAATTTTATCAAATGAAGATGAGATAAAGGCAATGGCTAAAAAATTAACTCAAAGAGATTTGGAATCTGGTATTCAAACAATCCAATACCAAATCAATACCCTTATGACATCAAACGGCCAAGCACCTTTTGTGACTTTGTTTATGCACACAGACGAAAATGATCCATACTTGGACCAAACTGTAAGAATAATTGAAGAAATTTTAAAACAAAGATTACAAGGAATAAAAAACGAAGCGGGAGTTTATGTTACACCAGCTTTTCCAAAATTAATCTATGTTTTGGATGAAAATAATATAAAAAAAGAAAGCAAATATTACTACCTAACAGAATTATCTATAAAATGTACAGCAAAAAGAATGTATCCTGATTATATTTCCGCCAAAAAAATGAGAGAAAATTACGAAGGAAATGTATTTTCTCCAATGGGATGCAGGGCATTTTTGCCGCCATACAAGGATGAAAATGGAAATTATAAATTTGATGGCAGATTTAATATTGGAGTTTGCACAATCAATCTCCCACAAATTGGAATTCTTGCAAAAAATGATGAGGAAAAATTCTTTGAAATTTTAAATAAGAGAATGGATCTTGTAAAAAGAGTTGGAATTTTAAGATATGAACATTTAAAAAATGTAACAAGCGATTCATCTCCAATTCATTTCCAACACGGAGCAATAGCAAGACTTAAACCTCATCAAAGAATTGAACCACTTTTAAAAAATGCTTACGCAACAGTTACCATTGGATATATTGGAATATATGAAGCATGTAAACTTGTAAAAGGTGTAAGTCATACAAGCAAAGAAGGCAAAAAATTTGCTTTAAAAATAATGAATTTATTAAATGAAAAAAAACAAGAATGGATAAAAGAAACAGGACTTCAATTTGCAGTTTATGGAACACCAGCAGAAAATCTTACAAATAGGTTCGCTTCAATCGATAGAAAAAGATTTGGAGAAATTGAAGATGTAACCGACAAGGGTTATTATACAAATTCTTTCCATGTTGATGTAAGAGAAAATATATCAGCTTTTGAAAAATTTGATTTTGAATCAGAATTTCAAGACCTATCATCAGGAGGATGTATTTCCTATGTAGAAATTCCAAATATGGCAAACAATTTAAAAGCTCTTGGAACAATCGTTGAATATATTTATAACCATATCCAATACGCAGAATTTAATACAAAATCAGATTATTGTGCAGAATGCGGTTATGATGGAGAAATGCTTTTAAATGACGATAACGAATGGTATTGTCCACAATGTGGCAATAAAGACAGGGCAAAACTAACTGTCGTAAGAAGAACTTGCGGATATTTGGGAGAAAATTTCTGGAACGAAGGAAGAACCAAAGAAATAAAAGCAAGGGTTTTGCATATATAATAAAAAGTCTACGTTAGTAGACTTTTTTTATGGAGGATTTATGAGATACGGGCAAATTAGAAAATATGATGTGGCAAATGGTCCTGGGATTAGGACCTCCTTTTTTGTCACAGGCTGTCATGCAAATTGCAAAAATTGTTTTAATAAAGAATATATGGATCCAAATTTTGGAAATTTGTGGACAGATAAACAAACTCAAGAGATAATTACCTATTTAAAAAAAGATGAGATAGAAGGTCTTACTATTTTGGGAGGAGAGCCTTTCGAATCGACAGAAGATTTGATTCAAATTGTAAAAAAAATTAGGGACGAATCAGACAAATCGATTTGGATTTTTTCTGGATTTTTGTATGAAATTTTAGTCAATATTGAAAATGCAAAAAAACTTTTATCTATGTGCGATGTTTTAGTCGATGGACTTTTTGTTGAAGAATTAAAAGATTTGAGATTAAAATTTAAAGGCTCATCAAATCAAAGAACAATTGACCTACAAAAATCTTTAAAAAATGAAAAAGTAATCCTTCTAGATGGGTATAATTAGAATAGAAATAAAATTTAGGAGGATTAAATGGAACTTAATAAAAAGAGAAAAGGAGTAGGTGGAATAGTTATAGCAATAATTGCAGTGATTGCTCTTGCTATAATTGTGTTAATACCTTCATATAACGGACTTGTAAAACAAAAAGAACAACTTGACGAATCCTATGCACAAGTTCAAAATGTTGTTCAAAGAAGAGCAGACTTGATTCCAAATCTTGTAAGCACAGTTAAAGGATATTCAAAACACGAAAAAGATACCTTAACAGAAGTAACAAATGCAAGATCAGGAATACAAAACGCAAAAGGCCCAAAAGAATTGGCAGAGGCAAATGAACAAATGTCCCAAGCTATAAGAAGTATCAATGTAGTTGCTGAGGCCTATCCAGATTTAAAAGCTGACAAGCAATTTACCCAACTTATGGACGAACTTGCTGGAACAGAAAATAGAATTTCAGTAGAAAGAAAAAATTATAACGCAGAAGTAAAAGCTTATAATACAAAAGTTAAATCATTTCCTACAAGTATTTTTGCAAAAATGATGGGATTTGATAAGGCAGAATATTTTGAAGCCGATGCGTCAGCCCAAGATGCCCCAGAAGTAAATTTCGGTAGCTAGGTAGACTATGAGAAAAAGAAAGAATATAATAGTAACTATTTTATTTGCCTTTATTCTTCTTTTTCTACCTCAAAAATCTTTTGCAGATGATTTGCCACAATCGCCAAATACTTATTACTATGACGAACTCAATTTAATAAACCAAGAAACCAAAGACCATCTTACAAAAGTAAACAAAGAACTTGAACAAAAAACAGGAGCTCAAGTAATTTATGTTTCCCTAAAAGATGTAGAGGATCAACCAATGCAAGTTGGAACAGATCTTTTAAATAAATGGAAAATTGGAGATAAAGAAAAAAATAATGGAGTTTTGATTTTAATTTCCCAAAGAAAAGGCCAAGAAAAAAAAGATATTTCAATTATCACAGGCTATGGAATAGAGGGAAGATTAAATGATGGTAAAGTTGGAAGAATAATCGATGAATATATGCTAGATTATATGAGAGATGGAGATTTTTCCAAAGGAATTACAGAAGGATTCAATGCGATTGTTTCACAAATTGCAGAAGAATACCAAGTAGAATTGACTGGCGATTATGACGAATATGCTGATAGGCTAAGAGAAGATAAAGACGATGAAATAGATTTAAGAACTTTAATAATAATATTTATAATATTTATGATATTCTCAAGATTTTTTGTAAGCCGAGGAGGCTTTAGAAACGGAGGATATGGTGGCTTCGGCGGATTCGGGGGCTTTGGAGGAGGATCTTTTGGAGGATTTTCTGGAAGCTCTGGAGGATTTTCTGGAGGAGGTTTCTCCGGTGGAGGAGGCTCATCTGGTGGAGGAGGAGCTAGCAGAGGAATATAAAATAAGTAAGCAAATAGAAAACTATTTGCTTATTTTTTTTGCAAATTTTTAAAATTTTTAAATTTAAAATATCTAATTATTTTATTTATTAATAAAATTCTTATACTTTAAATATTTTTACTTGACTTTATATATATATAATGGTGGCATACAAATAATATTTAAGGAGTGTAATATGAAAAATAATAAAAAATTAGTGATGGGTTCAGTCATCGCTCTAGCACTATCAGTAGGTGTTATAGCACCTAATTTAACAAAAGCAGAAGAAGCTGCTTTGGAAACAAGTAAGTTAGAAATAAAAAATGAAGCTGACAATCAAATTAAAAAAGATGTACAAGCTGAGTTGAAAAAAGATGATACTAAAGAAGCTACAGAAAACAAAGCTGATAATGAAAATATTGGAAAAATATTAGAAAAAAAAGAGGTTAAAAAAGAAGAAATTAAACCTGCAAATATTGCAAAAGTTAAAAATTTAGCACCTGTAACTCTAAATGATAATAAAAAAGAAGCTGAAGAATTACAAAAAGCTAAGGAATCAGTAAAGGCAAATATTAACGCTGCAGATTTAAGTGATTTTCAAAAAGCTCATTTTACACAAAAAGTAGACAATGCAGCTACAAAAGAAGAAGCAAAACAATATCAAATAGAAGCACAAGACTTAGCTACTTATATACTAGAAGTAAAATTTAGCTTACCAGAACTAAAAGAAGGTCAAGATATAAACGAAATTTTAAACTCATTCAACAAAGCTCTTGATAAAGCACAAGTTGATAAAGTTAAAAAATCAGTAGTAGATCCTGAAGGATTCAAAGAAGACCAAGAATTAGAAAATTTAAAAGCACAAACAAAAGAAGAAATCGATAAATTAGATTTAAGTCAAGTACAAAAAGATCATTTCAAATCATTAGTAGATGAAGCAAAAGATAAAAATGCAGTAAATAAAGTAAAAGAAGATGCA
>QWBY01000803.1_pt1 | contig 20631 bp, 16 predicted proteins | sample 1972471 | NCBI WGS metagenome assembly QWBY01 (sample SAMN09866722, study PRJNA288562) | Human gut metagenome isolate term6_stool, whole genome shotgun sequencing... | reverse complement strand
TCCTACTCCGCATAGTAAAACTATCTTCAATCCAGCTTTTCGTTCCACACAATATTTGGCTGCGGGAGTGATACCCATTTGGAAAATCCTGAATAATTTGCAATTTCGCAATGAGTTCTATGTTTTTGCTCCATTTCGGCAGATTTACGAAGGTGAAAATATGGTTCCCTATTATGGAAAAGCCTTTACGAAGTATCATTTTATGGGCGAGAGTTCCTTAGTGCTCGATCTCTCTTTCGCTTCGATTAGTCTTTATGCCAATTACTATGATTATCCAGCACGTAACTGGAACTTCGGTATAAATATCGGTCTGTTGGTATTCAGTCCTAAATTCTTGGAATAAGAAAAAATCTATTTATCTGAAAATGGGTACGATAGAAAAAAATCATATATTAGAGGTAAAAAAATAAGATAAAAAGATACGTCGGAATAAAATTATTCCTATCTTTGCAACCGCAAACGGCTCCGTAGCTTAACTGAATAGAGCATCTGACTACGGATCAGAAGGTTACAGGTTTGAATCCTGTCGGAGTCACTCAATGCAAGGTTGTTCAAGCGAGAACAACTATATGAAAAAACAGATTTGGAAATGGCTCCGTAGCTTAACTGAATAGAGCATCTGACTACGGATCAGAAGGTTACAGGTTTGAATCCTGTCGGAGTCACAAAAAGGGTCCCATATAATCTATATGAGACCCTTTCTTTTTGGAATTCTGTCCTTATTTTTAGCTCTCTTATTTCCGATTTCGTCGGAATAAGAGGGGATTTAATGTTCGTCTAAAATCTCGTTACTATCTTCTTCGCTATTTCCGTCGTCTTTTTGAGAAGCCGGTTTAACCACCCATGCGCTCAATTCATATAATGCATATAAGGGAACGAATACGACAGACAAAGTAAATGGGTCGCTCGATGGTGTGATAAACGCAGCTAATATAAGTAGTATGACGATAGCATGTCGGCGATAAGTTTTGAAAAAACGTCTTGTGATAAGCCCCATGTTCGACAACAACCAGCACAGCAGGGGTAATTCGAATACGAGTCCCATAATAAAATTAAGTGTGAGGAAGTTGCTCATGTATGAGTCCAGTGAGATTTGGTTAGGAACCATTTCGCTCACTTGGTACTCTGCCAAAAAACGCAACGTTAACGGAAATACAAGAAAATATCCCACTCCGATACCGATAAAGAACATGATATTTCCTGCGAGAAATGCCCCTCTGGCATGTCGTTTTTCGCCGGCGTATAATCCCGGACTGACGAAAGTCCACAGTTGATAGATGACATATGGAAACGCAAACAACAAGGCAATCCACATGGACGTGCTCATGTGGATAAAAAACTGGGAAGCTAATTGTATATTGATAAGTTTTACCTCGAAATGGTCGTTGCAAAAATCCGGTAAGATGGACGTGTGTTGGCTCAGGTCACAAAGTAGCCGATATAATATGAAATCAGAATGACAGGGCGCAAGGATAATGCTGTCGAATATTCGAGGCATGAGAGTAAAAAACACGACCGATAAGAGGATAATTGCACCGACCGAGCGTAGTATGACTCTGCGCAGGTCATCGACATGATCCCAAAAACTCATCTCTTTCAGCTCGTTATCCATGAATGTGTCGTGGCTCTACAAGTGTGGTAAAACCGTAAAATATCATTTATACATGAGAATGCAGAAATGATAATGATTATAATTATAGTGAACGATCGAGTAATTATTTCCCTTCTTCCTTTTTCTGTTCCTCGTTTTTGGAGACCGGAGCATTTATTTCCTCTTCGATTTCGTCCGAAAGCTTATAACCATCACCGCCAATAAGCTTAACACCGTTATATTCGTACGGGTTATGACTTGCACTGATCATGACAGCAATGTCTGCATTATTTTTTCTAGCAATATATGCAACCGCCGGTGTCGGTACAATACCCAAATCATAAACTATGCCACCCTCAGCAATTACCCCAGACATTAAACTCATTTGAAGCATCTTGCTTGAAATTCTTGTATCCATCCCGACCACAACAGTAGGTCTTTCTTTTTTTATATATTTTACAATTGCTCTTCCCGTTTTATATAGGAACTCGTTTGTTAGCTCTTTATTTGCTATTCCTCGAGCTCCGTCCGTACCAAAATACTTTTTCATATTACCTCCGGATTCTATTATGAATTTTATCGGCAAATTTCAAGAGATTTTCTTTTTGGTTATTCTCTTCAACCAAAGTCAACTTAAAAACCTCATTTAAAGTTTTTCCAATAAGGGCACCTTTAATTCCAATTTTCATCAGGTCATCGCCGTTTATATCAACCTCTCTAATAGAACTTGGAATCGAACCCCTCTCTATATTATGAATGATTTTTGCTATTTTGTCAATTTTTTCACTTTCTGCAGACGAAACGCCCCACACAATTTTGATGAAATTATAAACATCATAAAAATCAGAAAGTAAACCTATACCGTATCTATTCAAAATCTTCACACAAACTTCTAAATAATCTTCCAAAGAATTGTAAAACCCAATAAGTTCTTTTATTTTTATAATCTGTTTATTTCTAAAGCCAAGAAAATTCAGAAATGATTCAATGTCTTTAATTTCAAATTTAATAATTAATATAGATATAAATATATCATATTTTATTCTATATTTTTCTAAACAATTTTTAAATAAATTATATTTCTGTTTATATTCTCGTTCATAAGTTCTTTTATTAATAAATCCTATTTCACAAAGTAAATTAAATACTAAATCATCTTGTTTTAAAATAATTGTTTTTAACTCGTTATATTTATAGTCATCACTAATATTTTTAATTAAATAAAAATTTTTAAAAATCTCAGAATAAGTTTCTTTTTGAAATTTAAAACTTAGTAGTTCTCTAAATTTTAGAGCTCTGATAATTCTTTTTGCATCTTCTAAAATTCTTTTTCTAGGACTTGCAATAAAACTTATTCTACTATTCTTTAAATCTGAGATACCGTTTGTAAAATCTAAAATTTTCTCATTTCTGTCCATATATATTGCATTAATTTTAAAATCTCTTCGTCTTGAATCGACCTCGGGCTTATTAGTAAAAATTATTCTCGGTTCACAAGTTTTACCATAAAATTCTTTTCTCATAGGTGTAAACTCAAACTTTAATCCCGTCTTCTTATCTATAAGCTTTATTGATTTATAATATTTTTCGTATCTCAAAAATTTGAATTCTTCTTGAAAAAATCTATCTTTAAAAACAATAAGCGATTTAACATTTATAGCCACATCAAAATCAGAGGTACGTCTATTAAGAAGATAATCTCTAACTGCACCTCCAACCAAATATGCCTCATATCCCGACAACTCATATATTTTGTTTAAAATATAAATCGCTCTTTTTAAATATTTGATTTCAAATTTCTTGTTCATATCTTATTTATACCCGAATTTTATGTAATAAAAAAAGCCCCGAGGGGCTTTCGGTTTAATAGTAGTTAAATGGTTTTGTTGTTGCATTTACTTCTGTTGCAATATATTTTCCGTCTTTCAATTCAACCTTTACAACTGCTTCAAAGTAAACATTGTATGAACGATTTTCGATTGCTTGCATCATTTCAATAAGGGTTTTTGCTTTACCATCCAAATAGAATTTTGTTCTATAATCATCATACGGAATTTTATTTGAGCCTTTTTCAATCTTTGCATTGTCATAAGAATTATAGTAATAGTTACTATTAACAGACGTATCTAAATCAATATATCCTTCGCGGGAATAAATTTGATACAATTCTCCAATATATGTTCCTGCCGGAATTCCGTCATATGTGTTATTTAGAATTTCAATTGATGTTGCTACACCGTTCTTCATTTTGATGTTAACAAGCATATCCCTTCTCAAATTTCTTAATTCCAATCTTCTGCTGCTGTTAGATGCATAAACATCAGTGTATCTATCAATATTTATTGAAACATATTCATTGTTACGAGTCTCTCTATATAATTTTGGAGATAAATCTATCGTTGAATAATTTGCTCTTACGTCATTATAGATATATCCATAGATATTTCCGTCTCTTACATTGCCATCAAAATCATAGTAGATTCCTGTAACAATATCATTTTTTCCTCTATAAAATTCAAAGCTTACAGGTTGACCTTTTACAAAGTATTTATTGCTGTTATTTCTCACCAAGTCTCTTACATCTACACTTCTATTTGATTTATTGATATAGACATTGTCGTCTAAAACATAATATTCACTTCTGCTTGAATTTGAATCAGGTCTATAATAAACTCTGTATTCCCTATTTCTTCTGTCATATTCGAATTTTTCAAAGAATCCGGCGAAGTTTATATTTCTCTTAGCTTCAACTTTAGTAGCTTTGTCTTGACTATAAGTTACTTTTACATCATAACCTTCTCTCAATTCACCAAACTTTGCAGTTTTGCCGTCAAGTTTTATGTCGGCGTTTCTAAAGTCGAGTGTTATAGTTTTTGTACTATTATTTTCCTTATACTCAATCTTTGTATCATAATTGTTGCTTCTAATTTCTTTGATCGTTCCATTAATTTCTTTTATAGCATCTTTAAACTCTCCGTTATATACTGTTTCCCCTGAAATTGTAAGAACAGCTTCCATGCCTTCTTTAACATTTGAGGCGTTGCTTGTTTGACCGTTAACCGTAACGTTTGCATTTGCCGGGAAATTGTATACTTTTAACTCATTGTTTGGAGTATTGATTGAAATAAAATTTTGTCCATTGCCCATGCCGAAAATTGATTTAACAACACCCATTACATTTTCAAGATTTGATGGTGCTGATGGCGTTGATGGCGTTGATGGCACAGGTGTTACAGTAGTATCATTTAATTTATTTCCGTTTTGTTCAATGTATGCGTATGCAACATACAACATTTTTGAAACTTCAGCTCTTGTAATTGTAGACTTAGGTCTAAAGTTTCCGCTTTCATCTCCTTGTGTGCTTAATACTCCAGCTTTTTGAAGTGCACCTATCTTAGGTATTTGATCAGCATAATTTTTAATCAAAACATTTGAATCCTTATATTGTAATGCTGTAGGAACTTTATCAAGACCCATGGCATTGAAAAATAAATCTACTGCACTTATCCTTGACATTTGATATTGTGCATTATCTTTTATCATTGATGGTGTTCCTTTTTTTGCAGCAGAATTTAAAAGCTCCAAACTAACAACTTTTTTTTGAAGGCATTTTAAAAGATATGGTCTTACCCATGGTGTCGGTTTCACGCTATTCAATGTCGGTCCATATGTGCTTTCTGCACTTTGCATATCAGCTTCAGACACATTTAAAAAGTTCGATAGCATTTTTATAAGTTCTGTAAATCTTACAGGTTCATTCGGTTTGAATTTTCCATCAGGAAATCCGTTTATAAATCCCAAGTCTGCACATTGTTCAATATAACTTTTTGCCCAGTAAGTGTCTTTGATATCTTTGAAATTAGCGGCAAATGTTGTAACAGGCAGCATTAGAACAGCCGCTGCAATTGCCACAAATTTAGTAATCTTTTTGTTCATTTCCATCCTCCTTATGTCAATCCATTAGAATCTACTTTTTATTGTACACTTTAAATACACTAATGTCAATCTCATGAGTGTTACATTTATGTTTCATACTTGAAATAATAATTTGTTATATTACATTTTTGTGACGTTTATCTTGATTCTATTGAAAAAAACACCTGTATAAAGTATCATATAAGTATAGGTGCGAGTGCACTGTTGTTTTTGTATAAACTTGAAAGGGGCCACGAACTTGAGAAGAATAGTTAATTCGCTTTTCACTTTGTTTTTTGTCATTTTGTTTTGTCTTAATTCAAATGTAAAAGCTTATACAACTAAATATTATAGTGAGGCGAAACTTCTTGAAAAGTCAGACATCATTAAAGGGGATACTAAAGGAGATTTGATGCTCGAGGAAACTCTTCAAAGGCAAGACCTTGTAATAATCATTGCAAGACTTTACTCTGAAGAAAAAAGAGCTCAATCTATGACCGGAAAACTTGAATTCAAAGATGTTGACAACAAGGCCTATTACAGACCGTTTATTATCTGGGCGGCTGAAAAAGGTATAATGGAAGGTAAATCTGATAAAATATTTGGTGTTGGCGATGACGTCACAGTTCTTCAACTCGAAACAATTTTACTTAGAATATTGGGTTACGAAGAAGAAGCAAAAAATTCAGATTTGATTGTTACTCTTTCAGATTCGCTTGGACTGAACGAAGGCATTAATTCAAGAAACAGCGACAGTATAAAACGTGGCGAACTTTCAAAGATGATTATAAATGCACTGAATATAGAAAGAAAGGGTTCAACTATAAAATTAAAGGACGTTTTGAATCTTGACATAAAATAACTCCCAATCGATATGATTGAGAGTTATTTTTTTATTATTCAACTTTTTTCATGGAATAGAAATCATAATCCACCAAAACTTTTACATATCCTCTTAGCATATTATTTACGTCTTCATCTCCCGTATCAACCCTCAAAGGTCCTTGGATGGAATTTAATTTTTTTCTTGTTGCAAGAACAATGATATTCTCTTTTCCTACTTTTTTTATTACCTCCGGTGAAAATTGTTGATTTCCACGACCAAATATATATCCTTGTCCTCCAATTACTGTAACAATAATTTTACTCTTTCCATATTTATCAATAAGTCCCAATATTTCCTTTTCCGATAGATCTTTTCCCACAAGTTTTTTATTTAAAACAGCATCGACTCCCAAAAGGGAACCTTCATATCCACAAATGTTTGCAATCGGTTTTAAAGTTGAACCCGTTCCAATAAAATAGAGCACGTTCTCTTCCATATTATCAACCGTACAATGACATATTGTATCAATATCGGCCTGGCCTCCAGCAGTTGATGGACTCTTTAAAGCCTGCATCAAATTTGCAACAAACGGAACATACATATAACCATAAAGTTTAACATTTAAGATTTCATTTCTGAATGCTTCTTCATCTATATCCATTACCTCTTCTAAAATTTTATCTACTTTTTCCCCGTTCATCATTCGATTTATAAGAAAAGCTGCGGATTTTGGAGTATTTGCAAAAACTGCAGAGTGCATTTTTGTTCCTGCAGGAATTCCCACAACAGGAAGACTGCCTTTTACAGCGTCATAAATATTTCTTGCTGTTCCGTCCCCCCCTGCAAAAACTATTAGGTCCACATTTTCTTTTAAAATTTCCCTCGCGATATCAGTTGTGTCTTCCCCTGATGTTTCATCTTTTATATTGCCCACAACTTTATGCTTAATCCCCAAACTGTTGAGCATGTCAGATCCCATGACGCCCGGAGCCGCAACAATTTCAGGAATACTATTTTCAGATTTTAAAATTTCAAATACTTCTTTTGCACGTTCATTTGCCTTCGGTTTAGCCCCACGCTCTATTGCAAGTTTTTGAATTTCCTTACCGTCACTTCCCTTAAGTGCTGCAGAGCCACCGATTCCAGCCATCGGATTAACAATTAAACCTATCTTCACGTGTATCCTCCTTCATATCGTTATAAAGAACCTTTCCATCCTTTATTGTCATCAAAACCTTTCCAATCATTTTTCTACCGAATAGCGGTGTGTTTTTAGACTTGCTGTATGAGTGATCATAAATATATTCCGCATCTTTGTCAAGAACTACCAAATCCGCTCTTTCACCCGGTGCAATCGGAGACTTAATTCCAAAAAGAGCTCTAGGATTTGTTGATAAACATCTTATAATATCTTTCATCGGCATAATATTTTCACGATAAATTTTTTCCATTGCAACTGAAAATGCGGTTTCAATAGATATTAGTCCGCTTTTCGATTTGAACTCACCAAGTTGTTTATCGGCCTCAGTGTGCGGGGCATGATCCGTTGCAATCATATCGATTGTGCCATCCTTTAACCCTTCTACTAAAGCAACTCTATCCATTTCAGTTCTCACAGGTGGATTTACCTTTAAAAGCGTGCCGTATTTTTCGACCATATCCTTTGTGAAAAATAGATGTGTTGGCGTTACCTCACAAGTAAATTTTAAGCCGCTTTTCTTTGCATCTCTTATAAGCTCAACGCTTTCTTTGCTCGAAAGATGTTGAATGTTTATATGTCCGCCGTATTTTTCTAAAAGTTTCAAGTCTCTTTCAATAATCGAAATCTCTGCTTTCCTATTTGCAGTGTCGTCATATCCAGGATGCTCTATAAATCTTGGGTCTTCTTCATGAAGACTCAAAATAAATCCATACTTATCAGAAAGTTTTAGAGCTTCGATCATCACATCTTCGTGAACAATAGGAAATCCGTCATCCGTAATACACTTAACTCCAATTTTTTTCAAACCTTCAAAGTCGGTCAAATGCTCACCTTTCATTCCAATAGTCATATTGACCGATTGAAATATGGTCAAAGGTATATTCTTTATTTTTTCCTGTACTTCTTCGTATTTTGAAATTGAATCAATTGGCGGTTTAGAGTTTGCCATTGCACAAACATGAGTATATCCGCCTCTTATTGCAGCACAAGCACCCGTTTCGTATGTTTCCTTGTCCGATTCACCAAAATCTCTAAAGTGAACATGTGTATCAAAAAATGAAGGTGCCGCAATTTTTCCTTCTAAATCGAACACCTCTTCATTCGGTTCACAAACGAGAGAGCCTTCAACAACGTCTTCAATTTTTCCATTTTTTATTCTTATATCCCCCTCGAAATCAACTCCCGAAAGCGGATCAATAATATTAACATTTTTTAATAGCAATATAAACACCTCTTTTAAATTATACCCATAAAGATGACATAATTTTCAAAATCTGTTATAATATTAGTATAAAAAAGAAGGGAGATTTTTATGGTTAGAAAAAATGCATGGTTAAAGCTCGATGAAGCTGAAACAAAAAATGTTTTTGACTACAACGATGACTATAAAAAGTTTTTAGACATCGCAAGAACAGAAAGACTCGCAAATCAAGAAATTATTAAAAGAGCCAAAGAAAACGGTTTCAAGGATCTTGAAGAAGTTATAAAATCCGAAGGAAAACTTGAAAAGGGTGGAAAATATTTCGTAAACCACAAGAATAAATCAGTTGCTCTAATTGTTTATGGTTCAAAACCTTTGAGCGAAGGTCTTCAAATTGTTGGAGCTCACATTGACTCTCCAAGACTCGACCTAAAACCGAATCCACTATATGAAAACAGTGGTCTTGTAAAACTTAAAACTCACTATTACGGCGGGGTGAAAAAATATCAATACACAACAATTCCTCTCGCTATTCACGGAGTTGTTTACAATAAAGACGGCAAAAAAATTGAAATTGCAATCGGCGACGATATAAACGATCCTGTTTTCACAGTTACCGACCTATTAATTCACCTTTCACGCGATCAACAATCAAAACCGATGCGTGAAGCAATTACAGGTGAACAACTTAACGTATTATTCGGTTCTATTCCTTTAAAAGACAAGGAAAAAGATGCTGTAAAAGAAAATATTTTAAAGCTTATTAAAGAAAAATATAATTTCGAAGAAGAAGATTTCCAAATCGCTGAACTCGAAGTTGTTCCAGCTTGTAAGTCAAGAGATTTAGGTCTCGACAGAAGCATGGTAATTGCATACGGACAAGACGACAGAGTTTGTGCATACGCAACAATGCGTGCAATATTCGATGTTGAAAATCCTGAAAAGACCGCTCTCGGTCTATTCATGGACAAAGAAGAAATCGGTTCAATGGGAAATACAGGAATGGCTTCATATTTCTGGGAAAATCTTGTTCACGAACTTGTGAACTTGGAAGGAAATTATTCCGCTCTTGACGTTAATAGAACTCTAAAAAATTCAAAAGTTCTTTCAGCTGACGTAACAGTTGGATATGATCCGGACTTTGCAGATGCTGTTGAAGCACAAAATACTGCATATCTTGGATGCGGAATCGTAGTTTCAAAATATTCAGGTTCAGGCGGAAAAGGTGGTTCATCAGACGCTAATGCCGAATTCTTGCAAGAAGTAAGAAAATGCTTTGACGACAAGGATGTCACTTGGCAAACAGGAGAACTTGGAGCTGTTGACAAGGGAGGCGGAGGAACAATCGCACTTCTACTTGCAAAATATGGCGCTGAAGTTGTAGACTGCGGACCTGCTGTTTTATGTATGCACGCACCTATGGAAGTTACAAGTAAAGCAGACACATATATGTGCTACAAAGCTTATAAAGCTTTTATGGCATAGTTATAAATCATATAGTCCGCTCTCTTTGATTGAGAGCGGATTTCTACTTAAAGGAGGACAATCATTATGGATGCAATTGAAAATATTTTAACCAGAAGAAGCACAAGAAAATTTAAAGACAAAGAAATACCTAGAGAAGCTCTTGAAAAGATTGTTGAATGCGCAAACCGGAATGAATAAACAACAAAGGCTCTTCACAGTCCTTACAAAAGAAAAAGATATCCAAAAATTAGCAAAGGCAATCGGAGAATCACTCAATCTTGAAAATTACAGAATTTATGATGCGAAAGCTCTCATAATTGTAACAGTTCCAAAAGATTTGAGACTTGGCGATGCTGACACTTCAACTGCAATGGAAAATATATATCTTGCAAGTCATGCCCTTGGTATTGGAGCCGTCTGGATAAATCAACTTCGTGAAAACACCAGCGAAAAAGTTAGAGACGTTCTTAGAGAATTTTCAATTCCTGATGACCACATCTCATTCGGAATGTGTGCACTTGGGTACAGCGACGAAATTCCAACAGTGAAAGAAAGAACTGAAAAAGTCGTTTTCATATAAAAAAAGCAGCACGATAAAAGTGCTGCTTTTTTATTCTCCCCTTGCAATGCTTTCAAGCTTTGCAAGTATATCATCAAAATATATATTCATTTTAACATCCGGTGAAAACTGAATAATTCCAAACGTGGAAATATCTTTTTCTTTAATTGCTTCTTTATTTTCATAGTTCCAAAGCATATTTAATGTGTCATCCGTTCTCCCCTGTAAAATATAAACATATTGACTTCTTTCAAATTTTTCATCTCTTATTTGAATGAAATACTTACTAATAACCTCTTCCATATGACCTTTTAAAATCGTATTTCTGGTTTGGAATTTGGAGTCCAAAATTAAATATGCATCTTTAACGCCGCTGATTTTTAAAACAAAGTCCGGACTGTAGTAGTTTCCCGTCTTATTAAATGGTGTATACATTCCGTCATAACCGCTTGTCCTTAAAAGTCCAATCTCATTTTCATAATGATTGCCGTATATAACCGGTTGAAAATAAAGCGTTAATTTTAAATCATTCTTTTTTCTATAAAATGTATTATACAAGAACTCTTCATTTTCAAAAAGCTCATTTTCTGTTTTATAGTTGTAATTTATATCCTTTTCTCTATCCGGCAAATATTCGTTCACATCTATAAAATTCAGCAGTCTTGCAAGACAATAATATTCATAAAGCTTATCAAGAGATTCTATATTGTAGAAAAATTTTTGATAAGATAGACTCATATTTCTACTCTTTTGCCACATAAAAATCAAGTTATTTACTTCTTTAATCTTAAAATTCTTCTTAGGTCGGAAAGAATCCTTTTTAACACGTCGATTGAATGAACCCATCACTTCCAATAGTCTTCTAAGTTTTGAGATGCTTCGTCTTAATCTGTTAAACTCTTTAAACCCTTTTTTTATTCTAAGCTCTTGCGTCGTTATAACCGGTGCAGAAAACCCTGGTGGAATATTTTTCTTTAAATCTCTAAATCTTTTAGTGTTCTTAAAAAGAATGTCTTCGAACTCTTTTAAAATACTTAAAGCATCGTCATGTAGCATATTCAAGAATTTTATGAGTTGAACTCGTTCTTCATCAGAACCCGGTTCCATGTTTTCTCTCTTAGTAAGAAAACTGACACGACCTTGCCTTGTAGTTTTTGACGCACTAAAACCGGCAGAACTGTTTTGTGGAAAAAAATATGGTTTATATTTTTGAACCGCCATAAATACTCTATCAAAATAATTATTTATACTGCTCACAATGAGTGCTGATTCAGATGATTCCGAGTTTATTTCTCTATAAAGCCCCTTGTCCGAAGCGATATAATAAATCATATCTTTTAGATTTTCCCTGTCTGTGTCGTTCTTTGTGGTTACAAGAATCCTTTCAGACTGAAGATTCATTTCCTCATCGTCCTCAAATCTTATAAAAAGATTCATTCTAATTGAGTCAATAAGCATTAAAAACGGATACGAACGAACTCTTCCACCTGCCGGTGTTTGAAATAGAAATCTGTATTCATATCTATTATCTTGTTTTTTTACAAATTCTATTTCTGCAATCGGCTCCGAATCAACAAAAAGTATTCCTTCAGCAATTTCCTTATCAGTATATGTGATGTACTCAATACTGTAAAGGCCATTCTCAAATACACACCCTTTCAAAAAAGACGACTTCTTTTCTTCATCCATATCTATAACTAAGTCATTTTTTGGATAAATACAGTGTAATACGAGGTAACTTTTAATAGTAACACCCCCTAAAAATCAAGACGACTTTCAATATCTATTCTATCTTTCGTAGCCTTTATATCTTTGAATCTGCTTTCCAACAACTGCATATTCTTTAACTCATTTAAAATTCCTGAGAAAAACCTATCGTTCATTTTGTCCAAATTCAAATTTGGTAAAATAAATTGGCTTATTGCAAGTTCAATAGGAAGGAACTTTTGCATAGGAGATGTAAGATCCATCATATCTTGAACCGACTCAATATAATCTCTTGCCTTTTCTTCTGATCTCGATGAAATATATGCCCCGTTTTTCCTGAAAATTGACATCAATGAGTTGAATTTGATTTCAAAGTCATTTGAAAAAGATTTCTTTTCATTAAATCTCATTACATCACTATACGAAACCGCTCCTCTGTCTTCAAATTCCAAATTATTTAATTTATAAACGCTGCGTCCATCGTAATTTTGAGTTGAAGTTGCAGAATTATCATAAAATCTATCAGATAATATAAATCCGGTGTGATCATCTGTAATTGTTGTCAAAATTCTAAGGCTCGGCTTTATTTCAAACTCTCTTCCTCCACCTAGACTTATATTCATAGTTTCGTTGATTTTTTTATCTATAAAACCTGACAAATAGTGCTCCGGAATCGAAGAGTTAACATTGTCAAAAAGAACACATGACAAAACATCTTCCGTATCTTTTTCCATCATTTCAAGCAAATCATATAAACGTCTGTTGTTCTTTACAATTTCGCCGGTATTTGGATTATAGAAACCAACCAAATCTCGAACCGATCTAACATCCGGGTCAACATTTATACGAACAAATCTATTATTTTGCGAATTCAATCCCAATGCATTTAAAAATGCTGTTGCTCGTGAAGTCTTTCCACTGCCGGTTTTACCATCAAAATTTACAATGAAGTTTTGTGCAAATAGAGCAAGTAAATTAATAACGCCATTCCTTGAAATTCTATGATTGTAGACTTTGTTCATCTTGTATAAAACATAGTCTATAATTTCATCCTTCGATTCAAAATTTGCATACGAAACATCTTTATAAGGTATATACTCAAAATTTTTTGTGCCTCTAACGGTCATTAGAATGTCATTAAAGCCTTTTTCTTTCAAAGCGCGGCCAATCACTCGTCCAGTATTATTAAACTCTTCTATGCCGTCTTTTAGTTCTTTTAAAATGCTGTCGCGAGTTTGGGATAATTCATTTATTTGAGCTTCTCTTGCCGATATATCTTGCTTTAGAACTGAGTCGGCAGTCGCCAAATCATAGATACCGACGAGAGAATTTATTTCCGAGTCAAGTTCATCACGCTTTTTCTTAAGTGCATCGATTTCCATATTAAGCTTATTTGAAAGTTCTTCATTTTCTTTTAATATAAAACTCTTAGCGTCAGAAACTTCACTTCTGATTGTTTCTAATGTTGATTCCAGATTTGCTTTTTCTCTATTTAACTCATCAAGTCTCTCTCTTACTTCAATAAATCTTGTAGAGCGTTCCTCAAGTTCTTCAAATCTGGTATCCAGAATTTTTCTTAAAACAAAATCTCTATTTTCTTCATCTTCCATAAGATAATATGAAATCTTAGAGAGAAAATCATCTTGATATTCCGAACTTCTGATGAGTTCTTTTAGTTTTATCAAACGACTTTCCGTAATATCCGGGTATTTTTCCGGATCAATTTGCGTGAGTAAAAGTTTTTTAAGCTCTTTAATTTGATTTCTGTCAGTCATCTTTCTCTCTTCAAAAATCGAAAGGATTTTATCGAGCAGAGTTGTGTCATTTATAAAATCATATGAATCCTTTAGATCTGCCGACTCTGACATCGACTTTGCCATAACTAAGTCTACACCGTTATCAGCCCTATCCCCTATTCTTAAAACTTCTTTTGAAATGATTGCAGGATTCGGTTTTAAAATATGATAGTCAAATTTATCAGTTGCAAATAATTTAATTTGATTGTTTTCAACATAATAATCAAAAGGACCAAAATATCCCTCTTTGTTCTTAACAACAATATGTTTTGTATAAATATTATCTAAAAAATAATCTATAGATTTTCTCTTTAAAATATCTTCAATTGAAAGATCCGTTTTTACTACTTGATAAAAATTACTGTCCTTAAAACCCTCAAGCCAAACCTCACTAATTTCTTCACTATATGTCGGGTTAAATTTTAATCTATAATGGTTATTTTGTTGATCCTTATCCTCTTCAGGCATAATATTAAGTTTAGCTTTTACCAAGTGAGAAAGCTTATCAACTACATCCTCTGCCGAAAATCCACCCTGAATTCTAACTTCAAAACTTCCGAGCATTGGAAAATCTGCTGGATCAATTGGAACAACAGTCTCGTCATCAACTAAAATATATCGTGGATAAACATAGCACACTCTATTAATAGCATTAGTATTTTCTCCATGAGTATAATTTTCATTGTAATAAATCCAACCTAAAAGTGTCTTATCAACATAATTTTGAATCTCCATAAATAATCTCCTATCTCAAAATTAATATTCTTAATCGCCACAACAACAAAGCGATTATTGGAAAAATAAAATTTAAAGAACTATTATAGCTCTTCCTATTGTTGTTTTCATCATAAAAATAATAAAATAATGGTGCAAAGATCATACTTGCGCCTGGAATAAGAACAGCAAAACTAAAAAGTGATTGTCCCTTTCTATTAGGCTCAAGAAAATTAAGCACAACAAATAAAATCCCTATTATTATTCCATAATCAACTCCACTGTATATAGATACAAAAATATATAATATAACAAGTGGAAGTCTAATTATCTTTTTGAAATCAAAATATTTCCAAGCGAGAGTAAAAAATGCTCCAAGAAGAAGTGAAAAAACAGGACTTTGAAATTTAATATCTATTAATTTGTCAAAAGAGTATAAATCATAAATTATTTCAAATATAAAAGTGACTATCGTCAAGTTTAAAACAAATTTTTTCCCTCTCTTTAGAGTACTTAAAAATACTAAGAACACTCCTATAGGAATTGAAACACGTGAAATCAAACTTAATACCAAATAAATAGTATTGTCATCTGGTCCGAAATTAGATGCTCCAGCTTTTATATATCCTGAAACAACTAAATCAAAAACAACAATTTCATTCACCATGTATAAAATTGCCAATAAAGAAAAAATAAAATACAACGCTTGGTAGGAAAATAATTTCTTAGCCGGCTCAGCCGGTTTTGAAGTATTATAATTAAACATTTTCCACCACATATTTTAATAAAAATTTCATAACAAATCTCCTTAACTACATAAATGTTTAAAATAAAAATATCTTAACTATAATAATACACTTAAAACTCATCTATAATTTTATATCGCTCTCCAAAATAAATTTATAAGATTCTTTAGTAATTTAATTTAAAATATAAAACTTAAATCAAAAACTTTCTCCACCACATAATCCTATTTCTAAGAACTAATTTAGCATGATATAAAAACTAATAATAAAGTTGGTACAATTTTAAAAGTGAAATTTAAAATAATTAAAATAAATCTAAAACTTTTTCGAATGGTCACCTAAAATATCTCTTAGTACATCATAATTATTATATCTATTTTTTGTATTTTTTACATTATCATACAGCATTCTCAGATCTTTTTTTATTGACCTCTCAATAAATTTTGCAAATAATATAATACTCAAAATAATTAGGTGCGGCCAAACTGTTTTATAAGCATGCTCTGTAATCTTTCCGCAAAAATTCAAAAGAAAGTCTGAGTTTATAATAACTGAATATCCTCTAATAGAAATAACAATACACGAAATATATGAAATTACAACAAGGACTACTTTATATAATTTTCCTGCAACAAGAGGACTTGTTAAAAATAAAAACGTACTTATAAAAGCATATCCCAAAAGCGAAAGTAAAAATACAATTAGATATTCATAAATTGTTGAGTATCGTGCAATCTTTGAAACCATCTCTGGAGTGAGATCCTTGTTAGAAAGTCTATTTACATCTCCTCCTTCGTAAAACAATTCAATAGCACATATAGATACAATAAAAAGAATTATAAACGCAATCATTAGATATTTAAAAATTTTATTTATCTTCATATAAACCTCTATATATTAAAAGGGCATTCGCAAGCCACAAATATCATAACCGATAGTAAATGAATTTTGTAGAAGTTCGCGAGATGCCCCCTTATTTTAAATTATATTTATTTTAAGCTCTTCTTGTATTCTTCAAGTTCTTTATTGTTGCAGAAAATGAAGTGACCAGGTTTAATTTCAACCATTGAAGGCTTATCTTGTGAATAATCATGAATTGATGGATCGTATACTAAATGTTTACGTCCTTTTTCAATTCTTGGATCAGGAATAGGAATTGCAGATAACAACGCCTTTGTATATGGGTGGATTGGATTTCTGTATAACTCTTCAGCATCAGCTAATTCAACCAACTTACCATAGTACATAACCCCAATTCTATCTGAGAAATACTTAACAACTGACAAGTCATGTGCAATAAACATAACTGTTAGTCCAAGTTTTCTCTTTATTGAGTTCAAAAGATTCAAAACTTGAGCTTGAATAGAAACGTCAAGTGCAGAAACCGGTTCGTCAGCAATAACAAAGTCAGGATTTGTGATAAGCGCTCTAGCTACACCGATTCTTTGTCTTTGACCGCCTGAGAATTCATGCGGATATCTGTTAGCGTGTTCTTTTGTAAGTCCTACAGTTTCAAGCATTTGATAAACAAGATTTTCAAGTTCTTCTTCACTCTTAACCAAATTATTAATTCTAAGACCTTCGCCTATAATTTCCTTAACTGTCATTCTAGGGTTAATAGAAGCAATAGGGTCTTGGAAAATCATGGAAATTGATTGGTGAACCTCTCTTGCTTCAGCCTTTGAGAGTTTACCGGCAATATCTTTACCCTTATAAATGATTTCTCCATCTGTAGGTTTGTAAAGTCTGATAATTGTACGTCCGGTTGTTGTTTTACCACATCCTGATTCTCCAACAAGACCGAAACTTTCGCCCTTATAAATGTCGAATGAAATATTATCAACAGCTTTAACTACAATCTTATTCTTGCCACGTCCACTTGTGAAGTGTTGTTTAAGATTTCTAACACTTAATATAGGTTCTTCTTTTTCTGTATGGTGATATTTTGAAACCGCTTGATTTGAATAACTCTTAACTTTATTCTTGAAAGCATCAAGTTCAACATCCGGAGCATCCGGGTGCAATAACCACGTTGCAGCTCTGTGAGTTTCAGAAATATCAAAGAACGGTGGTTGTTGTTCAAGGTCTATTTTCATTGCAAATTGGTTTCTAGGTGCAAATGCATCACCTACAGGTGGGTAAAGCATGTTTGGCGGTGCTCCAGGAATTGTATACAATTCATAATTAGAGTCAGTTTCAAGGTCAGGCATAGCTGCAAGAAGTGCCATTGTATATGGGTGTCTAGGTTGTTCATAAATTTCATAAACAGTACCATATTCAACAACTTTTCCTGCATACATAACTGCAACCTTGTCAGCTAAGTGTGCAACAACTCCAAGGTCGTGTGTAATGAAAACAACACCGATATTTCTTTCTTGTTGAATTTCTTGAATGAGCTCAAGAATCTTAGCTTGAACTGTAACGTCAAGAGCCGTTGTAGGTTCGTCACAAATTAGAAGTTCAGGGTCACAAGCAAGAGCTGTTGCGATAACAATTCTTTGTCTCATACCGCCTGAGAATTGGAAAGGATATTGTGTATATCTTACTTCCGGTTGCGGAATTCCTACAGCCTTCATAAGCTTTAATGCTTTGTCTTTTGCTTCATGTTTTGTTGTATTTTTCTTCAAAACAGCAGCTTCAGTAATTTGTTTACCTATTCTCATAACAGGGTCAAGAGATGATAGCGGGTCTTGGAAAATCATAGCGAGTTCATCACCACGATATTTAGCCATTTCGCTTTCAGGTAGTTTTAATAAATCAACACCTTTGTATAAAATTTCTCCATGTTCGATATTAGCATTCTTTGCAAGAATACCCATAATAGCACGTGCTGTTACGGATTTACCGGAACCGGATTCTCCAACTATAGCAAGTGTTTCTCCCCTATTAAGTTCGAAATTAACTCCACGAACCGCGTGAACTTTTCCTGAATAGGTGTTGAATGTTACATATAAATCTTTTACTTCAAGTAATTTATTATCAGCCATTTTTTACCTCCTATTCTATACCACGTAATGTTGGGTCAAATGCGTCTCTTAATCCATTACCCATCAAGTTGAACGCAATCATCATGATTGAGATAACAAATGCCGGGAATATGGTTAAGTGCGGATATTGAAGCAATACTTTTTGTCCATCTGCTAAAAGAACACCGATTGATGGTTCCGGAGCTTGGATACCGAGTCCGATATAAGCAAGGAAAGATTCCCCGAAAATAGCACCCGGAATTTCAAGAGCAGACATTGTAATGATAATACCTGCAGCATTAGGTAAAATGTGTCTGAAAATAAGAGTTCTATCTGATGCACCAAGTGTTCTTGATGCAAGAACATATTCCATTTCTTTATATTTCAAGAATTGAGCACGAATCATACGGCTCATTCCAATCCAACCTGTCATACACATAGCAAGAGCTATAGGAATGATACCAGGACCGTAGTAGAATACGAACAAAATAACGATAACCAAGTATGGAACACCACCGATAACTTCGATGAAACGTTGCATCAAGAGGTCAATCCATCCGCCGTAATATCCAGAAATAGCACCATATATAATACCAATCAAGATATTAACAGCCATAGCAATTAGAGAAATCAAGAATGAAACTCTAAGACCTCTCCAAAGTCTTGTCCATAGGTCACGACCTAGATTGTCAGAACCGAACCAATAGTAAACGTCATCTCCGCCGTTTTGTTTATATGGGTTCAATTTAATTTTGGACATTTCTGTCCCTTTAACAACACGTGTTGAAACAGTTCCGATATAAGCATCTTTATACTTTTTCTCAATGTTATCTGTTCTAACTTCTTTTGTAGTTGTCCCTGAGAAGAGTGATAAGCCGCTTAGCCATGAAACTCTCGGAGGCATATTTTGTAATTGAACATTTTGTTCAGCAAATCCATATTTGCTCATTGACGGCCCAAAAACAGCCATAAATGCAAGGATTGCTATGATAATAAAGCTTACAAGTGCTGCTTTATTCTTCCTAAATCTGATCATTGCGTCTTTGAAGAAACCGATTGCTTCACCTTGAATTACTTCGTCATGAAGTTTTGTATCGATTTGAACAAATTCGAATTTTTCTTTTGGAATATTATTAAGATTTGGAGTTGTGTTTTTTTCTGACATTAATCTCTACCTCCTAATCTGATTCTAGGGTCAATAATACCATAACTTAAGTCAACAATAAGAATTGTAACAAGTGATAATAATGAGAACCAGAACAATACGCCGATTGCTAATGGAAAGTCATAAGCATTTATAGCATCGACCATAATATTACCCATGCCCGGAATTGAGAAAATTCTTTCAATAACTAAAGAACCGCCCATGATTTGTAAGAACATCGGAATTATGATATTTGCAAGTGGAATAAATGAGTTTCTTAGAGCGTGGCGAACTGTTGATTGAACTTGACTCAAACCTTTTGACTTAGCAAGTAGCATGTATTCTGAGTTAAGTGCTTCTGTAAGTTCAGCTCTTGTATATCTAGCAACACCCGCAATTGAACCGAAGGAAAGTGCTAAAATAGGCAAAATCATAGAATAGAATTTTGACCACGTTAATTTTGTGCCAACCTCTGTAATAATCGGGAACCAACCAAGCTTAAATGCTAAGTAATATTGCATTAATGATGCATAAACAAAACTTGGAACTGAAATAAATAAAATAATTAAAATAGAAATAATTTGGTCATCAATCTTATTTTTTCTAATAGCTGCCCAGATACCAAGTATCATAGCTATAGGCATTGTAAAAATAAGAGAGAAAATATTTAATTGCATTGATACCGGAATTTTTGTAGCTAGTACTTCATTTACCGGAACTTTTGGTTGGATAACCAAGGAAATACCGAAGTCTCCCTTTGCGAAGTCTCTAATAAAATATCCATATTGTGTTGTTAAC
>QWBY01003838.1_pt1 | contig 20644 bp, 21 predicted proteins | sample 1972471 | NCBI WGS metagenome assembly QWBY01 (sample SAMN09866722, study PRJNA288562) | Human gut metagenome isolate term6_stool, whole genome shotgun sequencing... | reverse complement strand
TTAGCTCCACCTATATCTTCTGAATAAGCATAGATTATTTTATATTCTGAGCCATTATCTACTTTCCTATCAAAGATTTCTCTCATCAACGACTTGTTTTCATCGCTTTTTACTTTATCTAATGCAACTTCTTTTTTTCCTCCAAACAGTCCGAATAAACCCATTTTTCTATTCCTCCAATTACTTTGTTTTTAAGTATAATTATGCTTTATTATACTACTTTTTAGTTGTTTTTTTCTATCACTTTTTACCTGGCTTCAATTATTTTTGTCTTTCATATTTTAGGAATTGATTGATATTTGGTTTTAGATTGTTGCTTGTAACTTCTTTTTTGCTCTGTATTCTCTTGCTTTTAATTTTTCATACTCTCGGCACTTTTCAAGATTTTTGGCTCGGTATTCTTTGTAATATGCCCTACGATATGCCCTTGCTTTTTCTTTCTTTGCTTCTTCGATTTCTTCCCTCATTTGTAGCATTTCTTCTTTTTCTGCTTTTAAGGTGTAGTATTCTTCTGCATACTTTCTTGATAACTGCTCATATCGTTCTGTATCCATATTTCCAAGTGCATTATCTTCATAGAATTTATTCATCACTCTTTCTATCTGCTCCATTCGATCTGTGATTTGTGGCATACGCTTTTGATTTTTCTTTACTTCTTCGGTCTGCTCTTTATACAGACTCTCTTTTACAAGTTTCTCAAACTCTGCTTTGTTTTCTAAGGAATACTGTGCTATCTTTCGTAAAACTTCGGCAATATTTTCCATAACTTCATCGACATCAATACGATGTGGAGAATTGCATTTTGGGTGCTTTGCTTTACCTTTGGCATATTCACTGCAATAGGTTACATGTTGTACTTTTCCGTTTTTGTGTATGGTGCGAATGTGCATTTTTGTTCCGCAATCTTTACAGTACATCAATCCTGAAGTTTTCCCTTGAAAAAAGTAACGAAAATCGTGGAAACAGCGAGCTCGAAGGTCAAGCTCAAAAAGGTCATGGTAGCCGCCTACTGCCGCGTCAGCACGGATTCCGAGGAACAGGAAACCAGCTACGAGGCGCAGGTCACACATTACACGGAGTACATCCAGAAAAATCCGGAATGGGAGCTGGCGGGCATATTCGCGGACGACGGCATCTCCGGTACCAACACCAAAAAGCGTGACGAGTTCAACCGCATGATTGACGAATGCATGGCCGGAAACATCGACATGATCATCACCAAGTCCATCAGCCGATTTGCCCGAAACACTCTCGACTGCCTGCAGTACATCCGACAGCTCAAGGACAAGAATATCCCGGTCTATTTTGAAAAGGAGTCCATAAACACGCTGGATGCTAAGGGCGAGGTGCTCCTTACGATTATGGCGAGCCTTGCCCAGCAGGAAAGCCAGTCCATGAGCGAGAATATAAAGCTGGGACTTCAGTACCGCTTCCAGCAGGGAAAGGTACACATCAATCACAATCGTTTTCTCGGCTACACCAAGGATGCGGACGGTCACCTGATCATCGATCCGGAGCAGGCTGAAATCGTAAAACGCATCTACCGGGAATACCTCGAAGGCTCCAGCATGGACAAAATTGCCGCCGGACTTATGGCAGACGGAATCCTCACCGGCGCGGGCAAGGAAAAGTGGCACACCAGCACCATCAACAAGATTCTCCGCAACGAGAAGTACATGGGCGATGCCCTGCTTCAAAAGACCTACACCACGGACTTCCTGACGAAAAAGCGTATCAAGAACAACGGCATCGTGCCGCAGTACTACGTCGAGGACGACCACGAAGCAATCATTCCAAAGGAGCTGTTCATGCAGGTGCAGGCCGAGCTTGTCCGCAGGCGAGTCGTCCACACGAGCCCTTCCGGGAAAAAGCGCACATTCTCCTGCAATCACTGCTTTGCACAGATGGTTTTCTGCGGCGACTGTGGCGAGCTTTACCGGCGCGTCCACTGGAACAACCACGGCTGCAAATCCATCGTCTGGCGCTGCATCAGCCGCTTGGAAATCACCCACGCAGAAGTGCCCTGTGAGAACCGAACGGTCAACGAGCTCCTGCTGCAAGAGGTCACGGTCAAGGCCATCAATCGGATTCTGACGGAACGTGGCACCTTTCTGAAGCAGCTGCAGGCGAACATCGCCAAGGCCGTGGTCAGCGCCGACACCCTCTCACCGAACGGCATTCAGGCAAGACTGGAAGGGCTGCAAAAAGAGCTCATCAAGAAGGCCAACAACAAGCAGGACTACGATGCCATCGCCGATGAGATTTTCCGGCTCCGGGAACAGAAGGAAAAGTCCGAGGTCGATAGCCACAACCGGGAAGAAGCCATGAACCGGATCAAAGAGCTGCAGGACTTCATCGCTAAACAGAAAACTGACATCACGGAGTTTGATGAGGCTCTTGTCAAAAAGCTCATCGAGAAAATTACGGTCTATGCCGACCACTTCACCGTGGAATTCAAGTCCGGCCTCACAATCGAAATCGAAGCGTAAAAAGACTCCTCGCCACTGAACCGAATCAGTAGTGAGGAGCCTTGGTCTGTCTTAATCTTCTTTTGTTAGAACTTTTTTCTGCCACCTGCGCTTTCCGCATTCAGGGCATTTCATGTATCTCGTCCGCCCCATGTGCATGGCAAGGTTTGTCTGCCAGTATGTAGGAACATATCTGTGGTGGCAATTCTGGCATTCATAGTATCCAGCCTTTTGCTCGATCCCCACAGCGATAAAAGCGACCGTAAACATCATTACGAGAGCAAATACGATAAGTGCGATTCGCAGCCAGACTGGCATCTCTATAAATGAAGCCACAAACACCATGACCAGTCCGGCAATGACGGCAGGAATCGCAATCAAGTATTCCGTCCGAAGCATCTGCCTGTTCTTTTCTTCAACCTCTCGTCTCATCGCCAGCAGGTTTTCTTCTGCCCGTTTGTCATATACTTCTGCCATAATTCTTTCGCCCGACAGGAGTTCGTTGACGTTGATTTTCAGAAGCTCGCACAGCTCCAGCATAATCCCGGAATCCGGCATGGACTTTCCAGTCTCCCATTTTGATATTGCCCGGTCACTGATTCCGAGCTTCTCGGCAAGGACTGCCTGAGTCATGCCCTGTTCCTTCCTGCAGGATGCCATGAATTTTCCAATTTTGATTTGATCCATATCGGGCACCTCCTTTCATGACTCAAGCATGGTCGGAATTGATGTGAATTTACACGAACCGGCAGTTGATTTTTGCCCACTCTACCACTGGTTGAGTCCAGTAAAATGCGCTTCTCACCTCCAATGATGGCAATGTAGGAGTCTTGGTCTGTCTTAAAAAATAAGGGATATGTTCCCATGTAGCGCAGGCCTGATGAGCCCGATCACAATACTTTTATCTGATTTGCATTTAGCTTCTTTTGTCTCTACAAGTTATATCTCTCCAAAGTTCAAAAAATTTCTGACATCTATCTCGAACACTCAACTACCCTGACATCTAACTCACTAACTCCACTTAATGACATCTATCTCGGCAACTCCACTCTCACATTTTTCCGGCCGTGCCGCCGTAGATAAGTCGCTTGACTTCGCGGGCCGCCTTGGCATGAGACCTACTTTTGATGCTGCTTCGAGCCGCTTTGCGGCTCTCGCACCATCAAAGTTAGGGCTTCAACATGTATCAAGACTACCATGATGATAACCCTACATCAAGAAATAGGTCTTAACGCTCGTTGCAGGATGAAATAAGGCAAGGGGAATGTTGTTGAAGGGTGCGAATCAAAGGCTGATTAATTAGCATAATTATTCATATAACTTAGGATTTGTTCGTTGACGACATCAAAACCAATTTACTCTTTCATCTCTAAATTCAGGATCGCTGCTTTGCTGATAAGAGTTGTAGTTACTTCGATTGCATCCATATTCCTTTAAAAATTTTATCTTATTATCAGCCGTCCATTCAATCAAAGAAATTCCGTCAAATTCTTCTGTTTTTCCTGTATGCATTTCATTTTTGAAATACCATTCAACGATAGTCTGATTTTCTTTATGAAAAAATTGCTTAATTTCCCATACCAAAACTTTCCCTCTCGTATTCCACTCTTTAAACCAGTGTTTTACTGTTTGCAGATCATAATATTGTGGTCCCCAGCTTTCCGTGTAAACCACATTTTCTGAAAAAATATGATCCATACCTAAATCTCGTTGAATTATCCACATCTCAAACCACAAACGTATTATTTCTTCTTTTTCTTTCATAAAAACCTCATAAGTTAAATGTTCGTTTCATTAAAATACATGAATCTCAAACTCGTGCTTCATGGATTCTTCCAGCAACCGTCTATATGCGCCCATAGTGAATACAATATCAATGCTACGAATCGACAATCATTTCATTCCATGTGTAATCTGTAAAGAAGATTGTTTGTCTCATTTAGCTTTCTTGGGTTTCTTTTCGGGCAGTTCCGTATACATACCTTCCAGTAGTTCTTTAATTAAATCCGTATCCTCAAATCTGTCGAATACGTGCATCAACGTCTTTGAACCTTCATAGTGATATCGCAATTCTGTGCCTGTAAGAAGTCTATCCGATGTAGGCGTTTTCTTCAGAAACAGTTCATTATCGCCAATATCACCTATCAGTTTACCGTTAAGGTATACAAGGTATCCGCCCAATATTCATCCATCTCGGAGATCAGATCATCTTTTTTTAATAAAACTGAAAGTATGGTATGAGGATGGGTGCCTAAGTCCACTGCAAACCGGTATTAATTATTCACTATTCAATTCAACAACAACTATTTCAGGTCTGTTATTGAAACGAACAGGAATGATACTGTTACCTACTCCACGGCTGACGATCATCGTTGTATTATTTTTGGTATATATCCCGGCATCATATTTGGGAAATAATCCCTGATTTGGCGCAACTACACCGCCTATAAACGGCAACCTGAATTGCCCGCCATGAGCATGTCCGCTCAAAACCAGATCAATATGTTCCATAACATAAGCCTCAAATGTCTCCGGACGATGAGACAACAATATACAATATTCCCCCGATAAGTTCATCTGATTTAGCTTTGTTTGAAGCATACTTTCTTGAAGCGCAGAGTCTCTGTCTGTAAAATCAGGATCATCTAATCCGGCAATTTGTACCGTCTGACCGCCTTTTTCTAATTTTATCACCTGATCATGGAGAATATGAACATTTTCATCAAGAAGCTTTTCTTCCAGTTCAGAAAACTTACTACCGATCCATGCTTCGTGATTGCCGGTTACATAATAGCATGGCGCAATCTTCATCAGCTTGCTTACCAAGGCTGTGGCTGTATCAATGTTTGTCTTGTTTGAGTCAACCAAGTCTCCGGTTATCGCTATCATATCCGGATGTTCTTTCTTTATTATTTTTGTTATCTGACTGTTGTCTCTACCAAACTGTGCATTGTGGAGATCTGATACTACGGCAATCTTATAACCATCAAACGTATCAGGCAGCCGATCACTGGTTATACAATAACGAGTAACACCAACAGTTACATTCCCCCATATAGTCCACAGCACAAGGGCTAACAAAAGCGTCAGTGCTATAACCATCAAGCGCTTCTTTTTTCTATTATAAAAACGATATTCATTGCTATTCTTTCTAAATCTAATCATACACATGAAAATTAATCCTTTTAAGAAGGGTTAGAGACAAAATTCCACATCCAATAATTACTGCAAGACTATACAGTCTTCCACTGATTGATGCCTCATAATACCCTGCAAGTTGCAGGGCTGCCGTGATTGGATAAAAGGTTGTTCCCAAAGGCAAGAGGTTCGCAAACAAACCTGCGAAAGAATATACTTCTGCGAAAACAAGAGCAAGCCAATATCCCTTTTTTATTATAGACACAAATGCAATAATCGGTGATATTACTATAAAAATACCAAATCCATTTAGCAGATACACCTTCATCATTATTAGTACACTATTCAACTGTAAATCGTTGAAATGAAGCATCGCCTCCACAAAAAATGTTATTGCAAAAAGGAGCAAATAGATAAATAAACTCAGAAGTAATGTAAGCGTTAGTTTGGCTTCTGTAAGTTTTGATTCATCAACAGGAATCATCCGAAGAGATTTAAGCGTGTCCTCCTGTTCTTCTCGACATATCGTGTAACTGCCTAAAAGAGCAATGATACCGGGAAGAACGAAAAAAGTCGCCAGAGAAAGGACAGACTCCATGTACCACCCCACATTATCAATGTAACACTTTCCATAATGTACAGATAACCCTTGTGCATATACAACTGCGGCTACCATAAGAGTTGAAAAGATTGCAATCCAAAGAACCTTTGACCTTCGCAGTTTCCATACTTCTGTTAATAATAAGTTTTTCATTTTCTTCTCACTTTCCTAATTTTAATATTTTATAGGCAAGAAAGACAGAGATTATGTCCCATAATCCTATACAAGAAATCGCCATTGATATATTTAACGATTGCCCTAATGTTACACCCGGAATATTTTGTACTATTAAAGCTGCGGCACTTGATAGTGGATGCAGATATGGATTAACCATTAGCAAAAGAAATCCGGAAAATGTATAAAGCAATGTGACACATACTGGCAGAATATATCCTTTTTGTATTAAAGCTACTGCAAGTACCGGCATCATTGCCAGCGAAATTACAGAGCCTATTTCCAAACTTTTTGAAAGCAAAAAGTTACTGCTTTCCCAGTCAAAATCAAAGTATCCGAAAGCTGTTCCTAACAATCCGGACAGAATAGCGGAAATCAACATAAAACTCATAGAGAATAAAAATAGAACGATAAATTTACTGAAAAAGAATTTTATCTTACTGATTGGTATAATCCAAAGCTGTTTTAACACATCATTTTGATTCTCCGTATAAATAATCAAAGTAGAAAGCATTCCTAAAATAACCGGTAGTATGATCCATGGAGTGTAACTAAACACCGCCCATTTATAGAATTGAATCGCAGAAATTCCAGACGCTACTTCTCTACTGAAATAAATTAGTGCAACAAACGGCATAACTATTGACGAAAGCATCAACAGCCAGACTGTTTTTCTGCGTTTCAATTTATGAAATTCCAGTTGGAGTAAATTAAGCAATTCCTTCTCCTCCTGTAATTCTTTTAAAATAGTCTTCCAATGTGTCATTGCAAACTTGTGAACCCATAACTGCAATATCCTTTAGCATAAATGCTTTATTTATTGCGGCCACATCTAAAGACGTATCATAAATTCGTATTGTTTGTTGGTCTTGAATGGAATAATCAGTCAAATGAAACTCTTGTTCTAAAATCAACGCCGCTTTAGAAACATCTGAAACAAGAATAAGAATACACTTCCTATTCTTTTCCTCAAGCTCACGCATCGAGCTTTCTTCCAGTAAAACCCCGTGATCTATGATGCCTACATCATCTGCCAAAAGTGCAATTTCTGAAAGAATATGACTTGAGATCAAAATTGTTTTTCCTTGCTCCATACTCATAGTTTTAATAAACTTACGAACTTCCGCAATACCAATAGGATCAAGACCATTTGTTGGTTCATCCAAAATCAAAAGTTCAGGATCGTGAAGAATTGCATTTGCAATTCCGAGTCTTTGCTTCATGCCAAGAGAATATTTGCTAAATAGCTTTTTATCCTTGAATGGAAGCCCAACAACATTCATCGCATGCTCAACTGCATTAGAGGACGCTGTCCCTCTGAGCTTTGCAAATATTTCCAGATTTTCAGTTCCTGTTAGATTAGGATAAAATCCCGGCGTTTCAATAATTGCTCCAATTCGAGGATAAAGTTCTTTTTCATGTTTCATTATATTTTGTCCAAAAACTTCTATCTCTCCGGATGTAATAGATGTCAATCCAAGAACGGTTTTCATTATAGTTGTTTTTCCCGCCCCATTACGTCCAAGTAAACCATAAATACGACCACGCTTTACATGAAGATTAACCGCATTAAGTACCGTTTGATCGCCATAAACTTTTGTAAGTCCTTTTGTTTCGATTACTAAATCTGTCATTTTCAAATCTCACTTTCTTTTTAATAAGTTCTTTTCTTTAAAACTGCAATAGAAGCCATCATTGAAACTACGCCAATCAGCAGTAAAGAGAACGCACAAACAAGAGGCGTAATAGTCAATGTAATTCCCTGACCCCAAAACTCAACCATTTCAGTTGCAGCAGCAGAAGTCTTTGCATATATGCCCATGGCACTGATTAGTGGATGCACTCCCATAAGATAATTCGGAGCAAGCACAGCTGGAAAAAGATAAAGCAGCGTAGCTCCAATCGGAAGAACATAGCTTTTAGATACAATCGAAAGAAAAACGATTGGAAGCATGGCTACAGGAATCAAGATTCCACCAGTCAGAAACAACGTAACAGCTTGCAAAATAGTATGTGAATTGAAATCCGGGAAATTACCAGTAATTGCTCCGCCAATTACACAAAATACGAAGGTAAAAAGACATAGACTTACCGATAAAATGATGATTACAATCACTTTTGATATATATATTTGCGTTTTTGAAAGAGGAATAGTAAGAATCTCTTTCCATGTGTTGTTTTTATGCTCTTCAAAAAACAATGTTGTTGCAATCAATCCAAGCGAAATAGGCAAAAAAAGTCCAGTCAAATTTTTAAAAGCAAGCGTATAAAGATCTCCAAAGCTATCCATAATAGAACTACTCCTTGATATACTATAAGCCCGCTCGATAGCATATAACCCCATCAAAAATGCCAAAGTAAATAAGCCCCAGAGCATCTTGTTTCTTTTCCATTTTTTAAATTCTGCTATTATTAACGTCATATCATGCAACTCCTTTCTGTTTCAAGTATATCAACAGAACCTTGTCGTAACCTTGCCGCAGTCTTGCTTTTTCCTTGCTTTAAAAGAAGAACCCTGTGAAAACTCACAGGGTTCTTGGCAATGTAATAGTAAAAGTTGTCCCATTTCCTGATTTGCTGGAAGCTCTGATAGTTCCGTTGTGTATTCGAATTAATTCTTTTGTAATTGCAAGACCAAGACCATTTCCCGTTCCAGTCCGAGAAGAATCCACTTGGTACATTCGCTCGAAAATATGAGAAATATGCTCCGGTGAAATTCCTTTTCCGTTATCTCTTATCATTATTACTACTTCATTTGAATCTTCTATAATTGTAAAAATAACATGGTTCCCAGAGCTATGAGCAATGGCGTTTTGAAAAAGGTTATTTAATATTCGTGTATATGCGTTTGAATCTATATGTATTATATATTCCTCTTCAGGAATGGCGATCTCATATTGAAATCTGTGAGCTTCAAGCGTAGGAATCCAGTCTGCGACAATTTCACGAGATATTTCATTTAAGTCTATCTCTTCAAAGTGAAAAATTTGTTCACCCGCATCCAGTTTTACCCATTCAAATAAAGATTCCACGAATTGTCGTAAATGCTGTGCTTTCCCCGAGGCAATATGAATGTATTCTTCTTTTTCATCGTTTTCGACCAGTCCGCTTTCGACAGCATCTAAATAGCCAACCAATGACGCCAGAGGTGTTTTCACGTCATGTGAAAGACTGGTCATTAAACGTTTATATGCTTGTTCAGATTGTTTTTGCTGAATCAGGCGAGTTTGATTATTGATTGCAATTTCATTGATACCATAACAAATTTTTCTGGTTATATCGTTATCACGGCTCAGAATACGGCGGTTCATATTTCCTGCCTTTATATCATTTAGAGCAACTATGATAACATCAATCTGATTTCGAATCCGAAACAACTTACTTATAAGAAAAATAATTATCAGCAAAGCAAGAATTATAATAAATGTCAGCAAATAGTATAAAGTCATGTCATGCCTCCGCGTTAAAGCGATAACCTACACCTCTAACCGTTTGAATATAGTATGGATGTTCAGGATCTAATTCAATCTTTTTTCTTAACTTGCTTATAAAAGACATGATATTGCTGTCGTCAAACGCATACTCATTTTCCCAAACCTGTGTATAAATTTGCTTTTTTGTAAAAACACACCCCCTGTTTTCTGCAAAGAATACGAGTAAATCAAACTCTTTTCCCGTTAGTTCAATAGGTGTATTTGAGATCATAACAGTCCGATTGTTTTTATCAATCTGCATATCATTTAGGACAATTTTATCAATTTCTTTTCCAATTTCTGGATTTAAGGCGGTATAACGACGAATGAGAGAATTGACCCGAGCCATTAACTCTTTTATGCCAAAAGGCTTTGTTAAATAATCATCCGCACCAAGTCTCAGCCCGGAAACTTTGTCATTCTCATCACTTTTCGCTGTCAGCATCAATACCGGTACATTGCTCTTTTCTCGAATTTTTTTTAATACCTGAAATCCATCTAATTCAGGCATCATAACATCAAGAATAACTAATGCACAGTCATCTGTTTCTCTTAAGTACTTGAGTCCATCCACCCCTGTATAGGCAGACATTGCATAAAGATTTTCTTTTTCAACACACTTTTTCATAAGTGCACATAAAGATTTATCATCGTCAATGATTAATACAGTTTTCATTTATGTTCCTTTCGTTTTGCATGTAATGTCTAATATTTTTCTCGCTTCACATACCGAAGCTCTATATCGTAACCCAGAGCTTCCATCATTTTGACAAGCGTGTTGTTGACTATGGTTTCCTTGCTGCGGATCACCCGGTTCACATAGGGAGCGGATGTTTCAATTTCCTTTGCCAGCTTTGCCTGGGTGATTTCAGCTTCAATACGCTTGACTTCGCGGGCCGCCTTGGCATGAGACCTACTTTTGATGCTGCTTCGAGCCGCTTTGCGGCTCTCGCACCATCAAAGTTAGGGCTTCAACATGCCCCGAGTCGACACTATAGATAAAAAGCCTATTTTTACGTTTTCGCAAACATATCATAAGCTTTTTTAGCATTTTCCTCGTATTGGCAAACATATCATGGACTTTTTAGCTTTTTCCTCGTATTGGCAAACATATCATGGGGCTTTAAATACTATTATGTATTCAGAAACATATCCATAAACCTTTTAATAATTACCTATACCTATCGTTAAAAGTTTCAAACAGACAAACTTGGATTTCTCAAACTCCTAGATATTTAATATATATTTGACACGGATTCCACTCATCCCATAAAGTTGGAAAACATTCCAGTTCTTTATATCCCATCGCAATATAAAAATGATTTGTAATATCATATTCTTTGTAATGTCCCATCTGCACAGTTTTTACTTGTGAGTATGTGTAGCCCAGCTTCCTTGCCATAGCTTCGTATGCTTCATTAAGTATCGATCCAATACCCATTCTGTGGAATTTCTTTTTTATGCCCATCACAAAAATATCTGCACAATCCTTGCTGGTTGAGTTTAGTACAATAAAACCAGCAAGTTTATCATTAATATAACAAGCGAGAAAAGGCTTTTCTTGTGAATCTTGAATATATTCCTCTGTGCTTTCCGGCATTCCAAACCATTCTGGAAGATCATACAATACTTCTCTCGATACAGATTCCTTTTCTAACTTATTCTCAATTTCTTTTACTTGTATATTCAATTTAGCCCTCCACAAACTCTAATTTATTCTTGACATCAATACCACCGTCTCCACATGGATTGAGATGACCGGATTGATGTCTACACCTCCCTTGAAGCCTTACCTCGTACGAGGAAATTGGTCAAGAGCCGTAGACTCGTACATGGGAATTGTTCAGTGATTTTTCCTCGTACGGGGAGATTGTTCAAGGCTTAGACTCGTGCTAGGAAATTGGTCAGCGTTTCTTGATTATCCTCATTGTTTAACATCATGTTAAACCACCACCTTAAGGTCTGTCGAGGTAAAAAGCAAAAAGCCCCACAGCCTATGAAAACGTAGACTGTGGGGCTTTTTGCTAATTCAGAATTTGATTCACTCGTGCCTGTACTTTCTCGTAGTCATACCCGGCTTCCTTTAGTCGCTTTCTTCTTTCCCCACCGTTTACCCAATCACCACGGATAACCTCCCTGGCGATGGCATCTAGTGACTTTTTCTTGGATCGAGCAAGTTTTTCATTGACCCGTGCTTGAGTGGCTTCATAGTCATAGCCTGCTTTCTTAAGCCGGTCTTTTCTCTCCTGGCCATTTCCCCAGAGACCTTGCAGAACCTCATTGGCCAACTCATCCACCGATTTCTGTCGGGTCGGACAAGCCGCATTTCCCAAATGGTTCAGGCCGGCCTTCTGAATCAGTTTCGGGTAATCCCGATAGGCAAAGTTACAGTCCAACCTTCCTGCAAATCCAGCGATCTTGCCGCCGCTAGTGTATTGCCAAATCCCATGCCGGATAGGCGGCTCAATCTTGCTCCACTGAGCCACCCAAAGATCGTAGGGAGCGAGCCTGGTTAAGTCGAGTTCGTTTTTGAGCCACCAAGTTGACGAATAGATCATGGCATAATAGCCGGCCTGTTCGATGGTTTCACAAAAAGCAATCACCGTCTCCGTAAGCTTGGCCATTGAAGTCGGTGCTTGGTGGTGCTGGTCTTCCACATCCATGATGAGCGGATATTGAAAGTCTTTTCCTGCCACCAAAGAAAGAAGCTCTTTGGCTTCGTTAACCCCTTCCAATGGCGTATTGGCACAGGAATACCAGTAGGTTCCAAGCGGAACCTGTCTTTTTCGCAATTCTCGATAGTGGGCCTCAAAGGTGTCATCCTTATAGTAACTTTCTCCCGTTCCCCAGCCGGTAAAGCCAGCACGAAGGATGGCAAAGTCAATGTTTTGCGCCAAAAGATCATAATAGATTTCGGACGGTCTTTGGTAGCTTGAAATGTCAATGCCAAATTTTCTAGTCATGGTTTTCCTCCTTGTTTGCTCGGTCATGAAGCTGTTCTAAAACATTCTTGAGTTTTCTCGGAATGGGCAAACCCAGATGAGCGGCATTTTCAAGCATCGAAATGCCTTCGTTTGAGAGATAGAAAAAGATACTGGCCGTCCGAAGGGCTGACCCGGTTTGAATGACGTGCAAATCAATGATATTGGCAAGCCCCACCAGTGTGAAGATTAAAATCTTTCGGCAAATCCCCTTAAAGCCAATGGAACTGGAGAGTTTCTTATCAGAGATGGCACACATGACTCCGGTGATGTAGTCCATTACCACAAAGAGGATAAGGGCAAAGATCAGCCCATCAAAGCCACCGAGAAAATAGCCCAGGCCACCACCGATAGCGGTAAGAAGCAACTGGGTATGCGTCCAGAGTTCTTTCATAAAAAGCACCTTCCTTTCTGTGCACAAAAAAGCGGTCTCCTCTTTGAGAAAACCGCTGCTATCCCAGGCATTCCTGAGACGTTTATTTCATTGTGTTCTATTTTGTTCCATCCCCCAAAATGCCCTTGCTATTCACGCTTGTAAGAGCGATATATACAGTGCAAGGCAAAAAGGCCAGAAAACAAAGACATACGCATTTCAAAGGAGGAAATCATGCAAAAGAAAATCAAAGTCCAATATTCCAGCCGAAGCACCCAACAGATGCCAAACCGGACACTGCCCAAAATCCAGATGGAAGGCAAATGGCTAGCCGATCTTGGTTTTCAGGTGAGTGACCATGTTGAAGTCATCTGCGAACAGGGGCAAATCCTTATCCGTTCCCTTACTATCCAGGAGCAACTCTTGGCGGCTGAGCATAGAGAAGGCTACAAGGCAAACACGATAGAAATCGCCTAATGAGCGGAATACAGATCATGGGTTCACCTCCTCCGTTAAGGTATAGGTGATCTTCATGGTCTTTTCAGCAGTCTTTACAACCGGATCAAAGTTGGCAGTTGCCCTTTTGTAGCTTGTTATTGGAATAAAGATAGAGACTCCAACTAAAATACAAAGGATTAAAGCTGCGCGTTGAATAAATTTTCGCTTTATATTATTGTCTCCTTCACAAATTCGCCATCATTCATTTCTATCACCCGATTCCCATAAGTTAACAGACTCAAATTATGGGTGCTCATGATAATGGTATTGCCTTCTTTCGATAAGTTAGAGAAAATCTCCATAACCATTTTAGAATTCGTGGAATCCAGATTGCCCGTTGGTTCGTCCGCAATAATAATTTCAGGTTTATTAATGATTCCCCTGGCAATGGCTACCCTCTGCTTCTGTCCCCCCGACAATTCACTAGGATATCGAAAAGCAAATTGCTTAATTTTTAAACGATCTAAAACATCGAGTGCAGCACTTTTTCTAACTTCTTTTTTTATTCCGGCATATCCTAAAGGAAGTGCAATGTTTTCCCAAACATTTAAGTCTTTCAACAGAAAAAACGATTGAAAAACAAATCCCATTTTGCTATTTCTTAATTGCGCCAACTCTTTCTCAGAACAATCCCTTATCTTTTGATTATGAAAATAATATTCGCCCGAGCTCTGAAAGTCCATCAGCCCAATTATATTTAATAAGGTTGATTTTCCACACCCCGACGGGCCATAAACAATAATGAAATCCCCTCGATCAATGTTCAAGGTAATCCCTTTTAATGCTAAATAAGGTCCTTCTCCACTTACATACTCCTTCACAATAGAATCTAATTTAAGCATTTTCTCCCTCTTCCCGTAAAATTTTACTAAATTGCCACTTTTGGTTTCTCAATCGTATGAGAATATGGATGGAAAGTATTAAAATAGCCCAGAAGGCAGCAACGAAAATTTGTGTCCTGCCCTCAATTCGTACTGGATAAAATTGATTCCTTCTTAACACATAAAGAAGAATCTCGGTAACGATATAGGCTAGAATGTTAACAGGAATGATCAAAATCATATTATGCAAGGTAACGACATGGGATATGAATTGTGATGTCGCACCAAATGTTACTTGGATTGCAAACTCAGATTCATAGCGGTCTAATAATAATAAGTTATTTCCTAATAGCCCAAAAAACAAGATGGCTAACGCAATCAATCCCAAAATATACACAACTTTTAATAAACCGATACTCTCCTCCCGCAAAGATATCATTTTTGTGAGTGGATTTATCACTTTAAATTGAAACTGCCCATTCGTTTTATGATTTAAATACTCCAGAATTTCATTGAGCGTATCTACATCAATATCCTTAGAGGAAGCATCTGAAAATGCTATATGGTAATATGCCTGCGGATCATTAAACAAACCATATTTTTCTGGAACAAACACACACATAGATATCGGAATCGGTTCGAGTTCTAACTTTTCATAATTAAAACAATCCAGTGTAGCCACATCCACTGCTGTATTATCTTGAAGGATGATGGGAACTTTGATGTCATTATTTGAATAAATATGATCATGACCTAATTTAGAAAAACCGAAACCTTGGAATCGTAGAAAATCCCCACGAGCTTCAATATTATTACGCAATCGATCCATAAAAGTATGATCCGCAATGAGTCCTTCTTGCGGCACAATGATATCCGGTTGGCTAATAACGATAGAACGAATATCGCCCGAATAAACAATCGCGTGATACGTGTGAATCAAATTAGAATCTTGTTCATCGACTAAGCCTAAACTCATCGTTCGGTATCGAACAAAAGGATTCCCGTGACGCACCTTTTGATTCATTGTTTCTACATCCTGTAGGCTAAAATCCCTGTAGTAAGTACCCGAACCATTTTGTCCTTCGATATAATATACGCTTCTTCTAGAATCAAGGGTGTCTTCGCGATTTTGATCCTGAAGATGTGTCGTAAAGGCGCTCCCAATTAATAAGATTGTCGTTAAAAAGAAAACTTGAACTGCCAAAAAAACGGCATTTTTCTTATTGCTTTTTATTAAATGAACTGCTAACTCGAAAGCCATCATCTCTGTCTCCGAAAGGTTTTTAATAGCTTAACTTGTTTTTTCTGAACGACCGTACTAAGAACGCCGACAAAGAGTAAGAGACCGGGGAGCAGAAGAAATAATGCCAAGCGATTTACATCGATGGGTAGCCCAGTGATGTGAAACAGTTTTTCCCTGAACCCATACAATATGCCAACAACAATTCCTGAAGAGCATACCGATATCGCAAAGTTATAAATGCTTGTTTGCAACATTAGATCGCTGCTCGTTGCTCCTGCCACGATATTGATATAGGCTTCACTATCTTTTATTTCAATTTGGTATAAAAATAGAGACAAAATATTGGCAAAGCCATATAGAATAACAATCGATACAAACAGCGCTCCGCCAATTAAAAATTGAATGGCCATTCGGTTATCTTTTTCAAAGAAATCTCCCCATGAAATGACGTGATAATCTTCGTTAACTGAGGATAGTTCCTTTTGAAAGGAAGTAAGCGATTCAGTGTCTTTCAACTGGCATAAATAATTATTTATCTTGCCTCCTTGAGCCAGAAAATCACTTGTCTTTAATAAAATGATATCATCATGCATTCGATTGAACACAACACCATCGATTTCAAAATGATGCCCATGCAACAAAATACCTTCATCGAGATTGATTTCTTTGGCCAATTGATGTCCTATTAAACAATGATTTTCTCGCAACTCGCCCTTCGGCATGAACCCATTCTTGCGAAATAGGATTTGAACCGCGCTAATATCAAAGTAGCTCTGCTCGATACCTACGATTTTTGCATTTCTAAAAGAATTCCCCACTTTTATTACTTGTTGCGAAGATGAAGAGGGAGAGTAGGCGATAAGTTTGTCCATTAAATTGTTTGATAAGCTTAATTCGGCAGAATTCTCTTCTGTGTTTGATTTCATGGTAAGGGATATCGTCTTCGATGGGTTCTGGGGTATATAGGAGGAATAGTATTGAAACACGTTGGACACAACAAATAAAAGTCCAATGGGAAGCAATAATGTCAAAGAGATCGTCATCATTGAAAGGCCCGAATAAAACCAGTTGCGTATTAATTTAATATAAGCCATGCGGGCATCAAATAACACTCTATTCATTTATATGCGCCTTCACCATCTCGTTTGACCCCGTATCGATATAAAAAAGATCTCCCTTCTCTTCATCAATATCCATATGCCAAATAAAGGTACCTTCTTTTGTTTTGCTGGAAATTGGGTATATTTTGGTGACAGTCAGTTTGTTACGATCGAAGAGATTGATAGCCCCGTTGCCATAACATGATACGAGAATTTTATCATGAAAGGGAACAAAATCCACCGGCACAAGTCGATCCAGTAACTGATATTCGGTACATTGGTTGTCATTCAAAAGTCCTAACTTAGAATGGCCACTAGTTATGCTATTATCATTTTCCAGATAAAATGAATTCGTCATAAATATCTGGTTTTTTATGATAGAAGTAAAGCCGATATATCCCTCGAAAAATAAAGAATAGGCGCCATCCCTCCCCATTTTATACAATCCGTTCCTCTTGTAAGATTTTGTAGCAATATAAAAGTCATCGTCCTCTATCACAAAACTTGAAAGCCCAGAAATATCTCCTTTATTAAATAATAAAGGATAAGCCTTCAAAAATTTATCCTCTTTATTAAATTCTAATATGGCATTTTCACCTTCATCTAATACAAAAATGTGACCCTTCTCATCAATGTTCACTGCCACCGGAAAACTCAACTCGTCATTTTCAGCTAATTTTCCGAGATACGCTCCATCTCTTGTATATATTAATACATTATGCACCGAGCGATCACACACTAGCAATCGATTATGACTTAAGGTGAAGTCCTGTGGAAACTGGCTTTCAGATAATGAGAAACGTTGCGTTTCGACAATATGAAAAGGCTTATCACTTTCCTTCATATCGGATATGTACGTCACTTCCGTAAGATTCGGAGCCGGAGAACACGAGGTAAGAAGAAAGGAAAATATCAACAACAAAGAAATACGCCTAAATCTTTTACTATTACACATAGCCCTCTCCTAAAACAATCGGATCTATATCATCGCAAGCAAAGTAGAAGTATATCAAGTGTGTTTAGCAGCAGCCATGCTTGTAAGTGGTTTGAGTGTACTCAAACCATTGCTCCCCTGATTGATCAGTACAAGATTTTCTCTTGAAATCCGTTCTAAAATTTGAGTGATCCCAATTATTCCAAGCGCAAATTCCACTACTATAATCACAGTTATCTTCTACGTTGTAAATTTCCCAGCTCGTACATACCTTTTCTGCTTTCAATGTAAGCATTATTTTTCTTAATGTCAAGGATATTTTGGGGATCATGGCAGTGTCAACTAAATTGTGTCTACTCAAGTAGAAATTCTTTTTCACCAAGTTTTCTTCTTCCTTTGCCGTTAACCGGCCAAAACGGCTGCGCCAAAGTAGGTCAAGGGTTTAAGCGACCAGAGGGAGCGGCACTTGACCGGATGCAGGCGTAGACGTATCCTATCCGGTTCGGCAAAGGAAGATGACTGCTTGGCATGGTTTATGCATGAAGCATCGCCCCTAATTCATAGTGAACCGCCGCATAACCGCGATGTCTCCTGGTTTCAGCTTTGGCGTTATAAGCCATGAAGTGATTGCAAACGCAGCGTTCCTGTGCATCTTCTTTTGGAAATTTCTCCTTCACTTTTGTCGTTCGTTTCAGGCTTTTATTCAAGCTTTCTGCAAGATTGTTCGTGTAGAGCGAAAAGCGAAACTGCTCAAGAAAAGCCATGAAGGAAAAGAGATTGTCCCTTCTCTTGAAAATGGTGGCCAATTTTGGATAAGTTTTGCCCCATTTTCTAACAAATTCATCAAGATTCCTTTCCTCTTCGGCAGGATTTTCGGCCCTAACGTGACATCAAGACGACCGTCTCCACTTCTCGGAAACATATCCACAGCCATTTTGACCTCAAAATTGCCATTTTCTCGACCGCGCTCGTTCTCGGAAACAGGTCGATGTGCTTGTTCCTACTATAATAAAGCAACCGCACAGATTTCCCAATCGCCTCAAGACTTCGCTCTGAGGGAATATGTCCGAAAACCTGTGATTTCCCATCCACTCAACTCCACTGCTGCCGGAAGCGATACTTGCCTTTTCCGTGTCCGGTTTTAGATCGTCAATGTCCGGTTTTGCAGTTTCAATGTCCGGTTTTTCTGTTTCCTTAAAAGTGCCGCTACTATGCAATGTCCGGTTTTGCAGCGGAAAGAATACCGCCATCGTTCTGGTGTTGCCCTCACCGAAAACATAGATCTGCCACAGTCTGGAAACAAAAAACGCAAGGTGGTAGATGATCTCATCCGGCGTTGGAATAGATGCCGGCAAACAGCTTTCTGTGAATGGAGATATATTCATTCGGCGTAAAGCTGAAGGCACGCTCGGATTCTTTGATATATTCCTTAAATGGACCTTTGTTCACTCCATATCATCTCGCTTTTTTGCCCATAAGATAAACGAAGGCGAAATTCCGCAGTACTACGTCTCCGGAAACCACGAAGCCATCATTGAACCGGAGGTGTGGGAACTCGTACAACGCGAGATGGAACGGCGCAAAAACGAAAAAGGAAGACACAGTGGCGTGAGACTTTTCTCCGGCAAGATCTACTGCGGAGAATGCGGAACAAGGCTCGGTTCAAAAGTCTGGCATTCCAACGACAAATATAAGCAGGTCATCTGGCAATGCAACAGGCACTGCAAGAAAAACTCCCCCTGCAAAAACGGCGTGCATCTTACCGATGAGGAGCTAAAAGCCGCCGTCCTTTCTGCGACCAACAAGCGATGAAGAGCTAAAAGCTGCCGTCCTTTCTGCGACCAACAAGCTCATAGAGAATAAAGATGAGATTCTTAATAGCTTTCAAGAGATTGTCGGAGGCGTTTATGATACTCATACCTTGGAAGGCGAAAAAGCAAAGCTGGAAAGTGAGATGGATGTCTGTGCCAAGATGATCGAAGACCTTATCCGCCAAAACGCCACCACACCGCAAGACCAGAGCGAGTATCAAGCAAAGTACGAAGATCTGGAACGCTTCTACAATGAAAAAAAGGCGGCCTTAGCGAAGGTCGAAGGAAAGCTCAAAAAGATGCAGGCGACCAAAGCCGATATCAAGTTCTGCCTGAAGCAGCTGCAAAAACAAGATACGCTTCTGCAAGCATTCAATGCACAAAGCTTCTGTGCCCTCGTGGATCACATCACGGTATATGGAAAAGACGATATCCGCGTGATATTTAGAAACGGCTCAGAAATCAAGGTATGAAAAAGAGCGTACTTATGCAACAAAGCACACTCTCAGCCATTCTTATTTCATCATATGCTCAAAATAAGAAATAAGCTTGCGGCAATCATCCGTCTGTAAATCAAGTTTCTCGTACCCGTCATGCTTAAGCAAAAGAACCGTACGGCAGACCTTAAGCAAGAGCTCGATGTCATGCGTAATAATCATTGTCGGGCGACCTTTGGAAAGTTCAAAGATAAGCTCGGCGATTTTATCCATATGCATATAATCCAAACCGCTGGTCGGCTCATCCAAGACAAGAATTTGCTTTTCGCTCAAAAAAGCATTGATTAAAGCCAGCCTTTGCTTTTGTCCGCCGGATAGGTTTTGGGGATGTTCGCTGCGTTTGTCCCAAAGATCAATATGCTTAATAATATGAGAGACAGCCGTCAAATAAGCTTCATCTGCATTTTTCCTGTTTGCAAGCACCTCATTTTCCACGGTATCAAAAAACAGCTGATAATCTGCATCTTGCATCATGTAGTAGGCATTCTTAAGGCGCTCTCTTTGAGTTTTTCCCCATGAAATCTCTTGTCTT
>QWBY01000801.1_pt1 | contig 20678 bp, 18 predicted proteins | sample 1972471 | NCBI WGS metagenome assembly QWBY01 (sample SAMN09866722, study PRJNA288562) | Human gut metagenome isolate term6_stool, whole genome shotgun sequencing... | reverse complement strand
AAATGGTAAAAGCGGGCCAGGTGGCGGCACTGGTGGGCGGCGTTCCCATGCGCTGCACCATTGACGGCTGCCTGCGGGGTCTGCTGCAGGGAGGGCTCACGGTGCCCCAGGGCATGAAGTGCGGCGACATAGACCCTCGGTGCAAGCGGGATCACTGCTTCCGGGCCTCGGACAAGGCTCTGGCCGTGGGCGGCGGAGTGCTGGAGGCACTGCTTCACTTCGGATGCAGGCCGGATATGCCTCTGAATGAGGGCCCCGGGGCGGCCTTTGGCCCTTGACAATGCCGGGAGGCAATGCTATACTTTTTAACGAAAAGTGAATGCTCGCTTGAGTGCCTTTCGGTCGGTAACAGGCCGGAGGGAGCATAGAGAATCGGGTGCAGATCCCGAGCGGTACCGCCACTGTAAGCGCGGAGACCTCCCCATGGACGAAAGTCGGTCATTGAACACAGGTTTGAGAAGGCCGGTGGAGGTTGCGGATGCGTAAGCCAGGAGAACTGCTTAAGCGATGTCTTTACCGAAGTGCTGCAAGTACGGCACTTGGGTCTTATTGGCGCAGAAAAACGGCTGCGGCGGTCTGAGAGGGCTGCCGCAGTTTTTTTCGCTGTTCGGCCGCGTGTGGGAGACGCTGCCGGAGCGGAAGCCAGCCGGGCCGCCCGGTAAAGGGGCGGAAAGGACCGTCACTTTTTTGAAAAAATCGGCGTTATGCCGGAAAAAAGAAAGGATCGTGACAAATGAAAAAGAAACTCCTGTCCCTTGCATTGGCGCTCGTTATGATCGTGAGCCTCGTCCCTGCGGCTTACGCTGATAACGCCAATTACTGGACGAACTTCCGCAACAGCACCTACAATATGGCTATCACCGATGCCGCTACGCCCAAATCTGCGGAGACCACCGTGGAAAAGTGGGTAAAAAAATACGGCTCCGGCTGGTCTGCCAGTCCCAGCGGCTTTGTCATCGCTGATAATGCGCTGGTGTTCATGGCCGGCAGCACCCTGAAAAAAGTGGATCTGCAGAGTGGCGAGCTTATCAAGGAAGCCACCATGTTTGACGGCAGCGGTTTTGCTATCGTTTCTCCCACCTATGCCGACGGTATGATCTACTGTCCCATCAGCGGCGGCAAGATCCAGGCCTTTGACGCCAAGACCCTGGAGTCCAAGTGGACCTTTACCGATGAGCTGGGCGGCCAGAACAACTGCTCCATCACCTATGCCGACGGCTATCTGTATACCGGTTACTGGAACGGGGAGACCAAGGATGCGAACCTGGTGTGCGTCAAGGCATCTGACGGCAGCCTCGTTTGGAAAAAGACTGTCGCCGGCGGCTTTTACTGGGCCGGCGCTACTGTGGTGGGTGATGCTGTGATCGTGGGTACCGATGACGGCACAAGCCGCTATGAGGGCGACGCCCATCTCTTCGCACTGAACAGAAAGAACGGCACTGTAATTTCTGACATTACCCTTGTCGGTATGGGTGACCAGCGCTCCTCCATCGCCTATAGTGCCGAGAAGGGCCGGGCCTACTTCACCACCAAGAACGGCTACATTGCCTCCGTGGCGGTGAATGCCACCACCGGAGCCCTGTCGGATCTCAAGAGCAGCAAGGTTGCCAGCCAGGCTACCTCCACCCCCGTGGTGTACGGTGACATCGTCCTCTTCAGCGCCGGCAGCGGCGTGGTGCCCAATAGCAACGGCAACGGCAACTTTATCGTAGCCGATGCCAACACTCTGGAGGGCCTGTACGCCGTTCCTATGCTGGCTTATCCCCAGGCCTCCGTACTGGTCTCTTCCGCATATCTGAAGGAGACCGGCAAGCTTTACTGCTACACTACCTATAACGGCACTCCCGGCGGCATGACGCTGATTACCCTGGATCCCAATGACCGCACCGGTAAGAGCGCAGCCAAGTCCGAGATTTACAGCGCTCCCGGCCACGAGCAGTACTGCATATTCAGCCCTATCTGCGGCCCCGACGGCACAATTTATTACCGCAACGACAGCGGCTGGATCTTTGCCTTGACGAACAACAACGCTTATCTCACCGCCCTGGCGGCCAATGCGGGCACCTTCAAGACCGAGTTCAAGGCCGGTGTAACGGAGTATGAGATGGCTGTTCCCGGCGGCACCAAGAGCGTAAAATTCAATGCCACCGCTTGCCAAGGCGGTACCGTCACGGTCAATGGTAAGGATGCCTCCATCCCCGTGGAGATCGTGGACGGAAAGGCCACCGCTGAGATCAAGGTCACCTTGGGCGATGCCTCCCGCACCTACATCGTGAACATTGTCTCCCTTAGCAACGACAGCTATATCTCTGAGCTGAATGTCAACGAGACCAATGCCCACAACAGCTTTAAGACCCTGACTCCTGCCTTTAAACCCACCACATATTTCTATGGCTTCTATGAAGCGGAAAGTGACCTTTACTTTGAGAACATTTGGGCCGCGGCCCGTCACAAGGACGCCAAGGTGACGGTTTACGCCGGGGAAAATGTGGCGAATGAAGGCGTAAACAGCGATGGCTCTATCAGTGTAACAAGCAATCAGTTTTCAACGCCCCGCTATGCTGTCTACTTCCAGGATGACAGCAAGCCCATGTATGTGCGTGTGCAGGTCACTGCAGAGGACGGCTCCTTCTCCAACTACTATGTAGTCATGAGTTGGACCGCCGCCGCTGCCGAGGGCAGGGCGCTGCTGGAGAAGCTCCAGAAGGAGTCCTCTGACGCCGTTGCCGCCGTGGTGGAGAAGATCAATACCATCGGCACCGTCACTCTGGAGTCCAAGGCCGCCATTGACGCTGCCCGCGCTGCTTATGGTGCCCTGGCCAATGAGCAGAGAGCGCAGGTCAACAATCTGGATAAGCTGACCGCTGCCGAGGATGCCTACGAAGCTCTGCTGGCGGATCAGGATGCCGCAAAGACCGTGTCTGATATGATCGATGCCATCGGCACCGTCACCAAGGAATCGAAGGATGCTATTGAGGCCGCCCGCGCCGCTTATGATGCACTGACCGATTCCCAGAAGACTTTGGTTGGCGGCGAGAAGCTGCAGACCCTGGTAAATGCCGAGGCCGCACTGAAGAAGCTGAATGAGCAGCCCGGTCAGACCGGCGGCAAGGACAACAAGGGTAACGGTGATAGCAAGCCCGGCGGCTCCGTCAGTACCGGAGATAACGGCATGGCGCTGTACATCGGCCTGAGCGTGGCCGCCCTGCTGGGCCTGGCCGTGATTCCCGCTGCGCGCAAAAAGAGAGGGTAATCTCCTCCTTTGAGGCGTATTGCCGGTATAAGCCGTAAGGAACCATAGACGAAAGGATATGCTCCCTCCATGATCGACAGCCTATTTTCTCGCTGTCTTTCATAGAGGGAGCATATCGCATTACGGAGGGAGCTTATTTAAAATATAAGCTTATGCGGTTTTACCCTTGGCAAACACCGGATGCGTCCGACGCAGCCGCAGCAGGAAAAACACCGACAGGCCCAGGCACAGCACCTCCGAAATTACCGGCGCAAACCAAATGGAGCTGCCGCCCAGTACTGCAGCCAGCAGCAAAAGAATGCTGCCCTGGAGGATGAGGCCCCGTCCGGTAGAGATGCTTACCGCCGGGAGCGGCCGCTCCATGGCTGTAAGGAAGCCTGCAATATAGATATTGAATCCTACCGGCAGGTAACACAGGCTGTAGCGCCGGAATGCATCCGTGGCGAAGGTCAGCATCTCCGCTCCCGCCTCCGGCAGATAAACTGCCACCAGCTTCGGAGCTGCCAAAAACAGCACCGTGAAGCACACCGCTGCGATGCCGCACATGGTACGCAGCCCATAGCGCAGCAGATTTCCGATGGCGGTCCCGTCGCCTCGGCCATTTTGGAAGCTGATAAGGGGCTGGCTGCCCTGGCTTACACCCATGGTGATATTGATGACCAGGGTATTGGCGTAGGCGATGATAGTGTAGGCCACCAGGCCGTCGGTGCCGATGCAGCGGAGAATGGTGTGGTTGAAGAGGAAGATCATCAGGCCGTTACACAGCTCTGTCAGTCCGTCGGAGATGCCGATGGGCAGCAGACGGCGGTAGATCTTCCAGTCCATGCGGAAGCGCACCGGGTGGAAGGTGGTATGCTTTCCCAGGAAATGGGTCAGGTAGATGAGGCAGGTGAGCAGCTGGCTCACGCCCGTGGCCGCCGCTGCGCCCCAGATGCCCAGGCCCCAGTGGAAAATGGCCAGATAGTCCAGCACACAGTTGGTCACGCAGCCCACGCAAACGGTGACCAGCGCCAGCCGGGGCCGCCCGTCGGTTTTCACCAGCACCTCCAGATTATAGGAGATCATAAAGCACACGGCGAAGGGGGCCAGGCCCTGCAAATAATGTATGGTGTACTCCAGGGTGACCTCTTCCGCCCCCAGCAGCCGGGCAAGGGGCTCTGTGAACGCCAGCACCAGCACCGAAATAGTCACGCCGATTACCACCAGGGTCACCAAATTCTGCGAAAACAGCTTGTTGGCACTCTGGGCATTTTTCTGGCCCAGGAGATAGGCGATGATGGTGGAGGTGCCCACGGCGAAGATGACCGCGATGGAGAATAAGAGATTTACAAACGGTACGGACAGGTTCACGGCGGTCATGGCGTATTCCCCTACGCCTCGGGCCACGAACAGACCGTCCACGATGGAGTAGAGGGAAAAGACCATGAGGGAGGCCACCGTGGCTGCGGAGAAGTGGAAAAATTGCTTGAGAAGGCTCTGCTTTTTTTGCATTTTGGATGAAATTCCTTTCCTTTCAGCGGATTACCGCGATTCGATTTCACAAAAATAGTATAACAGAGGAAAAAGCGTTCGTCAAGATAGACTCTTGCGAAGTAAAATCGGGTGCGTTATAATAGAGAAAAAATCAGGAGGATGCAGCTATGAAAGTGTATGTGATGGACGCCTTTACCGACCGGATTTTCGGAGGCAACCAGGCGGGGGTAGTGCTGGCGGACAAGGCCTTGGAGCCGGAGGTGATGCAGCAGGTGGCTGCGGAGCTGAAGCATTCGGAGACGGTATTTGTGGAGCAGGGGGAGGATGGCCTGCATCTGCGCTACTTTACGCCCGCCGGGGAGGTGGACCTGTGCGGTCACGCCACGGTGGCGACCTTTGCGCTGCTGCGGCGCCTGGGCCACATCGGCGATGGCACCCACACCGCCCATACCCGGGCCGGGAAGCTGGACATCGGTGTCAGCGGCGAAACCGTGTGGATGGACATGGCACCGCCCAAGACCCTGGGCGTGCTGCCCCGGGAGAGCTGGGCGGAGCTGTACGGGGCCTATGGCCTGACGCTGGCGGACCGCCCCGAGGGCTTGGAGCCGGAGATCGTCAGCACGGGCCTGGCGGACATTATGATGCCCGTGACGGATCACGAGACGCTTATGCGGGCAAAGCAGAATGAGGAGACGGTCACGGCCCTTTCCAAACATTTCGATGTAACGGGGGTGCATATGTTCTGCTTGGGAGAGGACAAGGTCTATTGCAGCAATTTTGCCCCTCTATACGATATTCCCGAGGAGTGTGCCACCGGCACCAGCAACGGCGCCTTGACCTACTATCTCTATGAGCGGGGCCTGGTGGAGCCGGAGAAGGAAAACCTCTTCCTTCAGGGAGAGCATATGGGGCGCCCCTCTCGTATTTACAGCCGCCTTACGGCGGAGGACGGTGCGGTCCGCGTGCGCATCGGCGGTCAGGCGGTGCTGAGCCTTTCCGGCGAAATGGACCTGTGAGACTTGTAATTGCTTCACATATATGATATAATATATAGCATCATTCAAAAGAAACACAGGAGGCACAGGATATGAAAGCAGCGCTGGTCATCATGGCGGCAGGTCTCGGCTCCCGCTACGGCGGCAACAAGCAGGTGGACGGAGTCGGCCCTGACGGGGAGATCCTGATGGAGTATTCCATTTATGACGCCATTCGAGCCGGTTTTACCAAGGTGGTTTTCATCATTAAGCCCGACATGGTGGACCTGATGCACCGCATCTGCGGCGACTATGTTGCCCGCCGTACCGCTGCCGACGGCTCCCCTGTGGAGGTCTGCTATGCGGTGCAGGATTTTACCAGTGTGCCCGGCTTCTATACCATCCCGCCCCAGCGGCAGAAGCCCTTTGGAACGGTCCACGCTGTTCTATGTGCCCGGAGCTATGTGAAGGAGCCCTTCTGTGTCATTAATGCCGACGACTACTACGGCGTGGATGCCTATCGGGCTATGTATGCGGAGCTGCAGCGTCTGCCGGAGCAGGGGAGCGCCACTATGGTGGGCTACCTGCTGAAAAATACCGTCAGTGCCAATGGCACCGTGTCCCGAGGTGTCTGCCAGGTGGAAAACGGCCACCTGACCGGCGTAAAGGAGACTCTGAAAATCCGGCTGGATCCTGACGGCACCATTGTCGACGAGGTGGAGGGTACACTTTCACCGGACACGGTGGTATCCATGAACTTTTGGGGCTTTATGCCGTCGTTTTTCGATGAGCTGGAGACCTATTTCTGCGACTTCCTGCGCTATGAGGCGGGGGACAACTGCAAGGCGGAGTGTTTGCTGCCCAATTTGGTGGGCCGGCGCATTGCCGAAAAGAAGCTGTCCGTTTCGGTGCTGCACTCGGCTGACCGTTGGTTTGGCATGACCTATCACGAGGACCGCCAAGCCGTTGCCCGGGAGCTGCAGCAGCTTCACGACGCCGGTGTCTATCCCAAAACGCTCCATCAGTGAGCAAGCGGAGGCAATAAAATGAAAATGCAAAAATCACCTTGGTACAAAAATCCCTATTGGCTGGGCGGCATCGCCCTGGGTGTAGTTGTTATCGCCCTGGTGCTGTTTTTAGCACTGCGCGGCGGCGAGGACAAGAAACCCGATACCCCTGATCAGCCCAACATTGAGGAGCCCACCCCCGCCCCGACCCCGGAGCCTACCCCCGAGCCGGACCCAGAGCCTGCGCCCACCCAGGGCAGCTATACCGAGGGCGAACAGACTGACGGCGTATGGAACCTGGTGCTGGTGAATCCCTGGAATCCCCTGCCCGACGGATTTTCCGTGGACTTGGAGCCTTTGGACGGCAGCAGAAGTGTAGACAAGCGCTGTTATCCGCAGCTGCAAAAAATGATGGATGACTGCCGCGCCCAGGGATATTCTCCCTACATCTGCTCATCTTTTCGCACACAGGAATTGCAGCAAGAGCTGTTCGATAACCAAATTGCTATTTTCCGCAATCAGGGCTATGGTGACGAGGAGGCTCGCCGTTTAGCTGCACGAGAAGTGGCTGTTCCCGGTACCAGTGAGCATCAGCTGGGCCTGGCGGTGGACATCATCGACACTAACAATTGGAACCTGGACGAGTCCCAGGAGAGTATGCCCACCCAACAGTGGCTCATGGCCAATAGCTGGCGCTACGGCTTTATTCTCCGCTATCCCAACGGCACCACCGACATTACCGGCATCATCTATGAGCCCTGGCACTACCGCTATGTAGGCTGCCAGGTGGCTAAGGAGATCTATGAGCGGGGCATTACCCTGGAGGAGTACCTGGGCCGCACCGCCCATTAAAGAATTAAAAAGCACGCATCCTATGCGGTGAGACGATCCGGGTCTCACCGCATTTCCTATTCGTTCACAGGCAGCGGCTTAGGCAAAAATCCCTCTATGGATGGGTGCTGCGCGGCAAAAAAACAAGGAACGGTTTCAGCAGAATGAACCGTTCCTTGTTTTTAAGCTTTTTCAGCGGTGGAAGAGACCGTGCTTTTCGTAGGGCTTGGACTCCACATTTTTCAGCTCGTACCCAGTTTCGGCGATAGCCTTGCGGAGGGCTTCCTCATCCAGGGGCTCCGGGGAAATAATGGTAGCGATGCCCTTGGTGTGGGAGGCGCTGACCTTCTTTACAGTGAACTGATTACGGATCGTATCACACACATGGTTTTCGCACATGCCGCACATCATACCATCAATTTTCAAAATGGTTTCTGTCATAGTAAATTGCCTCCTTTAGGCGGTTTTTACGCTTTTCTTGAGAGGGAACGGGATCTGAGCCAGCACCACGGCAATAAGCATCAGTACGCAGCCGATCAGCTCCTTACCGGTCATTGTTTCGTGCAGGAAGATGGCACCGGATACGGCACCAAATACGCTCTCCAGGCTCAGGAGGAGGGCCACAATGGTGGGGTTGGAGTCCTTTTGAGCCAGGATTTGCAGGGTGTAGGCCACACCGCTGGAGAAAACGCCTACATACAGGATGGAGCCTATGCAGGGGGTGATGTCCGCCCAGGTGGGATGCTCGAAAATGAGCATCAAAACAGCAGAGATCACCGCGCAGGTCAGGAACTGAATGCAGCTCATTTTAATGCCGTCCACCTTTTGGGTGAAGTGGTCAATAACCAGAATGTGCAGAGTGTAGCCAAAGGCACATAGCAGCACCAAAAGGTCGCTGGGAGCGATGGTGAAGTCGTCCTTGATGCACAGGCAGTACAGGCCCGCTACGCCCAGCAGAACACTAATCCATACGGCGGGAGAGACTTTTTTCTTGAGAAACAGCCCGCAGATGGGAACCAGCACCACATAGAGGGTGGTGATAAAGCTGGTCTTTCCGGCGCTGGCACCGGCCACCATGCCGAGCTGCTGCAAATTGCAGGCCAGGGCCAGGGCAAAGCCGCAGCAGATACCGCCGATGACCAGGGTCTTGCGGCTTTCGGCAGGGGCGGACTGCTCTTGGGACGGAGAAGCGGAGGCCTGCTTGCGGCGGTTTACCGCGTCAAAGATCTGAATGACCACCAGCAGGGCCAAAAACCCCACAAAGGAACGGGCGGCATTGAAGGTGTAGGCCCCCACATGCTCGGTGCTGGTGCTCTGGGCCACGAAGGAGCTACCCCAGATCATAGCGGTGATGACGGGGAACACTACCTGGCGAACTTGATTGTGTTTCATAGCGGTTTCCTTTCTCTATTTCGAATCGCTTTCGTCGGGATTTATGGGGTTCACATGCCAGCGGAACTTGTGCTCCGTGCCGTGGAGCAGACGATGGATATTTTCTCTGTGGCAGTAGATGACCAGCGCCGCCACGACCGCGCTCAGAAGGGTCAGCAGCGGGTCATGGTGAAAGACGAAAAACGCTGACACCGGCATACTGGCTGTGGCCGCAATGGAGCCTAAGGATACATAACGGGTCAGCAGCCACAAAAGGACGAAAAGACCCCAGGCGATGAGGCCCATGCGCCAGTCCAGCATCCACACCAGCACACCGCCGGAGAGGATACCCTTGCCGCCCTTGAGACCGTAGTAGGCCGGGAACATATGCCCCAGCTCACAGCCGATGCCGCCCAGCAGCACCCCCAGGGTCCAGCCGCCGTTGGTGCAGAGCATCAGGTAGCCGCCGATGAGACAGGAAAGGACGGTTTTACCCATGTCACAGAAAATCACGATGAGGGCGTATTTGGCGCCGTAGGTGCGGTAAAAGTTGGTAAGTCCGGCATTGCCGCTGCCGTGCTTGCGCACATCGTCCCGAATGATGAAGTGGGAGGTGACCACCGAGCCGTTGAAGCAGCCCAGCAGGTACGAAACCAGCAGCGTCAGCCCCACTACAAAGTAGATGGACATATTAATTGTCATCGTCTCCTTTCTGACGAATGGAGAGAATGATGGGAGTGCCCTCCAGGCCGAACACGCTGCGGATCTGGTTTTCCAGATAGCGCTGGTAAGAGAAGTGGAAGAGCTTTTTATCGTTGCAGAAGATCACGAAATGGGGGGGCTTAACACCCACCTGGGTCATGTAATAGATCTTCAGGCGGCGGCCCTTGTCCGTGGGGGGCTGCACCCGGGTCTGGGCATCGGCCAGGACGGAGTTGAGCATACCCGTGGTGATGCGGGTGGAGGCCTGGTTATGCACATAATTTATAAGCTCAAACAGCCTCGTCACCCGCTGGCCCGTGAGGGCGGAGATGAACAGAATGGGGGCGTAGGTCATGTAGCTCAGGTCCCGGCGGATGTCCTCGCGCATCCGGTCCATGGTTTTGCCGTCTTTTTCCACCATGTCCCATTTGTTTACCACGATGATGCAGGCCTTACCGGCCTCGTGAGCCAGACCTGCGATCTTGGTGTCCTGCTCGGTGACGCCGTCATTGGCGTCGATGAGGATCAGACACACATCGCTGCGCTCAATGGCCATGGTGGCCCGGAGGACGCTGTACTTCTCGATGGTGTCGTCCACCTTGGACTTTTTGCGCATACCGGCGGTGTCAATGAAGTTATATTTGCCGGTCTCGTTTTCAAAATAGGAGTCGATGGCGTCCCGTGTGGTGCCCGCCACATTGCTGACGATGACCCGCTCCTGGCCCAAGATGCGGTTGGTAAGACTGGACTTGCCCACATTGGGCTTGCCGATGATGGCCACCTGGATCACATCGTCATCCTCCTCCGCCCCGTCCTCGGGGGGAAAGTATTGAAGGCAGGCGTCCAGCAGGTCACCGGTGCCGTGGCCGTGGATGGCGGACACGGCGATGGGGTCGCCTAAGCCCAGGTTGTAGAACTCATAAAACTCCGGGTCTACGGGGCCCGTGGCGTCCATTTTGTTCACCGCCAGGACAATGGGCTTTTTGGAGCGCTGGAGCATTCCGGCTACCTCCTGGTCGGCGGCGGTCATGCCGGTCTTGCTATCTACCACCAGGACGATAACGGTGGCATTATCAATGGCGATCTGAGCCTGCTGGCGCATGAAGGCCAGGATTTGATTGTCGGTATTGGGTTCAATACCGCCGGTATCCACCAGGGTGAATTTGCGGCCGCACCAGTCACTTTCGCCGTAGATGCGGTCCCGGGTTACGCCGGGGGTGTCCTCCACAATGGAGAGCCGGCGGCCGATGAGTTTATTAAACAGCATGGACTTGCCCACATTGGGCCGGCCCACAATAGCGATCATAGGTTTTGCCATAGGTTTACCTCCTTACAGTCCGAAAATGGCATCGCACAGGTCAAAGCCGTCAATGCCTACCACCTGCACCGGCGCGTTAAGCGCCTGCGAGAGCTGAGGGACGGTCCAGTCGTCCAGGAATACATCCTCCTGATGCCGGAGCATATGCAGGGGGATCAGCACCCGGCCCAGAGGCTTGCAGGCCTGCAGCTGGGCGGCCAGATCCTGCCCGGTCAAAAGACCCGCCACATCAATGGTGTGGCCGAAAAAGTCGTTGTCTATCCCCACCACTTTGCCCTGCACCTGGGGGAAGCGCTGCTGCACCAGGGTCAGCAGGTGGCCCATAAAGCCCTCGGCGGCCCGGCCTGTGGCGATGGTGAAGGGGGAGGGGACAGGGGGCTGGTCCATGAGGTCCAGGGCCCGGAGCAGGTCACCCTCCAGGGAGCGGAGCATACCCACGCCGTTCTCCAGCTGCCGGTAGCCCTCGTAGTAGTCCTCCCCGGGAAGCTCTCGCCCGGCCCGGAGAAAAAGCTCGTCCGCACAGAAGAAACGCCGTGTGCCGAATCGGCGCAGATTTTCCTGACCGAATTGGTCGGCAATGTCCAGAATTTCTCCGGCGCACCGGGCGTCCACGGGCTTCAGCTTTGCCAGACCCTTTCTGTATTTGGTGATGCCCACGGGCACCAAGGAGCAGGAGGAGAACTCCATCTCCGTCAGGTCCCGGAGGGTGCGGCGAAGCTGGTCGCCGTCGTTCCAGCCGGGACAGACCACGATCTGTCCGTTCATCACGATGCCCGCCTTACAGAAGGCACGGATATAGTCCAGGCTGCGCACGGCATTTTTGTTTCCCAGCATGGTACAGTGGAGCTGGGGGTCCGTGGTGTGAACGGAGACATTGATGGGGCTGATGCGCAGATCAATGATGCGCTGAGCCTCCCGCTCCGTGAGATTGGTGAGGGTGATATAGTTGCCCTGAAGGAAGCTGAGCCGGGCATCGTCGTCCTTAAAGTATAAGGTCTGGCGCATACCCGGGGGCATCTGATCTACGAAGCAGAAGATGCAGTGATTGGCGCATGAGCGCATCTCATCCATGAGATAGGAATCAAAATTCAGCCCCAGGTCCTCTCCCTCAGCCTTGTGAATGGTCAGCTTTTGGGTGGAGCCGTCTTTATTTTTCAAGGATAGGTGACTTACGGGGTCATAGCCATAGAACCGGTAGTCCAGCACATCCACCACGGTGTGACCGTTGATGGATAAAAGCTGTTGCCCCGGCTGCAGACCGGCCCGCATAGCGGGACTGCCGGGGTCTATGGAGGTGATGATGGTGCTCATAGATGTGTCTCTCCCGAAAAAACGGCATACTGCCACATATTAACTATACAATTATAGCCGCTTTTACACCGGGACGCAAGCATTTTCCGCAGAATAGTATAACCGATGCCGATGCAAAAGTAAAACGAATCATTTTTATGGATTGGATGAAAAATAGGAATGGGGGAGCAGGGGATTACGGATTGCCGCGGCCACTCGCTCACCTCGCTTCTCCTGCCACTGGCAGCGCTCGGCTCGCTCCCCACAGCCAGTGTGCGCACTGGCTTCGCAATGACATCGTTTTTTGCAAGGAGTGCGGTACAAAGCCGGGCGGGTCGTCCGGGAGGCCGACCCCTACGCACCGTTTATCGATAGAACTTCGTAGGGAGCGGCGGCTGCCCACCGTCGTGCCAACCGATTCCCGGCCACTGTCGTGGCCGCCAATCGGGGCACTTCCTCGAAATCGGCTCGCTTCTTCCGCCACTGGCGGCGCTTCGCCGATTTCCCCGACGCTCCGTTTGCACCAGCCCGCATATATGCGTAGGGCGGCGTGCCCTCACGCCGCCGTTTTCATGCAAAAAAACAAGAGGGAAGCCACGCTTCCCTCCTGCAAGGACACAAAATTACTTATCCGCAGCCACGGACTTGACGACCTTGACCTCACGGCCATTGTAGGTACCGCACTCCGGGCACATTCTGTGAGGCAGATGCAGCGCACCGCACTTGGGGCATGCCACCAGACCGGGAGCCGCCAGCTTCCACACGGAGCTGCGTCTCTTATTGCGTCTTTGCTTGGAAACTTTTCCCTTAGGTACTGCCATGTTGACACCTCCTTGGTCTTATACTGCCTGAGCAGTGAATTTATTAATAGCGCTTATGCGTCCTCCCGGGGCAGGAGCTTTGCCAAAGCGGCCAGCCGGGGATCTACCTGCTTTTTGCAGCGGCAGGTTTCCCGGTTAAGGTTCACACCGCAGCCGGGACACAGGCCCTTGCAGTGGGGGGAACACAAAACGACTGTGTCCATGTCAAGGATAAACGCCGTTCGGGCAAGGTCGTCCAGATCCACCTCGTCGTGGTCCAGAAGAACGATGTCGTCACTGTCCTCAAATTGCTTTTCCTCCGCCAAAACACAGGAATAGTCTGTGGTTTTCGGCAGGTCGAAGCGCTCCAGGCACCGGCTGCACCGGCAACGAAGCGTTGTGGATGTCTGAAGCTCCAGCAGCAGCACACCGGCCTTGTTCTGCACCCGACCGTCCACAACAACCGGGTTTATAACAGGCTTTTCTCCGCCGAATTCCAGGTCCTGAAGGTCCATCTCAAAGTGGAAATTCTCACCGGCATCCGGGGTATGCAGTACTCTGTTTACATTCAAACGCATGGCACACCTCACAATGACACGAATTGTATTATAGAGGAAGAAAGTCGGCTTGTCAAACATTTTCTGCTAAAAAATTGACTTTTTTCAAAAAATCATTACAATAGCTGTTGACATAAAAGTGCAAAAGCGGATTACTGCCTGAGGGGGAGATCAAATGCGTGAGCTTACCGTGGGGAAAAATGATGCCGGACAGCGGCTGGATCGGTTCGTGGGGAAGTCTCTGCCCCTGCTGCCCCCGGCCCTGCTGCAAAAATACATCCGCTTAAAGCGCATCAAGGTCAACGGTCAGCGGGCTGCCCGGGATCAGCGGCTGAGCCAGGGAGATGTGCTGCAGCTGTATATAAATGATGAGTTTTTCGACCAGCCCCGGGAGGAAAATATGTTCCTCACCCTCTTTAAGCCAAGCCTTGACATCGTGTATGAGGACGAGAACCTTATGCTGCTGAATAAGAAGGCGGGCTTGGTGGTCCATGCGGACGAAACGGAGAAGGTGAACACCCTCATAAACCACATTCAGGCGTATCTCTACCAAAAGCGGGAGTGGAATCCCCGGTGGGAAAACGCCTTTACCCCGGCCCTGTGCAACCGCATCGACCGCAATACCGGCGGCATCGTTATCGCCGCAAAAAATGCCGAGACCCTGCGCATCATCAACGACAAGATTCGTGACCACGAGCTGACCAAGCGTTACCTCTGCATCACCCTGGGCGCACCCCGGCCACCGGCGGGGGAGGTGGAGAACTTCCTGCGCAAGGACGAGAAGAAAAAGCAAGTATTTGTGTTTCACAAGCCTGTGTCCGGGGCCAAGACCGCCGTGACCCGATATAAGACCCTTCAGCGCCGGGGAGAGCTGGCCCTGGTAGAGGTGGAACTGCTCACGGGCCGCACCCATCAGATCCGCGCCACCATGGCAGACCTGGGCTGCCCGCTCCTGGGGGACGGCAAGTACGGAAACGGAGAGAAAAACCGTGGCTACGGGGAGACCCGCCAGGCTCTTTATTCCTATCAGCTCACCTTTGACCTGCCTACGGATGCAGGGATACTCAACTATCTCCGGGGCCGCACCTTCCAGGTGGAGCAGGTGCCGTTCCGGGAGAAATATTTCGGCTGAGCGTATTGAATTTCCATCTTTGAAAAAGCTCCGAAAACTATTGATTTTAATGGTGAGGGAAGCCCTTCTTGGGTTTCCCTCACTCACTCTTTCTTTATTGCAATCTTACCACTTTGTCGGCAGTCTCTTTTCACATAGCGGAGGTGCTTTTTCAGGGGCGTTTTTGGAGGAAAAAGCACAATATAAAAATAAGAAAAAAACCTGTTGACATTTTGGGGGTTTCTTACTATATTGTATCTGTCAAATCCTGACGGTTTACGGGGAAAATGGAACAGAAACCGTTTTTCGCCGGGATGCGGCGTATATTTTTTTGTGTGAACGGAGGAGGATAAATGTCCAAAGAGTTGATTCGCCTGCGGAATATCTGCATGGCGTTTGACGACGAGCAGGTTCTCGATAACATCAATTTGTATTTTAATGATTCGGAGTTCCTGACGCTTTTAGGCCCCAGCGGCTGCGGCAAGACCACCACGCTGCGTATTATCGGCGGGTTTACCACCCCTACCAGCGGTGATGTGATTTTTGACGGCGTCAGGATCAATGATGTCCCGCCCCACAAGCGGCAGATCAACACGGTGTTCCAGAAGTATGCGCTGTTCCCGCACCTGGATGTGTTTGAAAATATTGCCTTCGGACTGCGCATTGCTAAGGTGCCGGAGGAGGAGATCCGTGAGCGGGTTACGGAGATGCTGGGCGTTGTGAGCCTTAAGGGCTTTGAAAAGCGGCGCGTGGATCAGCTATCCGGCGGCCAGCAGCAGCGGGTGGCCATTGCCAGAGCATTGGTGAACCGGCCCAAGGTCCTGCTGCTGGACGAACCCCTGGGCGCACTGGATCTGCGTCTGCGCAAGGATATGCAGAACGAGCTGAAGCGTATCCAGCAGCAGATGGGCATTACCTTTATATATGTTACCCACGATCAGGAGGAGGCACTGACCATGTCCGACACCGTGGTGGTGATGGACAAGGGCCGCATCCAGCAGATCGGCACACCGGAGGACATTTACAACGAGCCGAAAAACGCCTTCGTGGCGGATTTTATCGGCGAGAGCAACATCCTCGACGGCGTCATGCATGAGGACTATGTGGTGGAGTTCTTCAACCGCAAGTTTAAGTGCCTGGACAAGGGCTTTGCCCCCATGGAGCCGGTGGATGTGGTCATCCGGCCCGAGGATATTGAGATTGTCCCGGCCGACAAGGGCCGCCTGGTGGGTACGGTGACCTCCGTCACCTTCAAGGGCGTCCACTATGATACCATCGTGGACTTCAAGGGCTACAAGTGGCTTATTCAGACCACCGACTACCACGAGGTAGGCGAGGTCATCGGCATCATCCTCAATCCTGACGACATCCATATTATGAAGAAGAGCGAGTACTCGGGCCAGTTCGGCGACTACAGTTCTTATTCGGCGGAGTATGACGAGATCAACGATCCCGACTTTGCCGAGGAGGATGAGGAGGACGCTGACGATGAAAACTAAGACCCCCGCCATTCCCTATGTGGTGTGGATGGCTGTGTTTGTGGTGGTGCCGCTGCTGCTCATTGTGGTGTACGCCTTCACCAATTACGACGGCAAGTTCACCCTGGAGAACTTCACCAACCTGGATGTTTTCCTCCAGGTGTGCGGCAACTCCCTGTACCTGGCGGCGGTGGCCACGCTCATCTGCCTGCTCATAGCCTATCCCTTTGCCTATTTCCTGGCCCAGACGGGACCTGCTACGCGAAAGGTAGCCATGCTTTTTATCATGCTGCCCATGTGGATGAACTTCCTTCTGCGTACCTATGCGTGGATGTCCATTCTGGAAAACCACGGCTTTCTCAACCAGATCCTGGCCCTGGTGGGCATCGGCCCCCTGCACATCATCAATACCGATGCGGCGGTGATTTTGGGCATGGTGTATAACTTCCTGCCCTTTATGATCCTGCCCATTTTCTCGGTGATCGAGAAGCTGGACCGGCGTTATATTGAGGCGGCCCAGGACCTGGGCGCGGGCAAGATGCAGGTTTTTCGGCGGGTGATTTTCCCGCTGTCCGTCCCCGGGGTCATCAGCGGGATTATGATGGTGTTCATTCCGTCTATCTCCACCTTTGCTATTTCCAAGCTCCTGGGCGGCGGTATGAGCTTCCTGCTGGGTGACCTGATCGAGATGCAATTTTTGGGCTCGGCGTATAATCCCCATCTGGGCAGCGCCATCTCGCTTATGATGCTGCTGCTGGTGATTATTGCCATGCTTATTATGAACCGCTTCGGCGACGGAGAAGAAGGGGCGGTGATGATGTGATGCAGAATCGGAATCCTGTTATCGCCAAGGTACTCAATGTACTGGTGTTCCTGTTTTTGTACCTGCCCATTGCGGTGCTGATCATCTTCTCCTTTAACGACTCCAAGAGCCGCACGGTCTGGTCGGGCTTCTCCCTGCACTGGTATCAGGAGCTGTTCCAGGACGAGGAGATACTCTCCGCATTCAGCACCACCCTCACGGTGTCTGTGCTGGCGGCACTGATTGCAACGGTTCTGGGCACGGCGGCGGCCATCGGCTTCCACGCCATGAAGCGGCGGCCCCGGCACCTGCTTATGACCATCAACAACATCCCCATGACCAATGCCGACATCATCACCGGCGTGAGCCTGATGCTGCTGTTCGTGTTTACGGGGAATATGCTGGGATTCTCCCTGGGATTCGGCACGCTGCTGGTGGCCCACATCACCTTTAATATTCCGTATGTGGTTTTGGCGGTGCTGCCTAAGCTGCGGCAGCTGAACCCCAACCTGGGGGAGGCGGCCATGGACCTGGGCGCTACACCCTGGCAGGCCTTTTGGAAGGTGCTCATGCCTGAGCTGCGGCCCGGCATCCTCAACGGCCTGCTCATCGCCTTTACCCTCTCCATTGATGACTTTGTCATTTCCTATTTTACCGCCGGGTCCGAGGTGTCTACCCTGGCTATGCAGATCTACGCCATGACCCGAAAGCGCATCAGCCCCGAGGTCAACGCCCTGTCTACGATCCTGTTCGTGGTGGTGCTGAGCCTGCTGCTCATTGTGAACTTCCGGGAGATGCACCAGACCAAGCAGGCGGAAAAGCGGGACAAGGCCCTCCAAAAGGACGGCGTGAAGGGAGGGACCCGGTGATGAAAAAATTCGCTATTTTGCTTCTGGCCCTGCTGCTGGCCCTGCCTCTGACGGGCTGTCAAGGCGGGCAGACGGGGCACAGCATCAATGTGTACAACTGGGGCGAGTATATCGACGAGTCCATCTTCGACGATTTTGAGGCGGAGACGGGCATCCATGTCAATTACAAGACCTTCGCCTCCAACGAAATGCTCTACTCCGCCATCAAGGGCGGCGGCAACAGCTATGATGTGATCATCCCCTCGGACTACATGGTGGCCCGAATGGGGGAGGAGGGGCTGCTGATGGAGCTGGATTACAGCAAAATCCCCAACGCGGAAAACATCGATCCCCGCTACCTGAATCCCGCCTACGACACGGAGCAGAAGTACAGCCTGCCCTATATGTGGGGCACCACCGGCATCATCTATAACACCACCATGGTGGACAAGGCCCCTACCTCGTGGATGGATCTGTTCACCACCGACCTCAAGGGACAGGTGCTGATCTTCGACAATCCCCGGGACTGCATCGGCCTGGCCCTGAAGGCCCTGGGCTACTCCTTCAATACCACCGATAAGGATCAGATCGCCGAGGCCACAGACCTGCTTATTAAGCAGAAGGAGGACGGCATCGTGCAGGCCTATGTTATGGACCAGATCTTCGACAAGATGATCAACAATGAGGCCGCCATGGGCACCTACTACGCCGGCGACTATCTGACCATGGTGGAGGAAAACCCGGACCTGGCTTTTGTGCAGCCGGAGGAGGGGAGCAATCTTTTCGTGGACGCCATGTGCATCCCCACCTGCTCTAAGAACTATGAGGACGCGTTGGCCTTCATCAACTTTATGTGCCGAGACGACATCGTTCTGCGCAACTGCGATGAAACGGGGTATTCCTGCCCCTCCGCCACCGCCTTGGAGGAGATGGACGAGGAAATGGCTACCGACCCGGTGGCCTATCCCGGCGAGGACATCCTCGATAAGGCCGAGACCTTCGGCGGCCTGCCGGAGGAGACCCTGACCTTCTACGACCACGAATGGATCCGCATCTGCCTGGCTAAGGTGAAGTATTGAGAATCACAAAAAAGAGCGCGTGACGGAAAAGTCATGCGCTCTTTTGCTGCCGTGAAAAATTCGCGGGAGGGGGCAGAGCCCCGCCCCTACGCACCCCATGGAAGCATACTGCACCGGGCGGACAGGGGCGTCCGCCTCTACAATCGCTTTCGTAATATCTCCGTAGGGCGGGCTGACCACGGCCTGCCGCTCATCATCCACCGCACCCCTTGCAAAAATACATGTCATTGCGAGGCCGGCGCAAAAGCTGGTCGTGGCAATCCGCATCTCTCGTCCCCATCTTTTCGCTTTCTGCTTTTTTTCCACGAAAATTCACTCTGCTTTTTCTGTTGATAAAACCATCCAACGGTGCTATAATAAAATAAGTTTACCCCTATTACATAACGATATTGAGGTATGAAATGAAAACTGAGGAAAAACTGAACATGACCATGCTCTGCGATTTTTATGAGCTGACCATGGGCAACGGTTATTTCAAAAACGGCTACAAGGATCGTATCACCTATTTCGATGTGTTTTTCCGCTCTGTACCGGATAAGGGCGGCTTTGCCATCGTGGCGGGATTGGAGCAGCTCATTGACTATATTGAGAATCTCCACTTCACCAAGGAGGACATCGAGTATCTCCGGGGCCGCAAGCTCTTTGACGAGGACTTCCTGACCTATTTGGAGAATTTCCGCTTTACCGGCGACATTTACGCCATCCCCGAGGGTACCCCGGTCTTTCCCCGGGAGCCCTTGGTCACTGTGCGCGCTCCGGCCATTGAGGCCCAGCTCATTGAGACCTTTACGCTTCTTACCATCAATCACCAGAGCCTTATTGCCACCAAGGCCAACCGCATCGTGCGGGCTGCCCGTGGCCGCACGGTGCTGGAGTTCGGCTCCCGCCGGGCCCAGGGTGCGGATGCGGCTATCGTAGGTGCCCGGGCTGCCTATATCGGCGGCTGCCACGGCACCGCCTGCACCATCTCCGATGAGATATACGGCGTCCCCGCCGGGGGCACTATGGCCCATGCCTGGGTGCAGATGTTCAATTCGGAGTACGAGGCCTTCAAGACCTATTGCGAGATTTATCCCACCAATGCTACCCTCCTGGTGGATACCTACAATACCCTGAAGTCCGGCGTGCCCAACGCCATCCGCGCCTTTAACGAGGTCTTAAAGCCCTTGGGCATCACCAAGTGTGGCATTCGCCTGGACTCCGGCGACATGACCTATCTCAGCCGCCAAGCCCGGAAAATGCTGGACGATGCCGGCTGGACCGACTGTAAAATATCCGTTTCCAATTCCCTGGACGAGTATCTGATTCAGGATCTGCTGCTTCAGGGGGCGGAGATCGATATGTTCGGCGTGGGTGAGCGGATGATCACCGCCAGGAGCGAGCCGGTGTTCGGCAGCGTGTACAAGCTGGCCGCTGTGGAGGACGAGGAGGGGAACATTATCCCCAAAATCAAGGTCAGCGAAAATGTGGGCAAGATCACCGTGCCCCATTTTAAGAAGCTCTACCGCTTCTATGGCCGCGACACCGGCAAGGCCATTGCCGACTACATGACCGTGTATGACGAGCAGGTGGACGACACCGGCGACATGGAGCTTTTTGACCCTGAGGCTACCTGGAAGACCAAGACCGTGTATAACTTTACCGCCCGGGAGCTGCAGGTGCCCATTTTCCTGGGGGGCAAGTGCGTGTATGAGCGCCCCTCTCTGGAGCAAATTCGGGAGTATTGCCGCCAGCAGGTGGATACCCTCTGGGACGAGGTGAAGCGCTTCGACTATCCCCACAAA
>QWBY01001056.1_pt1 | contig 20893 bp, 14 predicted proteins | sample 1972471 | NCBI WGS metagenome assembly QWBY01 (sample SAMN09866722, study PRJNA288562) | Human gut metagenome isolate term6_stool, whole genome shotgun sequencing... | reverse complement strand
AGAACGCGGGCGAGGCAGGCGGTTTCGGTGAAGTGCCAGTTCATTATGGTTTGGGCGCCGAGCGGGTGTTCTACCAGGGTGCGGAGTTGTGCGGCGAAGGATTGTGCGGAGGGGAGGCTGCTGGCTGGCAGGGTGTAGGGGGTGGGGTCGGCGAATAGCTGCGGCGCCTGCTCGATGGCAGTGTTGAGCTGCTGGTATGCGCTGCGGAGTTGCTGGTAGTCGGTGTGCATGGGGGGCTCTTCGCCGTCGTTTCTTGGTGTGTGGGGAAGGTTCTGCGCCATTACATCACTCTTTGGTTGTGCGTGGGGGTGCTACCTTTGGGTGATGGGTCCCGGGGGCAGGGTTGGTGACGGGGCCGGGGACAATTGTCATGACGGAGCCGGCGGCAGTGTTAGCGACGGGGCCGCATGGCACGCGGGATTGGGCGAGCACTCCTAGAATGGGTTCTATCAGCACATCTAGGATGCTTTTTGAGGAACCAGGTGGAGGCATTATGCGCCAGCCAATCCGTCACACCCATCCATCCGTTTCACTCCGCTCCCCCAGCGCGTGTGTCTCGGCCACACTTGCTGCCGCGACCCTCGCTGCTACTTTTGCAGCCACTCTTTCGCCGCTCACGGTCTCCCCCGCCGCCGCCTCGCCCGCACTCCCCGCACTCGATGCCACCGGCTCGCCCGGCGCAGGTCGCGCAGCCGTCACCCTCTCCCCCGGCGCAGCAGCCGCCTCGCCCGGCACATCCCACGCAGCGACCACAGCCTCCGCGGCAGCCGCGGCGGGCACGTCACCCATCTTGGGGCCGGGACCCGTCCTCATGCCACCTATCCGCTATGTGGCCTTGGGCGATTCCTTCGCCGCCCTCTCCGACCTACTCCCCACCGCCACTCTCCCGCAGAAACCTGCCCTCGCCCCGGGCCATCCCACCTTCTGGGCGCGGCTGCTCTGCCTTAACAGCGCCCGCAACTACCCGCGCCTCGCCGCCGTCGAGTTGGGGGCGGAACTGCGGGATGTGTCCTGCAGCAGCGCCACTACCGACAATTTCCGGGATCCCCAATACCCGGGTGTGCCGCCGCAGCGGGACGGCCTTCGCCCCGATACGGAGCTGGTGACGGTGACGTTGGGCGCCAACGACACAAAGATCGCCTACCTTATCTGGGGCTGCCCGCTGGGGTTCGTCTATGCGCCCAGCCAGCAGGAGGGCTGCGCGAAGCTGGCGCAGAAGAATGTGCAGCAGCGGCTGAACGCCCTGCCGGCGAAGCTGGATGCGCTGATTGCCGGGATTAAGCAGGCGTCGCCGCACGCGGTTGTTATCCTCACCGGCTACATGGCCGCTCTGGATGAGGGCGTGGACTGCGCCCAAACCAAGAACATGCTGCCCGGGGACCGCGCGTTTGTGATGTCCTACCAGCGGCAACTCAACGGGGCAATCCGGCAGGCCGCCGCCCGCAACCATGTGTACTCGGTGGGGACGGTGCAGGAGCCGGGGCATTCCGTGTGTGCCGCACCCAGCCAGCGCTGGGTGGGCGGCCTGGGGCTGGACACCAACTCCTACCCGCTGCACCCCACTTACGTGGGGCAGGTGCACATGGGGAACCTGGTGGCAGCCAAGTACCGGGAGGTTACCCGGTAGCCTGCGCGGCCCCGCTACGCCTCGGCGGGGTGCGCTTCAGCTGGTCATCCACGTAGCCGGGGGCGGCCGCAATGTAGCCGGCGATGGCGAAGGGGATGACGAGGACCAGACAGAAGATGAGGGGGACGGTCCAGCCGGTGGTGGCTTGCAGGAGGATGCCGACCAGCAGTGGGCCCAGGCTGGCGATGAGGAAGCCGAAGGATTGGACGAAGGAGGAGAGGAGGGCGGTGGTGTCGCCGCTGCGTCCGCTCCAGCCGATAAGGGTGAGGGCCATGGGGAAGGTGGTGTTGGCCAGGGCGAAGAGGATGACCCATAGCCAGGGCACGCTGGCGGGGGCGAGGAGCATGCCCAGGTAGGCTGGGGCGGCGATGGCGGCGGTGCCGGCGACGAGGAGCCGCGGGTTTTTCACTTTGCCTAGTAGCGCGGGAGCGAGCATGGCGCCGGGGATGGAGAGGAGCTGCATGAGGCCGGCGAGCATGCCGGCGTAGTTTTGGGAGACGCCGTAGTCGCGGAAGATTTGTGCGAGCCAACCCATTTGGACGAAGGCGTGGAGGGATTGGAGGCCGAAGAAGAGGGCAAGGGCGCAGGCTTTCTTGGAGCGGAACATCACCCACAGTTTGGCGGGTTCGGCCCCGGCTGCCGCGTTTGCTGCGTCCGCGTCGACGGCTGCGCTGGCTGCCGCCGTGTTGCCCGGTGCATTTGCTCCGGTGTGCGCTGCTACGTCCGCGTCGGCAGTAATGTCCGCGTTGGCAGCGCCACTCGCGCCGGCACCGTCACCAGCCGCAGCACCGTCACCCACCGCAAGCCGGTGCTTCTTCTGCAGGGCAACGAGGATCCCAGCGGGGACCACCGCAAGCACAGCCAACAAACCCCAGAAGCCAACGGCGCCACGCCAGCCGGTGCTCATGCTGTGGCTCATGGGCGCAACCACCACGGAGGAAAGGAACGCCATGGCAGTGAGCGCCGTGGAGTAAACCGCAGTGTAGGTGGGGATTTTCGCGGGGAAATGCGTTTTGATGAACGCCGGCATAAGGACGTTGGTGATGGCGATGCCGGCCAAGGCGACAATGGTGAAGACGAGGAACCCGGCACTGCCCCCCATAAAGGCACGGACGATCAGCCCCAGGCTGAGGGCAACCATGGCGACCAGCATGGTGGAGTGGAGGCCGAGGGTGCGGGAGGCCAGAGGGGTGATGAGTCCGACGAGGGCAAAGATGAGGGTGGGGAGGCTGGTGAGGAGGCCGGCCAGCGAGTCCGACATGTGCAGACCGCCCTGGATTTCTTGGAGGACGGGGGCGATGCTGGTGACGCCGGCGCGCATGTTGAGCGCGAAGAGGACTACGGCGACCACGAGGAGTACGTGCAGGTGCGTCTTTTTCACCCCTCCACCCTACGGTGTTCCCTGGTCTGTGCGGTTATCCCCGTGCCATCTTATTTCGGTGCCACCTTATATCTGTGGTGACGGGGTGCGCGCGGCACGATGCCGGGCCTCCAAGCTATTTGTAAGCTGACGACAACAATGTGGCAATCGGAGCTTTGTTTGGGTGGTGGCTGCTACACTTTAGGTAGAGAAGAAAACAATAAGCCGGAAACTCGTTAGTTCCGGTTGAATTCTCACCAGTTTCTGGTAATTAAAACCGCCCTTCGTGGGCGGTTTTCCTTATTTCTCACAAAAATGTGACACCCATATGTTTTAGTTAATGTGTCACCGATTCAAAACCCTTTTTTCTCTTCTCTGGAGTCCTTGTGCGCACCACCCTTGACCCTATTCCCACGCTTCCTGTTGGAGGTTCCTACGTCGTCGGTATTGATGCCGGCCAAAACTCCGTGGGTTTGTTCGCCCTCGCGCTCACCGCGGAAGGCGTCCCGCACGAGATCCTCGCCATGCAATCCGTCATCCATGATGGTGGCCTGGACCCCGACAAAGCTAAGAGTAACCAGACTCGCAAAGCCTCTGCTGGTTTCGCCCGCCGTGCCCGCCGCCGGCTACGCGTCGAAAAGAAGCGTCTCAACAAGCTGGACAAACTACTCGATGCGCAGGGCTGGCATGGCCGCCAGGAAGCAGAATTTCCCACCCAAATCTGGGAGGATCGTTACCGCGCTACAAGCTCTTATATTGAAGATGACGAAGAACGCGCCCAGGTTCTGGGGGAAGTTTTCCGGCACATTGCCCGCCACCGTGGTTGGCGGAACCCTTACCAGCCTTTAGCAGATCTTTTCGACGATGAAAGCCACTCGGATGCTTTCACGCGCCTGGTCTCCAATGCGCAACGGGTGGGTGCCCGTGTGGATGACTCTGACACAGTTGGGGCAATCGTTTGGTCCGCTTTACAGTGCCCCCACCCCGTTGGACTCGACCCGGAGGATGAGGCACGGTGGGCGAACTCAAACCAGCTGCGTATACGTACCCTTGGTACCGAGTCCAAGAAGCGGCCTGGTCTTATTGATGGCCGCCTATTCCAGGTAGATAACGTCCACGAAATCCAGCGGATTTGTGCCACCCAAAACATTCCTGCCGAACTGGAAGAGCAGCTGCTGGGAACTATCTTCTACCAGAAGAAAGCATCGGCAGGCGTCATGCAGACCGTTGGGCGATGCGGGCTCCAGCCTCAGTTGCTGCGCTGCTCGAAAGCCCACCCGGAATTTCAGCGCTACCGCATTGCCGCCACCCTGGCGACACTCAAGATTAAGGAGGGCCACTCGGCACGTTTCCTCACCGCTGAAGAGCGCCAAAAAGTGGCTGCGGAACTACACAATCCCCACACCACAATCTCTACGTGGGGTGATGTTGCGGACCTCCTCGGTATTGAAGCGCCGCAGTTGACGGGCATCGCCTCCACAACACCCGATGCTGAACTCATTGTTGCTGCCCGCCCACCAGTCGACACCACGGCCATCAAGATGGCGACGAAGGCAAAACCCTTCCTAAAGAAATGGTGGAACGATGCCGCTCCCGAACAACAGCAAGATTTCATCGAGCTGCAAGTCAACTACGACACGGATAACCCGGACGTCAACAACTACTTGTTGACGCTCACCCCCACCGAACTGGCGGAGATCGAAACGTTCTCTACAAAGGAGCTTCCCAAGGGCCGTGCTTCCTTCGCTGCGGAGACTTGTCGTATTCTCGCCGATCATCTCCTGAACAGTGACGACTCTCTCGCCGATGCGATCGAGAAGAATTTCCACCGTAAGCCGACAGTGGCACAACTTACGGAGAGTACCGGCATTGCTTCGGTGGACCGGTCATTGAAGATTGTGTCTCGCTTCTTACAAATGGCCCGCAATTATTGGGGAGAGCCGCAGGCTATCACCGTGGAGCTCGCCCGTGAGGGTCTGATGAGCGCAAAAGCAAAGGCCGAGATGGAATTCCAGCAACGTCGTGCCCGGAAAGCACGCCAAACACTGCAAGAAAAGCGCGGCATTCGGGAAGACAACCGCCGGGATACGCTACGCGCTGAAGCCCTCCACAGGCAGAACAACCGTTGCCTTTACTGCGGTGCGCCCATTGATATGCACAGTGTGGAAATGGACCATATTGTCCCGCGCTCCGGTCCCGGTGCTACCAACCGGGTGACCAACCTAGCAGGGTCATGCCACCGCTGCAACCAAGCTAAAGGCGGCAGAACTTATGCCGAATGGGTGAAACAAGACCATCCCACCTACACCAATCGCAAGATGGTGGATGACTTTGTTAACCACAGTATGAATTTAGAGAATCAGGCCCTCCCCAAGAAGTCCATGCAGAAGGAATACCTGCGTGCGCTACACACCGTGGGCAAGGAAGACGCCCTAGATTCTCGCTCGCTCGCACCAACAGCGACCATGGGCACTATTCTGCGAGGAAGACTAGAAGCAGAATTCCCCGAGACGAAAGTCAACGTGCTCGCTGGTTTTATCACTGCAGAAGCACGTCATGCTGCCGGATATTGGGGCCTTCCTACACTCCATATTGAGGGCGATCCGCATGACAATAACAAACGTATTGACCGGCGGCACCACGCCATTGACGCTGCAATCATGTCTATTACACGTCCCTATGCGGCACAAGTACTAGCGCAACGCAAGGCACTTCGCGACCAAGAGAAGACACTTGGTAGTTCCTACCGCAGCGCAACCGTCAGCAACTTTTATGGTTCATGGAAAGACTTCCAAGGCACAGACATTGCCCACAAAACTGCCTACCAAAGGTGGCTCAGCAACTCTCAGGTGCTTATTGGCCTAGTTGCCGAGAAACTTCTCAACGACGACATTCCGGTTTGGACCCCATTGAGGCTTTCCCGAACAAGCGGGCGCGCCCACGAAGACGAAATCCGTCCTTTGGCCCACCGGCCTGTGAAGGCAGCTTTAACCGCAAAAGAAGTTGACGCTTCCGCAACAGAGGCGCAGTGGTGTGCGCTGACGCGTTGTGAAGACTACGACGAGAAGACGGGGCTTCCAGAAAACCCAGAACGGCGCATCGTTATCAACGGTACGCACCTCGGGCCGAATGATGACCTTGAGTTCTTCACTCCCAAAGACAACAAAAAACCAGACGCCATTTGCGATCAGGCAGCTCTAAAAGTCCGCGACGGCTGGGCGGCGGCCGGCGACTTCCACCACCTACGTCTCTACCGTATCCCGCAGAAAAAGGGCTTTGCGTACTACTTCATGCGTGTACTGCCCTTTGATCTCCCCACCGAGGGTGACCTCTTTAGCTATGAGTTACCCCCGCAAAGCATTTCCATCCGCCAAGCACATCCAAAACTCAAAGTTGCACTAAAGAAAGGCGAGGCGGTCTATCTGACCTGGTTGGTGAAGAATGATGTCCTTGAAGTTGATGACAAAGCACTGAGCGGCGTCGGTAAGACTCTTGAAGAGGTCATTCCGAATGCCACTCGTCGGTGGAGAGTCATTGGTTTTGACAACATGTCGGCGAAAATCAAGCTTGCTCCTGTTCTCACCAGCCCCGAAGGGGTATTAGGCAAGCAAGGCGGGTCTTCCGTTGACTCTCGTTTTGATGAGGCTACTAGCGGCAAGCTGAAGCAAACTGTCCTGGCACCTAACGGATGGCGCCCCTCGGCACAAGTGCTTATGCGAGGCCCGCTTCGTGTTATTCGATACGATGCCTTGGGCAGAGAGCGACTCAGTGCACGGTCGCCTCTTCCCTTTACCCTCATTATTGAGCCATGACAACGAACCGTTGGCGGATAGTGGACTTCTCCAGTTTTGAGGGGGAGGTCTACTATTCTGGCGGCCAGTTGACTGTTGTTAAGGAGGGGAAGCGGAAGGTTAAGGTTCCGCTGGTCGACGTAGCTGTTATCCTCATTGGCCCGAAGACGATGGTGACCGGTGGGACCATCGACGGTGTTGCTCGTAATGGTTGTTCGCTGCTGGTGTGCGACTGGAAGCGAGAGCCTGCTGCGGCACTGCACCCGTGGTCGTTTCACACTAGGGTTGCTGCACGGCAAAGAGCGCAGGCTTCTCTTTCTGTGCCACGCCAGAAAAATGCTTGGAAGATGCTGGTTCAAGGGAAGATCCGTGGACAGGCACATAACCTCAAAGCTATCGACATCAATGCGGCGCAACATCTAGAAGAACTTGCGAAAAGCGTTCATTCTGGGGATCCGGAAAATGTTGAGGGCACCGCTGCAAGCTACTACTGGCGCCGACTGTTTGGCCCGGATTACCGCCGTGATGCTAATAGTCGAGACAACATTAATGGTGCTCTCAATTACGCCTACACCATTCTTCGCGGCCATGTGATGAGGAGTCTCACTGCAGCTGGTCTAGCCCCTGTGCTGGGGATTCACCATAAGCATCGTGGTAATAACTTTGCTTTAGCAGATGACCTTATTGAGCCCTTCCGGCCGTTTGTGGACTACCACGTCCACACCATGCTGGAGGGCTCCACACTCACTGATCTTTCTATTCCTGAAACGAAACGCGAACTCGTGGCTCTCACCCAGGGCCAATTTGCACCGGGGGGCGACACGCTCCCAACGGTAATTCAAGACCTCTGTACAGCTTTTGGGCAGTACGTAGAGGGCGATATTCAGACCTTGCCAGTGCTGTATTGGGAAGGCCCTTTTGTGGAGTAAGTGATGAGTGAGCAAAAAGTGTGGTCACTAGTCATGTTTGACGTCCCAACGAAAACTAAAACCCAGGTTCGTGCCTACACTCAGCTTCACAAGGAGCTACTTTATCTGGGCTTTACTCACCTTCAACATAGTGTGTATGCCCGCTACGTTCCTTTTGTGGAACCTATTGCCGGTATTTACAAATGTATTAAGGCGGTGTGTCCGCCTGGTGGAGATATTCGGATGATTCTTATATCTGACAGCCAGTGGGGAAAGCAGGTCAGAATTTTTAATGAGGAGGAAGAAAAGCCCGAAGATCCTCCCGACCAACTCGAAATTTTCTAACCCTAAATGCAGTAAACCTGCAGATAAACCTCTAAGAATCAGGATTTCGGAAGTCTATCTGCAGGTTCTAGAGAAGAGAAACAACTGGTCGTCCATTACCCCACGGTGAAGGAGAAGTCTATCTGCAGGTTCTAGAGAAGAGAAACAACCTGTGCGGGCATCTACTCATACGTACCGGAAGTCTATCTGCAGGTTCTAGAGAAGAGAAACAACAATGTGGAGCGTCCGTCGCTAGAGGATGGAAGTCTATCTGCAGGTTCTAGAGAAGAGAAACAACAGGACCCCAAGGTTACGCACCGCCTTGTGAAGTCTATCTGCAGGTTCTAGAGAAGAGAAACAACCCCCGGAGGTGCGGGGCGCTGTTTTGGAGAAGTCTATCTGCAGGTTCTAGAGAAGAGAAACAACGCTGTGGTGCAACAGTCTAGAGCTCGAAGAAGTCTATCTGCAGGTTCTAGAGAAGAGAAACAACTGTGGTTTTGTTCAGGGTTCGAGTCCCTGAAGTCTGTGCAGGTTGGAGAGAAAGACCGAACTGCGCGTACAGACAATCAGGGTCCTTATGCGTAGAATCCCAATTCTATGAATACAGCCGTGCTTCCCTCCCTACGACAGCGCTGTCTATACACTTTGACTCTTGTTAGTCGTGGACGCTGGGTGGGTACGTTTTGGCAGAACAGCAGAGTGGTGCGCGCGGAAACACGCTCACACCACTCTGCTGTTTTACTGGGACCAGATTGTGGAGGCCTCCGCCGTCACGGTCACTACGGATTTACGATTTACTTGGTGTATACGCTGATGCGTTCGCGTGTGTGTGAGCCGTTTTCGGCTTCGTCCAGCATTGCTTGGGCCATATCCGCGTAGCTCAAGTACGATTCGCCTTTGTCGTTGGTGGCGAGCATTTCTCCAGCAAAGGCGTAGCGGTCGGTGCGTGCTCCATCAGCTTGGAAATCTGCTGCTGGGCTGAGGTATGTCCAGTTGACGTCATCGCGTTCGTGAAGCTCAGCGAGGCCCTTGGCCATTGCTTTTGCTAGCGGCTTGAAGTCGTCGGGGAATTCTGGGGTGTCGTCAAGGGTGGTGCCCTTGTCGTCAACGGTGAGGCTTCCAGCGCCGCCTACAACAAGGAGGCGCGTGTTTGTTCCCGCAAGGCAGTCGGCTATGTGCTTGAGGGAAGTCGAGTGCAGCGGCAGCGTTTCGGGTGTGAAGAATCCGAGTGCATCAACGACGACGTCGAATCCTGCCAGATCGGAGGCGTACAGATCTAAAGCGTCTTTGACGATGGTGGCTTGCGCGTTAACTGGGTCGTTGCGGCGAACAATCGCGGTGACGTCGTGGCCGCGTCGAGTAGCTTCTTCGCAGATGAGTGATCCAGACTTGCCGTGTGCACCAATGACAGCGATTTTCATGCTTCCTCTTTTCTCTTGAGTGTGCCCATCTTTCGAGGGACAAGAAACACGATAGTTACTTTGAGTAACTAGTAACCAAATAGTAACCTGTGGTGTGAGAGGAGCGCCGGTGATGAGTGACCAAAAGATACTCAGTGTTGCTGAGTTACCTGCCTGCCCAGTAGAGACCACGTTGTACCTGCTGGGCAACAAGTGGAAGGTCCTGATTTTGCGGGATCTTTTTGATGGCCCGCAGCGCTTCAGTGATTTGAAACGAACCGTTGGAACAGTCAGCGCAAAAGTCTTGACATCCAATTTGCGGTCGATGGAAGCCGACCGCCTGCTTACGCGAACTGTTTACGCGGAAGTTCCGCCTCGCGTCGAATATGAGTTAACACCACTGGGTTACAGCCTTGAACCCGTGATCAGCGCCATGCGAAATTGGGGAGCGGCCTACAAAGCTAACCGCTTATCCGAAGATATGTAATCCGCACACCTGCACTCCGCCTCCCCCGCACTGCACTCCTACCGCACTCCCGCGCCGCAGCACCTCGCTACCGTCGCACCCCGCACTGCACTCCTACCGCACCCCGCACCTAGACCGCCCCATCTAAAACAACTGCCCCAGTTCGGTCCGAGTGTTACATCCCGCAATTAGACTGGGGCTATGTATGAAAACGTGACGAAATATATCGACGAGATCGCAGCGCTGCATGAGGACGAGTTGATCCCTATTGTCCACGAGTATCTCAACCAGAAGCGCCGCTACATGCCGTCGGGTATCATTCGCGGCACCCACTACGAGTACAACCCGCTCCTGTGGAAGCCCCTAAACACCTGGTCAAAGGAACATTTCGTGAAGTCCGTCGCGGACCGTACTAAGGGTATGCGCCCGGAGGATTTCTGCACCGAGGAGTGGCTGGGCAACCTCGACGAGGATCGCGTGAACCTCACACTCTCCTGGCTGGTCACTAACGAGGACTACTACCTGGGCACGCTAGCCGAGTGGGTGAAGAACGGCACGTTCCTTACGCTGCTTCGCAAGTTGAAGGAAATCGACGAGGCCTAAATCACCCCATCATGACCGCAGCATCAGCTACACCTCTCTCCGCCATAGACCACATCACCCCCACCGGCACCACAGCTCCCACCGCCTAGCAGCACACTACTGCCTTGTAGCTAGTGGTTCCGTACTGCAGGCAGCGGGTGTTTTCTGGGCCATACTGCCGATATGCGGAAAGACCGGGCACTTAGCCCGGTCTTTCCTTATATATATGCTCAAATAGCGGGAGCCTTAAAGCGAGGTTCGGAACCTAGATAGCCAGCCTCGTCCGACCCTGCCAAGCCGCTAGTTGTAGGCCTTGCTGAGCCGCTGCGACCCCTTCGAGCCGCTAGTTGTAGGCGACGTCGAAGAAGCCGCGCTCCAGGGCCACTGCCTTCTGGAACCGCAAGGTCAGCGCGTCCGCGAAGGACTCGTCACCCTCCGGGAAAACCCGCTCCAGCTCATTCACCAAGAACTGGCACCACTTCTGGAACTCGCGGCCCCGGTGCAACTCCACCCAACCCGCATGCACATAACGCTCCGGCAGTGGCGCCGGCTCGGTATCCGTGGAGCCGCGCTCGCCCCAATCCAAGTACAGCCACTCGGCCACCGCCAGCATCACCAGCAGATCCGGGTAGGACTGGCTATTCGCCGCGTCATACATCATCGCCCGGAAAGCCTTCGTCACCTCCGTCAACTGCGGGTCCAGCTGATCGGCCTCCGACACCCCCAACTCGTCGAACGCCTTCTGGAAGTAGCCGTCCTCATCATCAGCCAGCATGCCCAGCTGGGCGGCAAACGTAAGCTTCGAGCCCACCCGGTCCGCATACGCCACGCAGCCCCCCAACATGGACAAAAACGCGTCAAAGAACTGGTAATCCTGCACCAGGTAGCTGGCCAGCACCCCGTCATCCAACGAACCCTTGAACAGCTCGTTAACAAAACGGTGGTTGACGGCCGCATCCCAATCCTCGCGGGCACTCGCCAACAGGAATTCCACATGGCCACCAGGGACCAAATCGATCAGCTTGCGGGACACAATAACCTCTTTCGGTACAAGGCAGCAACGACTATGTACCCCCGAGGTTACCCCCGCACTACCGCTTACACACCCCCTCCCAGTAAGAATCCCCACTTACCCGCGGCTGCCCGCTACCAGCGAAACAGCGTGGGCAGAGACCGTATTCCAGGAATGCAGCGGGGGTGGGCACAGAGTTCGCATGGGGGCGGAGTCCGCGTGTCTTAAGATCACGAGTGGATATAGAGGGTGCGTAGTCCAGGAGCGCGAGCGAGGGCCGGCCTTTTCGAAACTGTGCAGACGGGGAGAGGCGGAGACACGCGTGTAACCTGCGTGGGAGGGTGCCTTACGTGGCGTACATAGGGTGGACGGATTTATGTAAGCGGTAAACATGGAGCCCCGCCCGGCTCTTAGTACGCGCCGGACGGGGCTCGAATAGTGTTTGGGGTGCTTCTGTCTTCAGAGCACCCGGACTGGCCGTGTTAGGCAGCTTCGTTATTCGAAGTGTTTTCTTCTACCTGACGACGGATTACTTCAAGAGGAAGGAGGGTATCACGAGGCCAGCAAAGGGATGCACGGACCGCATTCCATGCGCGGGATCCCGGAAAAGCCATTACCTTCTCTTCTTTCGTGCTATTCATTTGCACACCTCCTTCGGGATTCTGCCTGGTGTTCACTTTTGATCCTTTTTGACAAAGTGACCAGGTCTTTTCTTAGTGCCTTTAAGACCTTACTCCCTTAAAATCCTAATTCAACCCCTACCAGGGAAAAGTGCCGTTTTTGCCAGATCTGAAACTAGTTTTATTAATGTGAACTATTTTGAATATGAGTTGAAAAGGATAATTTTCTTATATTATGAAGGGAATTTTTTCATGATTTGGACACCTTTAATTCGCAAAGATGTCGCTTTCCCGCCATATCTACGGCTAAGGCACCCCTCACCCCAGATCTCATACGACACAACAATGCTCATAAGCCGTCCAAAAAGGCTTAAATGGTGCACATAGCAGGCAATGTCACACTATTTCTCTTCTAATACACTGTACCACAACACATTTAATAAAAAAATGGATAAAAAAGCGATTTAACCTCTGGTAATAACTCTAAAAGTACACTACCAGAACACAATTCACTCTCGGGGACAACGTGAATTAATTCGTAAAATTCGTTCGCAAACAGCTTCTCAATCGATCATGACACCCACACTCGCCGATTTATTCTGAGAGTTCAACTTTTTGCCACACACACGGCAACCGACGCCCACACCGCAGCTTGTCACCCCACCCATTCCGCGCCCACAACCACACCCACACGGCGTGCCGCCACACCCCACAGAAGTACCCACACTGCCCCCTACAACGCCCCAAGGTACGCCCACGCGACCCGCCACTACACCCACAATCGGGCCTACCGCGCCCACGCAGCCCACTACCCCACCGGGCGCGCCTTCGCCGCAGCCTCCGCCGCCGGACCCATCGCCGCTTCTACCAGTGCAAAGTCATCATCCGTCAACGCTGCAGACACAAACCACGTCTCAAAATTACTCGGCGCCACATACACACCACGCTCCAACAACGCATGGAAAAACGCCGGATAGCGCCACGTCTCCGCCGCCTTCGCATCCCCAAAATTCCGCAGCGGACGCTCCGCAAACGCTACCGAAAGCATCGTCCCCGCCCGCTGCACCGTATGGGCCACCCCCGCATGGCCCAACGCCGCCTCCACAATCCCCTGCAACCGGTCCGCATTCACCGCCAGCTGCCGGTACACAGCCTCATCCGCCAAACTCAACTGCGTGTAACCGGCCGCCATCGCCAACGGGTTACCACTCAACGTCCCCGCCTGATACACCGGCCCCAACGGCGCCAAATAGCCCATCAGCTCCCGCCGACCGCCAAACGCCGCCGCCGGTAAACCGCCAGACATCACCTTCCCAAACGTCACCAGGTCCGCGGCCACCCCATCAATCCCAAACCAGCCCTGGGCCGATGCCCGGAAACCCGTCATTACCTCATCCAGAATCAGCAACGCCCCCTCCGCATGCGCCAACTCTAACAACGCCTGGTTAAACCCCTCATCCGGCGGCACCGTCCCCATATTGCCGGCCGCCGCCTCCGCAATTACACACGCAATCTCCCCCGGATGCGCCGCAAAAATCTGCCGCACCGCCTCCACGTCGTTATAGGGCGCCACATAGGTGTCATGTGTTGCCGCCCCCGTCACCCCCGACGAATCCGGCAAACCAAACGTCGCCACACCACTGCCCGCCGATGCCAACAATGCATCCACATGCCCGTGGTAGCAGCCCTCAAACTTAATGACACCAGGCCGGCCCGTCGCCCCCCGCGCCAGCCGCACCGCACTCATCGTCGCCTCCGTGCCGGAATTGACCAGCCGCACCTGCTCCACGCTGGTCCGCTGCACAATCAACTCCGCCAGCGCCGTCTCATGCTCCGTTGGCGCCCCAAAGCTCAGCCCCCGCTCGGCAGCCTTCTGCACCGCCTCCACAATTGCCGGATGCGCGTGCCCCAGCAGCGTCGGACCCCACGAGCACACCAGGTCCACATAGGTGTTGCCGTCCACATCCACCAGGTGTGATCCCTGCGCGTGGTCAATGAAGCGGGCCGTGCCGCCCACCGACCCGAACGCCCGCACCGGGGAGTTCACGCCGCCCGGGATCACCTGCTGGGCAGCCTGCATATCCGCCGCCGACCGGGCGGTGGAATGATGCGTCGAGGCTGACGGCGCCCCTGCCTGCGCCCCTGCCTGCTGTTTGGTCGCCCCCTGCGTTGCTGCCTCGGCACTTGCTGGAGCCGGGGTGTTCGCTCCGCCCGGGGTGTTCACTGCAACGGCGTTCGCTGCGGTTTGGGTGTTCGTATTGGTGTCGCTCATGGGTTCTCTGTGTCCTTTCCGGTGAGGAACGCGACGGCCTCCGCCACGCCCTCCACATCGCCTTCACGTGCTCGTTTATGCGCCAACGCCGACGGCCCATGAGCCAACCGCCCCACCAGCCGGTGCAGCAGCCGCTCCACCTCCGCCCGCGGCACATCCTCCCCTGCCGGCAATCCGGCCAGCTCCTCCGCCGCCAATGCCTGAATATGCTCTCGCAGCTCCACCACCAGGTGGTCCGCCCCCCGCTCACGCTCCCGCGCCGCGAACTCCCCCGCAGCCTCCCACGCCACCCCGCGCGCCTGCTCCACCACTGCCCGCGCCGACTCCGGAACCCTGGCAGCACTTCCCTCCATGGTGACGGCTCCGCACCTGGCTGCCACCCGCGGCTCCACGTCCCCCGGGACCGCCAAGTCCACAATCACCGGCGTGCGCTGCAGTTCGTCCATGAGCTCCTGCGTGATGACGGGCCCCTTCCCCCGCACACACACCACCACATCAGCCTGCGCAACCAGCCCCGGCAAATCCTCCAGTTGGGTCATTTCCGCAGCGGTGACGGTAGCTGCAACAGTGGGTGCCCCGTGCTGGTGCACCAGCGGCGCCATCCGCGCAACGAACCTTTCCGCGCGCCCAGAGGTGGAGAACACCGTCACCTTCCCGCAGCCGCGCTCCACCAATGCGCGCACCACCGCCCCCGCATAGGACCCCGTACCCACGACCAGCGCCCGCACGCTCCCCCACTCCGCGGCCGGCACTGGGTTGCCTGGCGCAGAATTGCTGTGGGTAGCGTTACTTTGGGCAGCATTGCCCGGCACAACGTTGCGTTGCTGAGCGTTGCTCTTGGAAGAATTGCCCGGCGCAGCATCACCCAACGTAACGGCGTCCGGCGCACCCGCCCCCAGGCCGCGCTCTTCCGCCACGTTCAGGGCAGCCTGTACCAACGCCACCCCGCTTCGCTGTACCCCCGGAATTTGCGCAACTTGGCGGGACGCGCTCAACGCCGCATCAACCAGCCGACGCAGCCTGCCGTGCATATGCCCGGCCGACACTTCCATGGACCGGCGAATCTGCGAGACAATCTCCCGCTCCCCCACCACCAGAGAGTCCAGGCCGCAGGCCACTTCGAACACGTGCCGCTCCGCCGCACCCCCCTCCAACAGCAATGCCCCCGGCATCTCCCCCAGCGTCGCCCGGCGCAGCGCCTCCCAGCGCTGCCCGTCAACCACATCCACCAGCAGCTCGAAGCGGTTGCAGGTGGCCAGAATTGCCCACGAATCATCGGTGGGGTGGCAGTGCTCCTGGCAGGCGTTGGCGATGCGTGCGCTATGCTGGCACGCCTCGGCTACCTGGGGAAGGCCGTGCGTCCGGTGTGTTACGGCGAAGATTGCAATGCTCACTATGCCAATAATTTAAGCACACATTGCGCAGCCAACCGGGCCGCCCGAAGGGAGTGTGTACGGGCACCGCTCACGGCAGCTGCATCCCGCGCCGCCTCGCATCCCGGCTAGTACCCTGGAGGCATGAGCACCGTTGGCATGAGCCCAGTTGGCAGCCCCGCCGAAACCCCGCCCGACGCCTCGAACTGCGCGGCAGGCGACTCCACCCGCGGCTTTATTGTGGGCACGCGCGGCTCTGCCCTCGCCCTCGCCCAAACCCAGCTGGTGGTCGATGCCCTCACCCCGCACCTGAGCCAGCCGCTGGACGTGCAGATCATCACCACCCACGGGGACACCACCCGCGCCCACCTGGTGGATTTAGCGCAGCAAGGCCACACTGGTGTGTTCGCCAACGCTATCCGCCGCGCACTGCTGGAGGGACAGATCGACCTGGCCGTCCACAGCTGCAAGGACCTCCCCGCTGACCCCTGCCCTGGTTTGGAGATTCTGGCTATGCCGCCGCGAGGTGCTACCGCCGACTGCCTCTGCACGACCGCCGGCTGGACGTTGGAAACGCTTCCGGAGGGTGCCCGCGTGGGGACCGGTTCGCCGCGGCGTGCGGCGCAACTGTTGCGTGTACGACCGGACCTGAGCATTGTGCCCATTCGCGGGAACATCGAGCGGCGTCTCCGCTATCTGGAGGAGCCCGTGCTCAACACTCCGATTGGGTCTGGTAGTGGGTCTGGTGACGGTTCCTGCAGTGACGCACCCCTGGATGCGGTGGTTCTGGCGGAGGCCGGGCTGCAGCGCCTCGCCGCACGCGATACCGTGGCGGACACGGTGCTGCGCTACATCAGCCAGCGGTTGCCTTTCCTGCCATCGCCCGCGCAGGGCGCTTTGGCGCTGGAAGTCCGCATGGACACAACACCCGCCCCACTCCGCCAGGCGCTACTGGCTATCAATCACCAGCCGACACTGCTGGCCGCCATCGCCGAGAGGGCGCTGCTGCGCACCTTGCACGCCGGCTGCGAACTACCCATTGGGGCGGAGGCCACCGCGCAGGTACATCCGCAGACCCGTGGGGTGGAGCTGACGTTGCGGGCAGAGATTCTCTCCCCAGACGGGCGGGAGCGGAATGCGGTGGAGCACACCGTCACCGTCCCGCAGCTATCGTGGGCGGAGGAGTCGGCTGAGGTGGCTGCGGCGGAAATAGCTGCGGCGGAAGTAGCTGCGGCGGAAATAGCTGCGGCGGAGTCGGCCGCGGGGTTGTTGGCAGCGGCGCCGCTAGACATTGATCCCGGCTTGGTAGATCCGGCCTACTATGCGGAGGCGCATGAGGCGCAGTTGGCGGCTGCCTACCAATTGGGGCAGATGGTGGCGCGTCGACTGCAGGCCAACGCACGCTAAGAAAGTGTGTAGTGTGCGCGGGTCATCGCACTGCGTATTTTGCGTGAAGTGTGCTTCCTGTCCGACAGGTGTACCCCTCTGGCAGTATCGCGCTTCGTCGCCCCTGTTTGTGCACATAAATAAGGCGACGGGGCTAGGCTCTACGAGCAGCTAGCCCCGTCTGTGTGCTGGAGGGATTGATTATCCTAGCGCTTGGGTGGTGATGCCCTTACAACATCAGTCGACGAGTTTCCAACGCTGGGAGAATTCTTGGTCCTCCCAGAACTGTGCATAGGTGCCGCCGGCGGCCAAAAGCTCCTCGTGTGTGCCTAGTGCCTCAACACCACCATTGGCCACAACCGCAATCTGGTCTGCCGCCTTAATAGTCGAAAGACGGTGTGCGATAACGATTACGGTGGTGTTGTGGGCGAGGCGGTGGAGGGTTTCCACGATGGCGGCTTCGTTTTCGCCGTCCAAACTGGAAGTAATCTCATCTAGTAGGACGATGGGCGATTTCTTCAGCAGCGCCCGCGCAATAGCAACTCGTTGCCGTTCGCCGCCAGACAGCCGCGAACCGCCTTCACCCACCATCGCATCCCAGCCCTCCGGCAGGGACTCAATCACTGTGTCCAAACACGCTGCCCGGGCAGCCTCCTTCACATCCTCATCGGACGCATCCGGCCGGCCCACCCGCACATTCTCCAGAATCGTCCCGTTAAACAGGTACGTCTCTTGGAACACAATGGAGAGGTTCTGCATCAACTCCTCAGTGGACACGTCACGCACATCAATGCCACCAATGCGCACCGCGCCCTTATTCACATCCCAGAAGCGGGCGATCAGCCGCTGAATAGTGGACTTACCGCCACCCGACGGCCCCACCAGCGCCGTCATCGTCCGCGCTGGCATATACAGGTTCACATCCCGCAGCACCGGCGTATCCTCCCGGTACCCGAAGGACACGTCATCCAACTGCACATCCACACCCGGAATACGCATCCGCTGGTTCGGATCCGGCTCCGGCAAGCCCGGCGCATCCAGAATGCTCGCCAAGCCCAGCAACGCCTCCCGGCTGATAGTAATAGCGGCCACGTTCAATACCACCTGCATGAGCGGAATGAACATGCGGACGATGAGCACCGCAATAGCCAGGAATAGGGCGACATCCACCGGCTGCACCCCCAGCCCGTGGTAGCCGCTGGCCAGCTGCCAGCCCAACACCAGCAGAGACACTACGCACGCCAGGATCAGCGGCAGCTGGTACAGCTTCGCCACATTACTGGTGGCCGTCAACTCCTCCAGGACCGCCCGGGAGTCCGTATCGATAGCGTCCTCCAGCGGCTTCCACTGCTTTCGGTGCGACGCCCGCAGCAGCGGCTGGGCCTGCGCATACTCCAGCGACCGGGCAGTCAGTGCCCGCTCCATGTCACTGTGGTGGTTCACTTCCTCATCCACATCCGTCAACATGTGCCGGAACGCCCACACACAGAACGGCAGCGCCAGCAGGAACGGCAGTGTAGCCTGCCAGTTCACCACCAGCCCCGCCAACAGCATCACCCCCACCATACTGAGGGTGTTGCAGATGGCCGGTAGCGCCACCGACGGATAGTGGCTGAGGTTATTCACGTGGTAGCTCAGCGCATGGGAGATACGTCCCCGCGCCCGGTCGTCGAACCAGCCCAGCGGCAGGGTGAAGATCTTGTTGCCTACCCGCTCCACGGACTGGCCACAAATGTCGAAGGTGGACAGGTTGTAGGAGAAGATCGTGGTGCTGATGTTGGCGATGCACGCCAGCACACCGGCCGCCACCACACCGCCCAGCCACGGCCACATGCCGTTCCAGTCCTGGGCGAACAGGTGGCGGAGCAGCGGCACCAGCATAATGAACGCGGCCGCTTGGAATACGCCGGAGAGGACAAAGCCGACGATGATGCGCGTCAGGCCCTTCTGGATCCCCAAGATACGGGACATTTCCTTAAACATGGTGGTCTCCTAGGCGTCTTGCTGCGCGGTCCACATGCCGCAGTAGGTGGGTGACGTGTCCAGTAGCTCACTGTGAGTGCCGGTGGCCTCAATACGGCCATGGTTGAGCACCACAATCTGGTCCACATCCTGGATAGTGTGCAGGCGGTGTGCGATGACTACCACGGTTCGGGTGCCACGCAGGTCCGCCAGCGCCTCCTGGATGGCGCGCTCAGAGTGGGGGTCCGCGTAGGCGGTCGCCTCATCCAACAGCACAATGGGTGCATCCTGCAGGAATGCGCGGGCAATGGTGAGGCGCTGCTGTTCCCCGCCGGACAGGTAGGCGGAGTCTGAGCCGACGATGGTGTCGTACCCCTGCGGCAGCTCCATGATCCGGTCGTGGATACGGGCAGCCTTTGCGGCGGCGATGACCTCCTGCTGAGTGGCGTCGGGGCGAGCGATACGGATGTTGTTGGTGACGGTGTCCGACAACAGACTGATGTCCTGGAACACAATGGCCATGTTGTGCATGAGCTCCTGGGTGGACACGTCACAGATGTTCACGCCGTCAATCTCCACCGTGCCGCTGTCGGGTTCCCAGAAGCGGGCAATGAGGCGGGTGATGGTGGTTTTGCCGGAGCCAGAGGGACCGACCAGGGCGGTGACGGTGCCGGGCTGCATGGTGAGGGAGATGTCGTGCAGCACCTCGGTGCGGGCGGAAGCAGTGGCGCTGGAATCGGCTGTGGCCGTAGTGTCTACTGCAAGGGCTGCATCTGCCTCGTCCGCAGACTCCTCGTTGGGCTTGGCGGCGTAGCTGAAGCTCACGCCTTTCAGCTCGATGGTGTTGCCGGTGAGGGGCTGCGGGTTGTCCGTCTCCTCAATGTCCGGCTCCAGCAGCAGCGTTCCGATTTCGCTGATGCTGTTCGCCCCGTGGAAAATGTAGGAGGTCAGCGTGTAGAGCCGGCCGATGGCTTCCGGCATGCCCAAGCCGAGCAGTAGGAAGGGCATCAGATCGACGGGCTGTACGATTCCCTTCCACGCCATCAGCGCCCCTGCCACCATCAGCGGAATGAGCATGGCGCCGGGGATCATCAGGCCGGCGGCCGCCCCTTGTGGCTTTCCGAACCCGGACATGTAGTCGTCCAGGCTCTTCTGGTAGCAGGCGGAGGCGTCTTCGAAGCGCTTGAATTCTTGACCCGTCAGCCCGAAGTTCTTCACCTCGGCAATGCCATCGGCGATTTCTACGGCGGACTCGGAGAGCTGTTTCTGCGCCTCCGTGTACTCCACCATGATGTTGCCGTCCGACAGCACAAAGCCCAGCACCGACACCAGCACCACCAGCACCAGGTAGGCCAGTACCACCAGCGTCATCCGCCAGTCGCACACGAAGAGGTAGATGAAGCCGACGATGACGGTGGTGAGTGAGTTCGGCAGGTCGGCCGCCGAGTGGGCGACGACGGTGTGGATATTGGTGACGGCGTCGTTGATGGTGGCGCGTACCCGGCCGGAGGTTTGCTCATCGAACCAGCCGAGCGGGAGTTTGTCCAGCTTGGCGAGGATGCGGCGACGGGTGGTGGCGCGGAACTTGGCTTCCACGACGTGGGCGTAGCCGGTGGCTCCCATGATGAGGAAGTAGCGGAGGAGGACGCAGACCAGTGCGGCGGCCAGGATCCACCAGAAGTGGGGGTCGCCAGCGCTGGTGAGGCCATGGTTGGTGACGATGTAGCGGGCGGCCTCAACGAGGGCGATGTACATGCCGATTTCGGCGACACCGCCAAGTGCAGCGAGGGAGACAATGCCCGCCATTTCG
>QWBY01001510.1_pt1 | contig 20911 bp, 19 predicted proteins | sample 1972471 | NCBI WGS metagenome assembly QWBY01 (sample SAMN09866722, study PRJNA288562) | Human gut metagenome isolate term6_stool, whole genome shotgun sequencing... | reverse complement strand
TATGTAGGAAAATTGGTGAGTATTTTATACCTTTGTAGCCACTTTATTAATAAAGGATATCATAATGAGTCCACTTAATTTTACTCACATCCTGACACAAGCAGTCGACGAGCTATCGGAAAGCGAATCTTACAAAGGACTGTTTCACCAGCACACAGACGGCAACCCATTGCCATCAGCTAAGGCATTGTGCGATATTATCGAATTGGCACGCGCCATTATCTTTCCCGGATATTTTGGAAATTCAACAGTCAACAGCCGTACGGTGACTTACCATATCGGAGTCAATGTGGAAAGACTGTTCGACCTGCTGACAGAACAGATACTTGCAGGACTCTGTTTCGGCAGCGATGATGAAGGCAGCTGCTGCACAGAGCTCCAGCGCAAGGAAGCCGCCTCAATCGCCGCCCGGTTCATCAGTCATTTGCCCGAACTGCGCCGCATACTGGCAACAGATGTGGAAGCCGCTTACAACGGCGATCCAGCCGCCCATTCGTTCGGTGAAGTCATCAGCTGCTATCCCGCCATTCGCGCCATCAGCAACTACCGTATAGCGCACGAACTGCTGGTGCTCGGCGTACCCCTTATCCCACGCATCATAACCGAAATGGCACATAGCGAAACCGGAATCGACATTCATCCGGGAGCCGCCATAGGCAGCTATTTCACGATAGACCATGGCACAGGTGTGGTAATCGGTGAGACTTGTATCATCGGCAATAACGTAAAACTATATCAGGGGGTGACCCTCGGAGCCAAAAGCTTCCCATTGGACGAAGACGGCAAACCAATCAAAGGTATTCCCCGACACCCGATATTGGAAGATAATGTCATTGTCTACTCCAACGCCACCATACTGGGACGCATCACCATTGGAAAAAACGCTACCGTAGGCGGCAACATCTGGGTAACGGAAGATGTACCGGCAGGCGCAAGGATAGTACAGACCAAGGCAAAGAAATAGGCCTGCGAAATGGTGAATAAGAAAAAGAAAAACGACAGCAAAATAGAGAATTGTAATTGTAAAATAGAAAATAAATTAGATGAGCGAACAATCATTTGAAATGATTGCCAAAACTTTCCAAGGACTGGAAGAAACATTGGCACAAGAACTAACCTCCTTAGGAGCAGACGAGATACAGATAGGACGTCGTATGGTATCATTCTGCGGAGACAAGGAAATGATGTACAAGGCAAATTTCTGCCTGCGAACTGCTATCCGCATCCTGAAACCTATCAAGCATTTCGTTGCAAAGAATGCCGATGAAGTGTACGAACAAATCAAAGCAATCCACTGGGAAGATTATTTGGACGTCGACAAGACTTTCGCCGTAGACGCAGTCGTGTTCAGCGAAGAATTCCGTCATTCCAAGTTTGTCTCCTACAAAGTGAAAGACGCTATCGTAGACTACTTCCGGGACGCCTACAACAAACGCCCGTCCGTACGTATCAGCAAACCGGACGTATTGCTGAACATCCACATTGCGGAAACCAAATGCACGCTTTCCCTTGATTCATCGGGTGAGTCCCTGCATCGCCGCGGTTATCGCCAGGAAGCTGTGGAAGCTCCCCTGAATGAGGTTCTGGCTGCCGGTATGATACTTATGACAGGTTGGCATGGAGAATGTGACCTGATAGATCCAATGTGCGGTTCGGGTACAATCCCCATCGAAGCGGCTTTAATAGCCAGAAACATCGCACCGGGCGTATTCCGTAAGGAATTTGCTTTTGAGAAATGGATTGATTTCGACCAGGAACTGTTCGACAAGATTTACAATGATGACAGTCAGGAACGGGAATTCGATCATAAAATATACGGGTACGACAACAATCCGAAAGCCAATGAAATCGCAACCCATAACATAAAAGCCGCAGGCGTGTCCAAAGACGTAGCGCTGAAGCTACAACCGTTCCAGCAGTTTGAACAGCCCAAGGAAAAGGCCATTATCATCACCAACCCGCCTTATGGCGAACGTATATCTACCAACGACCTGCTGGGCTTATACTCCATGATTGGCGAACGGCTGAAACATGCCTTTATCGGCAACACCGCATGGATACTCTCTTATCGTGAAGAATGTTTCGACCAGATCGGACTGAAAGCTACTGCCAAGATACCTTTATTCAACGGTGCTTTGGAATGTGAATTCCGCAAATATGAAATCTTCGACGGAAAATATAAAGAATTCAAAAAGCAAGAAAACGAAGAAGGCGACGATAAAGAAGAGTACAGACCATACGTATCAAGAGAGAGAAAGGAGTTCAAATCCGGCGAGAGAAGAGAATTCAAGCCAAGAGAAAGAAGAGAATTCAAACTGGATGAGAAACGGGAGTTCAAACCTCGCGGATACAGAAAACCGACAGACGGAGAATGGAAACCGAAGCGGGAGTTTAATAAAGAACGGGAGTTTAACAGAGACCGCAAACCCAGAGAGTTCCGGAAATGGGACAACGAACGGACTAACGACTGATATCGCTATAAAAAGAAGAGCTATGAACATAAAGAGAAGCAGTAAAGTGATCATGGCGCTGTTGCTGGCAGCATCTGCTTTATTTACAACTGAGCTTATGGCACAAGATTTGAAGAAACCAACCTTGGAGGACCTGCTTTCTGGTGGTGAAACCTATCGCATCATTGAAAACCTGCCGAATTTACGGTGGTGGGGCGACGTATGCATAAAGCCCGGCATCGACTCATTGTTTGCCGTCAACCCAAAAACCGGAAAAGAGACACTGCTCACAACGCGGGAAAAGGTTAATCAGGTGCTCAATTCATTGATAACCCCTACGGCGACAACAGCAGCCGTATCCGGACAGAAGAGAAGTAAAGTGCAGCATTTCTATAACACTGAATTCCCATGGCCGGACAAGCCGTATATGCTTATCAAACTGCCTGCAGAATACATCGTTTATGACTTTGAAAAAGACGAATTCGTTCAAGGCATGCCGCAAGCAGGAGAAAGGAAAGGCAGCGACATCGACTATACTCCGGAAGGAGGACACATAGCCTATACCGTAAAGAACAACCTTTTTGTGGACAACAAGGCCGTAACCAAAGAACCCGAAGGAATTGTGTGCGGGCAGAGTGTGCACCGCAATGAGTTCGGCATCAGCAAAGGCACTTTTTGGAGTCCTCAAGGAGATCTTCTGGCCTTTTACCGTATGAACGAAAGCATGGTAACCCCCTATCCCCTGGTGGACATTACCCCCAGAATAGCTCTGGTAGATAAAATACGCTACCCGATGGCAGGCATGCTCAGCCATCAGGTTTCCGTAGGTATTTATAATCCGGACACTCAAAAGACCATTTACCTGAATACCGGCGACCCCACCAATCGCTACTTTACCAATATCAGCTGGGCGCCCGACGGAAAGAGCCTCTATCTCATAGAACTGAACCGCGAGCAGAACCATGCAAAACTTTGCCGGTATGACAGCGAAACCGGTGAACTGGTGTCCACCCTCATGGAGGAAACACATGCCAAGTACGTCGAACCCCAACATCCCATCCTGTTCCTACCTTGGGATCACACGCTGTTCATCTACCAGAGCCAGCGGGACGGCTATAATCACCTGTATCTTTACAATACGGACGGCAAACTCATCAGGCAACTGACAAGGGGAGAGTGGCTGGTGCAAAAGATTTTGGGGTTCAACGCCAAGAAGAGGGAAGTAATCATCGCCTCTACGGAAGTGTCCCCTCTGCAAAGCAACTTATATAAGGTAAATGTGAATACAGGCAAATGCACCCCGTTGGATAATGGCAAGGGGATTCATGAAGGGATACTCTCTGCTTCGGGCAGTTACATCATCGACCGGTATTCTACTCCCGACGTTCCTCGCCAAATAGATATAATCACTACACAAAACGGGAAAAACGTAAGCCTGCTGACTGCAAAGAACCCGTATGAAGGTTTCATTATGCCTATGATAGAAACAGGCACAATCAAAGCTGCCGACGGCAAGACCGATCTCCACTACCGCCTTGTCAAGCCTGCCGATTTCAATCCCGGCAAGAAGTATCCTACGATTATCTATGTGTATGGCGGCCCTCATGCCCAATTGGTCACCAACGGCTGGATGACCGGTATACGCGGCTGGGACATCTACATGGCGAATAAAGGCTACATCATGTTCACGCTTGACAACCGCGGCAGTGAAAACCGCGGGCTGGAATTTGAGAACGTCACCTTCCGTCGTCTCGGCATAGAAGAGGGAAAAGACCAGATAAAAGGCGTTGAATTCCTGAAGAGCCTGCCTTATGTGGACGGTGAACGTATTGGTGTTCATGGCTGGAGTTTTGGCGGACACATGACCACCTCCCTGATGCTCCGTTATCCGGAGATATTCAAAGTAGGTGTTGCCGGCGGACCTGTCATCGACTGGAGCTATTATGAAATCATGTACGGCGAACGCTACATGGACACCCCTCAAAGTAATCCCCAAGGCTACAAGGAAACGAACCTGAAGAACCTTGCAGGCAATCTGAAGGGACATTTGCTCATCATCCACGATGACCACGACAGTACCTGCGTGCCCCAGCACACGCTTTCTTTCATGAAGGCATGTATCGACGCGCGCACTTATCCCGATCTATTCATCTACCCCGGACATCCGCATAATGTCAAGGGACGTGACCGTATACATCTGCATGAAAAAATAACCCGGTATTTCGAGGATTATTTATAGAGCAGCAGTATTTTTTCAACCGTAAATAACTAAAACATACCTATATGAAAGTATTATTACTCGGCTCAGGTGGCCGCGAACACGCTTTGGCTTGGAAGATTGCACAAAGCCCCAAAATAGAAAAACTGTACATCGCTCCCGGCAATGCAGGCACAAACGCAGTAGGCGAGAACGTAGAGATAAAGGCTACGGACTTCCCCGCCCTCAAGGCTTTTGCCCTTGAGCAGAAAATTGACATGATTGTGGTGGGTCCTGAAGACCCGCTGGTACAAGGCATTTTCGATTACTTCAAAGGAGATGCCTCCACGCAGCACATCGCCATTATCGGCCCCTCCGCAAAAGGTGCACAGTTGGAAGGCAGCAAGGAGTTTGCCAAAGAGTTCATGCTGCGCCACAACATTCCTACCGCCCGCTACAAAAGCGTAACCGCCGATACACTGGAAGAAGGCCTTGCCTTTCTTGATACTCTTACCGCCCCTTACGTATTGAAAGCCGACGGTTTGTGCGCCGGTAAAGGCGTACTGATTCTTCCCACTTTGGAAGAGGCCCGGAAAGAGCTGAAAGAGATGCTCAGCGGTATGTTCGGCGATGCCAGCGCAACGGTGGTTATCGAGGAGTTTCTCAGCGGCATAGAGTGCTCGGTATTCGTCCTGAGCGACGGTGAGCATTACAAGGTATTGCCCGTAGCCAAAGACTATAAACGTATCGGGGAAGGTGACAAAGGACTGAATACCGGTGGTATGGGTAGTGTAACTCCCGTTCCTTTCGCCAACGATGAATTTATGGAGAAGGTGCGCAAACGCATTATAGAACCTACCATCAACGGCTTGCGCGAAGAAGGTATCCTGTACAAAGGTTTCATCTTCCTGGGCCTTATCAACGTACAGAACGAACCGATAGTAATCGAATATAACGTTCGCATGGGCGATCCGGAAACAGAAAGCGTCATGCTACGTATTAAAAGCGATATTGTGGAGCTTTTTGAAGGCGTACATAAGGTAGACCTCGACACCAAGACAATGGAGCTTGACCCGCGCACAGCAGCCTGCGTAATGCTGGTCAGCGGCGGTTATCCTGAAGCATATCAAAAAGGGTATCCGATGAGCGGTTTTGACTCTGCCGAAGCCACAGACAGCATCCTGTTCCATGCCGGCACTGCCGTAAAAGACGGACACATCGTCACCAACGGCGGACGCGTCATAGCCGTCTGTTCGTATGGAGCGACCAAAGAAGAGGCTTTGGAAAAGAGTTATAAAGTGGCCGACATGCTAAGCTTCGAAGGCAAATACTTCCGTCGCGACATCGGATTCGACCTCTAACAAGCAATGAGAACCCAAAGATTCCAAAACCGGGTTACGGCGGGACGCTTCACGCTTCCCGTCGCCATTCTCCTGTCGGTAGCCTGCTGGATACTGAGCGCTATTTTATTGCCCGATTTGGATGTGCAGAAAGACAATTATCCTTTGTGGAACACGTTCTGCAACTCATGTATTCCAGCCTGGGGTAACCGTCTTTCCAGTTTTATCCTATACTCCGTCATAGGCTATTTTCTGATCGGCCTGAACAATGCATTCGCCATCATCCGCATGCGTGCATCGGTGCAGACCGGCATTTATTTTCTATTGATTTCCGTTTGTCCGAGCCTGCACGTACTATATGCAGGAGATTTAGCGGCGATCGCTTTCCTGATAGCCCTGTTTTTCCTGTTCAAGAGCTATCAGCATCCCAAGCCTGCCGGTTATCTTTTCCACACATTCACATTCATCGGAACCGGCAGTCTGCTTTTTCCGCAACTCACGTACTTCGCACCCATATTCTGGATAGGCGCATATAACTTCCAGTCCCTCCACACCAAGAGTTTCTTCGCCTCACTCGTCGGTTGGAGCCTGCCCTATTGGTTCCTGCTGGGCTATGCCTACACCTCCGGACAAATGGACCTATTCTACCGACCGTTTCTGGAACTGGTGAATTTCCACCCTGTCCGGTTTAATTTTCAGCCATGGGAACTGGCCACAAGCGGATATTTACTCCTTTTATATATAGTGAGTTCAAGCCACTGCCTGATTGCCGGATATGAGGACAAGATACGCACGCGCAGTTACTTGCATTTCCTGATATTCCTGAACTTCTGCATTTTTGCCTACATAGGTTTGCAGCCTGCCTTATATCCCCATTTGTTATCTTTGCTGCTCATCGGTGTCAGCATCCTGATAGGGCATTTGTTCGTACTGACCAATAGCCGGAGTTCCAACATATTCTTCATCATTATGCTGGTCGGATTATTCACTTTATTCGGATTCAACCTATGGACGCTTTTGTAGACACACTGATACAGTTGCTGATTGACTGGGGTTATGCAGGGCTTTTCATTTCCGCCTTACTGGCCGGAAGCATTGTCCCGTTCAGTTCGGAGTTGGTGATGATAGCACTCGTCAAAGTAGGGCTAAGCCCCGCCATTTGCGTTCTTGCCGCAACATTGGGGAATACGGCTGGCGGCATGACCTGCTACTACATGGGACGTCTCGGCAAAACAGACTGGATTGAAAAATACTTCAAGGTAAAGAAGAAGAAAATCGACAAGATGCAGCGTTTTCTGCAAGGGAAAGGAGCGCTTATGGCTTTCTTTGCTTTCCTGCCTTTCGTAGGAGAGGCCATTGCCATAGCATTGGGATTTATGCGCAGTAACGTCACTCTGACTGTCTTCTCCATGTTTGTGGGGAAACTGATACGGTATATCGTCATGCTACTGGCATTGCAAGGGGCGTTGTCGGTGATTAACGGTTAGCAATTTGTAGCACCCAATGATTTGTATGTGTGTATGAAACGGATTATAGAACGAACAGAAGACGGGAGCGCGACATTATTCGTACCGGAACTGAATGAGCATTACCATTCGATAAAAGGAGCCCGCACCGAATCTCAACATATCTTCATTGATATGGGGTTTAAAGCATCCACCGCTTTCCAACCGCGTATTCTCGAAATAGGATTCGGTACGGGCCTGAACGCTTTGCTCACTCTGGAAACTGCCGGAGAGGAGAAAAGGGTGGTTCACTACACCGGCATCGAGCTCTATCCCTTGTCGTGGGAAGAAGTCGATGTTTTAAATTATAGCGACAATCCCCTATTTAAGAAACTGCACACTTCACTCTGGAACAAGGACGTGAACATTACGTCTTATTTTACGTTACACAAGGTACAAGGAGACGTTAGCCAAGTATTTTGTGACAGACCTTCAACTACTGACGGCAAATCATCCGCCAAATCTCCGGCACTCTTCACAGACCACTTGTTCGACCTCGTTTATTTCGATGCCTTTGCTCCCGAAAAGCAACCGGAAATGTGGAGCGAAGAGCTTTTCCGGAATATATATGCCGGTATGAATACAGATGGAATACTGACTACATACTGTGCAAAAGGCGTTATCCGCCGCCTTCTACAAGCAGTCGGATTTACTGTAGAACGGCTCCCCGGTCCGCCCGGCGGCAAGCGCGAGATACTCCGGGCATCAAAAAAAGTAGAAGGGAAGACCTCAGGCTAAGGAAGAAGAACTGTACAACGGTTGCCCTGACCCTGAATTACTTATATTAAAACCATAAATAAAATAGATGAAAAAGATATATTTTTTACTGCTTGCAACTATACTGGCAGCTTCCTGCAAACCAAGAAGCAACCAAAGTCAAAACAGCAACGACAAACCCGTCATTACTGTTACCCTTGAACCATTGCGGTATTTTACCGAAGCCATTGCCGGCGATCATTTCACAGTAGTCAGCATGGTTCCCAAAGGTACAAGCCCGGAGACCTACGACCCTACGCCCCAGCAACTTGTAGACCTTGCCCACAGTAAGGCCTATTTCCGTATCGGCTACATCGGATTCGAACAAAGCTGGACAGACAAGCTGACAGACAATGCCCCCCACTTACAATTCTTTGACATGTCGCAAGGAATTGATTTGATTTATGACGATACGCACATCCATCATCACACAACGGATGAAGAGGAACATCCGCATGCCACCGGGGTAGAACCCCATATATGGAATTCCACCATCAACGCGCAAATCATTGCAGGCAATATCCTAAGTGCGCTGTGCAGCATTGACAAAAACAATGAGGATTCCTATATGGAACGCTATAACGCCCTTTGCCGGCAAATAGAGCATACCGACAGTCTCATCCGGCAAACGCTTGCAACACCTGGCGCAGACCATGCCTTTATGATTTACCACCCGGCGCTTTCCTATTTCGCCCGCGACTACGGATTGCATCAAATACCTATCGAAGCCGGCGGCAAAGAACCCTCACCCGCACATCTGAAAGCACTGATTGACACCTGCAAAGACGAAAAAGTGCACGTCATCTTCGTGCAACCGGAATTTGACCGGCGCAATGCCGAACTCATCGCCAAACAAACCGGAACCCGCGTGGTTGATATCAATCCCCTATCCTACGACTGGGAGGCAGAGATGATGCATACAGCAAAGTCCCTGGCAGAGAAATAACCCCATTGATATGCCCATGAAACCAATTATTGAAATAAAGAACCTCAATGCCGAATACGACAGTCGTACAGTGCTTCGCGACATAAGCCTCACCGTTTACGATCGGGATTTTCTAGGTATTATCGGTCCGAACGGAGGAGGCAAGACTACCCTTATAAAGTGTATTCTGGGCCTGCTCAAACCCTCTTCCGGCGAAATTATCTTCACATCTTCCCGCATGACGGGCAATTCGCAGCTCACCATGGGCTATCTGCCCCAGTACAACAGCATAGACCGCAAATTTCCCATCACCGTCGAAGAAGTGATCCTGTCGGGACTCAGCAGCAAGAAGCCACTCACTTCACGTTTCACGAAAGAACATAGGGAGAAAGCCAGTCAAGTCATTGTTCGCATGGGGCTGGAAGGACTGGAAGAACGCGCCATCGGCGCATTGAGCGGTGGTCAGCTCCAACGTGCCCTACTGGGCCGCGCCATCATCTCCGATCCCGAGGTAGTTATCCTCGACGAACCCAGCACCTACATTGACAAGCGTTTCGAAGCCCGCCTGTATCAGTTGCTGGCAGAAATCAACAAGGATTGCGCCATCATACTCGTGAGTCACGACATAGGCACAGTGCTGCAACAGGTGAAATCTATCGCCTGCGTCAATGAAACACTGGACTACCACCCCGATACGGGCATCACCGAAGAATGGTTGGAACGCAACTTCAACTGCCCCATAGAACTGCTGGGACATGGCACATTGCCACACCGGATATTGGGAGAGCATCATCACCATTAGGAGAAATGACGAAACTTTTGTTTTTGCATAAATTCCCCCTATATCTTTTAACCAATCCTAATAATACGCCTTATTGTCACTTATTTAGAACTGAAATCATTATCTTTGCGCCCATATATGCCGAAATTAAAATAAAATTATAACGAATTTCATCCGAATGAAACAGTACAAAACCGTAAACAACCTGATCGGTTGGATTACATTCATCATTGCAGCAACGGTTTATTGCATGACCATTGAGCCGACTGCAAGTTTTTGGGACTGCCCGGAGTTCATCACCACCGGTTATAAGTTGGAAGTAGGACACCCGCCCGGCGCACCGTTCTTCATGTTAGTGGCCAATCTGTTCTCACAATTTGCTTCCGATGCCACTACCGTAGCCAAAATGGTGAACTATATGAGTGCGCTGATGAGCGCCGCCTGCATCCTGTTCCTTTTTTGGAGCATCACGCACCTTGTACGCAAACTGGTGGTGAACGATGAGAACAATATCACCAAAGGACAACTGATTACTATCATGGGCAGCGGCCTCGTGGGTGCGCTGGCATATACATTCAGCGATACATTCTGGTTCAGTGCGGTGGAAGGAGAGGTATATGCTTTCTCTTCACTGTTTACAGCCGTTGTATTCTGGCTGATACTGAAATGGGAAGACGTAGCGGACGAACCACACTCCGACCGTTGGCTGATCCTGATCGCCTATCTCACCGGATTGAGTATCGGCGTTCACTTGCTGAACTTGCTCTGTCTCCCGGCTATCGTATTGGTCTACTACTACAAAAAAGTGCCCAATGCCAACGCAAAAGGCTCTCTATTAGCCCTTCTCGCATCAATGGTGCTGGTGGCAGCCGTATTGTACGGCATCGTTCCGGGCATTGTAAAAGTAGGCGGCTGGTTCGAGCTGCTCTTCGTCAACACACTCGGACTGTCCTTCAACAGTGGTGTCATCGTATATATCATCCTGCTGGCAGCCTGCCTCATTTGGGGCGTATACGAAAGCTATACCGAAAAGAGCAAGTCGCGCATGGCACTCTCGTTCATCCTGACCATAGCCATGCTGGGTATTCCTTTCTACGGACATGGCGGCAGCTCTGTCGTTATCGGCATCATCGTCACCGCATTGCTGTGGCTCTATCTCAAGCCGGGTACGCAGGAGAAGATCAAAGAGAAATATCGCGTATCGGCACGCACACTGAACACATCACTATTATGCACCATGATGATTGTCATCGGATATTCATCATACGCACTTATCGTGATCCGCTCCACCGCCAACACACCAATGGACCAGAACTCTCCGGAGGACATCTTCACGCTGGGCGAATACCTGGGACGCGAGCAATATGGTACACGCCCGCTGTTCTACGGTCCGGCATACTCCTCACAAGTAGCCCTGGATGTGAAAGACGGTTATTGCGAACCGCGCATCTCCTACAACGGAACCAAATACATCCGTAAGGAAAAGGCTTCCGCCGATGAGAAAGACAGTTATATTGAAATTCCCGGACGTATCGAATACGAATACGCACAAAATATGCTCTTCCCGCGTATGTACAGCAGTACGCATGCCAACCAATACCAAGCCTGGCAGGACATCAAGGGATATGACGTCCCCTACGACAAATGTGGTGAAATGATTATGGTAACCATGCCTACGCAATGGGAAAACATCAAATTCTTCTTCTCCTACCAGCTCAACTGGATGTACTGGCGCTACTTCATGTGGAATTTCGCCGGACGCCAGAACGACTTGCAAGGCAGCGGAGAAATAGAGCATGGCAACTGGATTACCGGCATCAAGTTCATCGATAATATACTCGTGGGCAACCAAGACTTGCTGCCGAAAGAACTGAAAGAGAACAAAGGACACAACGTATTCTACTGCCTACCGTTGCTGCTCGGCATCATCGGCCTGTTGTGGCAGGCCTACCGCGATCAGAAAGGTATCCAGCAGTTCTGGGTGGTGTTCTTCCTCTTCTTCATGACCGGTATAGCTATCGTGCTCTACTTGAACCAGACGCCGAGTCAGCCGCGTGAGCGTGACTATGCGTATGCCGGTTCGTTCTACGCTTTTGCCATCTGGATTGGTATGGGTGTGGCAGGCATTATCCGCCTGTTGCAGCACTACGTCAAGATGAAAGAGCTCCCCGCTGCAGCCATCGTTTCAGCAGCCTGCCTGCTTGTCCCCATACAAATGGCAAGCCAAACATGGGACGATCACGACCGCAGTGGTCGCTATGTGGCACGCGACTTCGGCCAGAACTACCTGATGTCATTACAGGAAACAGGCAATCCGATTATCTATACCAACGGTGACAACGACACGTTCCCCTTGTGGTATAATCAGGAGACGGAAGGTTTCCGTACCGATGCCCGTACCTGTAACCTTAGTTACTTGCAGACTGACTGGTACATCGACCAAATGAAGCGTCCAGCCTACGACTCTCCTTCCCTTCCCATCACATGGGACCGCATGGAATATGTAGAAGGTACCAACGAATATGTTCCGGTACGCCCTGAATACAAAAAGAGCATCGACGCCCTCTATGCCGAAGCCGAAAAACAAGCTTTGAACGGCAACACCGAAGCGTTAATAAACGTAAAAAAAGAATTCGGTGAAAATCCTTACGAACTCAAAAACATACTGAAATACTGGGTACGCAGCAAAAACCAAGACTTGAAGGTAATTCCTACCGACAGCATTGTCATGAAGGTGGATAAAGAAGCCGTACGCCGCAGCGGCATGATGATACCGGGCGACTCTATCCCCGACTACATGCACATCTCGTTGAAAGGCAAACGCGCCCTTTACAAGAGCGAGCTGATGATGCTTGAAATGTTGTCGGAAGCCAATTGGGAACGTCCTATCTACATTGCAGTCAGCGTGGGACCGGAAAACCAATTGAATATGGGGAACCACTTCATCCAGGAAGGCCTTACCTATCGTTTCACTCCATTCGACACAGACAAACTGGGTGTAAAGATTGATAGTGAAAAGATGTACGACAACCTGATGAATAAGTTCAAGTTCGGTGGTATCGACAAGCCGGGTATCTACATTGATGAAAATGCGATGCGTATGTGTCACTCGCACCGCCGTATTTTCTCACAGCTTGTACAGCAGTTGGTACGTGAGGGCAAGAAAGACAAGGCAAAAGCTGCACTGGACTATGCCGAAAAGATGATCCCTGCCTACAACGTACCGTACGACTGGCAAAACGGCGCCGTACAAATGGCCGAATCGTACTACCAGTTAGGAGATTCTGCAAAAGCGGATGAGATGATGAAAACCCTTGCCGACAAAGCAGTGGAATACCTCACCTGGTATCTAAGCATGGACGACAGCCGCTTCGCGATTTCTACCCGCGAATTTGAATACCATTGGGCAGTGCTTGATGCCGAAGTAAAGATTATGAAGAAATATAATTCCAAACTGGCGGAGATATACGCCCCGAAGGTAAAAGAGTTGTACAACTTATATGTAGAAAGACTTAAACAGTGATAACCGTTAATCATCAATAATCGTGTTTATAGAACAACCTCCTGAGTTTGTTCGTAAGTTATACCCCAGCGCAGTCTGGCGGATGGATCCGAATGAGAGAGCCGTTTATCTGACTTTTGATGACGGACCTATCCCCGGAGTAACTCCTTGGGTTCTCGACTTGCTTGACAAATATAACATAAAAGCCACCTTTTTTATGGTGGGCGACAACATTCGTAAGCATCCTGATGAGTTTCAGATGGTTGTAGAAAGGGGGCACCGCATCGGTAACCATACTTACAACCATCTTAGGGGATTTGAATACAACTTCAAAGACTATATGGCAAACGCGGAGAAAGCAAACGAAGTAATGCAAACAGACCTGTTCCGCCCTCCGCATGGGCACATGGGATGGACGCAGTATATGATGCTGAAACGCCGCTATAAAATAATAATGTGGGATTTAGTGACTCGCGATTATAGTAAGAAGCTGCGTGGGCCGCAAGTGCTTGCCAATGTTATGAGATATGCACGTAATGGCTCTATCATCACATTTCACGATTCCCTAAAGTCTTGGAACAATGGCAACCTGCAATATGCATTGCCACGTAGCGTGAACTTTCAACTCTCAACATTTCAAGGCTATGAGATTTTCAACTCATCCACGCCTTTTTTAGTTTACTTTTACCGTCAACGGATTGCGTACTTTCTGAGCAAAGTCTGCCATATACTGATTCCAGGCAGCGGCAGTCTTGATATCTGCCCTGTCCCATGCAAATCCCCAATAATACACATATTCTGAACCCGGTTCATAATCGCTGACAGCAAGTACATGACCGTCGGCGTTATTACGCTCTTTCTTCTCCTTTTCAGAGAAAAGTACGGTTTTGGCATCTTTGACAACCGTAGGAACAGCAGCTCCTATAAAGATTTTACCATTGTCGGGGCCTGTCGTAGGGTCTACATAAGTAATGTAACCGTTAGCGGCATCGGCAACAACAGCTCCGTCCGGTTCATGCAGCACAATGCCTGTAACAATAGGCAATGTTTCTTTCAGGTTAGAGTATGATACGGCTGTTTTGTTCAGGTGCGAACCTGCATCCAGTGTAATCAGACGCGTCTCTACAACAGTTGAGTCACCTTTTACGGTCAAAGGATTGAACTCCAGCCTTACCGTAAAGCGCAATGGGCCATTATCCAGGATTTCCTGGCTCTTATAGCACCAGGGATAGATGATGCTGTCATCCACCATTAACGCAGCTACACCGGCTCCCAATGTAGGACCCACCGCATAGCAATCCATTCCATGTCCATGGTCGATATGATAAGACAATTCTTTCAACAACCCGGCAGCCTTCTCCGGCTCCGTTTTCTTCAATTCTTTCAGTTTCGCGCGAGTTTCCTTATCGGTCTCCTTTGCATACATGCCCTCCAGTATCGGTTCGGAAGTATCGCGCTTGGTAAACAGGTCATAACCAAATCCACGCTCCCCTTTTGCCTGCAAAGCAGGGCCATACGCGCGGAAAGCCACCAAGTCGTTTTCCCAGGCCATATCATCCATACGTTCGGGATAGCATTTGCCGCAAGCCTTTACATCGAAAGATTCCGGGATACCGGCTTGTATGGTGTAAGTGGCAGAACTATTGGCAGCTACCGTAGCGGGAAATATAACCTTACCGTCATAGGTGATCTGATAAGGGAGCTGTTGCCCATCGACATTCAGAACCACAATCTGTGCCGTATCTGCCAACCCCAACCGGTTTGTAACAGTTTCCATAGATACCTCTATCACCTCATTAGAGCGCTCCAAAGCCAACGGGTTGGTTACCGTAACGGTTACCGTCTTACTTTCGTTACAAGCGAAGCAAAACAAAGCCGTCATACATAATAAAAGAAGTTTCTTCATTGATTAATGTGCTAATGTGACAATATATAAATGACTAATACGTAATGTGCCAATACCCAAATCACTACGCCATACATAGCGCAGCCAATTGGCATATTGGCACATTATCAAATTAGCAAATTAAGATTTACTTAGGTTGTTTTCCGATGTAAGCCAAAATACCACCATCAACGTACAGCACATGTCCGTTAACCGCGTTAGAAGCCTCAGATGCCAAGAATACAGCAGGACCTGTAAGTTCTTCCGGATCCAACCAACGACCGGCCGGAGTCTTAGCGCAAATGAATGAGTCGAACGGATGGCGGCTGCCGTCAGCTTGTTTTTCACGCAACGGAGCAGTCTGCGGAGTAGCGATGTAACCCGGACCGATACCATTACATTGAATGTTGTATTCACCGTATTCAGAGCAGATGTTACGAGTCAACATCTTCAAGCCGCCCTTAGCTGCAGCGTATGCAGATACGGTCTCACGACCCAGCTCGGACATCATAGAACAGATGTTGATAATCTTACCATGCCCCTTCTTCATCATTGCAGGCAGAACAGCCTTAGATACAATGAACGGAGCGTTCAGGTCGATGTCTATAACGCGACGGAAATCGGCAGCTTCCATTTCGTGCATAGGAACACGACGGATAATACCTGCATTGTTCACCAAAATATCGATAGTGCCTACTTCTTTCTCAATGGTTGCTACCATAGCCTGAACAGCCGGTTCATCAGTCACGTCGCATACATAGCCATGTGCCTTGATACCCTTTTCAGCATAAGCAGCCATACCTTTATCCACCAATTCCTGATTGATATCGTTAAAACAGATTTTAGCACCTTGCTCTGCAAAAGCTGAAGCAATAGCAAAACCGATACCATAAGAAGCACCTGTAACGAGGGCTACTTTACCTTCCAAAGAAAAATTCAAATACTGATTCATGATGTTTATTTATTTTAGGTTGAAAAATAGTGTTATTTTAAGTCTGTAATCAAAGAAAAGTCCTGATCCCCGTAGTCCAGATTCTCACCACCCATACCCCATATAAAGGTATAATTGTGCGTAGCGGCAGCAGAATGGATAGACCATTCGGGAGAGAGGACGGCCTGGTCGCCTTTCATCCACACATGGCGGGTTTCGTCTACTTCGCCCATAAAATGGCAGATAGCATGGTCTTCCGGTATTTCAAAATAGAAGTAGGCTTCCATACGGCGGCTGTGAACATGTGCCGGCATTGTATTCCACACACTGCCCGGAGCAAGCTCCGTCATACCCATTTGTAACTGGCAAGTCGGCAATACCTGATTAACCAGCATCTTATTAATATTACGATGATTGGAACCTTCCAAAGAACCCATTTCGGCCACAACCGCGTCTTTCTTCGTTACTTTCCTATCAGGATAATTGCGATGAGCCGTTACCGAATTAAAATAGAATTTAGCCGGATGGGCTGCATCCTTGCTCTCAAAAGTAACTTCACGATCGCCCGAACCCAGATAAAGGGCCTCCTTATAATCCATTTCAAAAACAGCATCACCGGCTTTCACACCCCCCGGTCCGCCTACATTGAAAATGCCAATTTCACGACGAGTCAGGAAATAAGGCGCCTTCAAAGGATCAATAGCTTCCAGTTGCAATACTTCACCTACCGGCATAGCACCACCCACTACCATACGGTCGTACATGGAATACACCATGTTTACTTCATTGGGAGAAAATACTTTCTCTATAAGAAAATCACGGCGGATTCTTTTTGTATCATAACTTTTCGCATCCTCCGGATGAGCAGCGTAGCGAATTTCATAGTTTGTTTTCATGATTTTATTACGTTTTTAAGTTATCAAGTAAATAGCCGAACGGCACGTCGTTTACGTACACGATTGCAAATGTAGGAAAAGAAAACGGCAAAACATCGCGTTTTTGTCCTAATTATCTATCAAAATTGTACAAAGTAAAGGGAAAAATGGCATAATTCGTTGGACTACCAAGATTCGAACTTGGACAAACAGAACCAAAACCTGTTGTGCTACCATTACACCATAGTCCAAACTTATGTGCTTTCTGTTAAAAAGCGGTGCAAAGATAGAAGTATGTCCCGAAATATGCAAATATTTCGGGACATTTTTTCATCAGCTTCTATTATTTCGCGATAATCAGGTAATAATTCTTCTTACCACGCTGTACCAGCAGATACTTATCGTCCAGCAAATCAGCAGTTGTAACAACCTGATCGAAAGCGACCAGCTTCTCCTTGTTTAAAGAAATGCCACCGCCTTGTACCAGCTTACGCATTTCACCTTTGGATGCAAACACAGCTGCATTGTCCACAAACAAGTCAACGGCCTTCACACCGGCTGTCAATGCATCACGAGACACCTCAAACTGGGGAACTCCCTCAAACACTGCCAGCAGCGTATCTTCATCCAGCTTCTTCAATGCTTCAGAGGTAGCGTTGCCAAAAAGAATATTAGAAGCATCAACAGCCGCATTATAATCCTCTTCAGAGTGTACCATAATTGTAACCTCCTTAGCCAGGCGCTTTTGCAGGACGCGCAGGTGGGGAGCTTTACCGCCGTCCGCTTTTGTAATCAGAGGGCTTGTCAGGGCAAACACTTCACCGCCATTGGTACGACGAATCAGCTCGGCTCCCGTAGTGATGTTACCCCACTGATCCGAGCCACCCATTTGCAGCTTGCAGCCTTTAGTCTCATACAGATGCAAAAAGTCATAACCTTGCAGCAGCTGGTACGTAAATTCAGTGAAAGAAAGACCATCGCGAGCCTCCCCGTTCAAACGCTTCTTCACAGAATCCTTGGCCATCATATAGTTTACAGTGATATGCTTACCTACCTCGCGAGCAAAATCAAGGAAGCTGAAACCCTTCATCCAATCGTAGTTGTTCACCAATTCTGCACGATTAGGGGCGTCCGAATCAAAATCCAGGAACTTGCTCAACTGCTTCTTCATACCTGCCATATTGCGCTGCAAAGTTTCTTCAGTGAGCAGATTGCGCTCTGCCGATTTGCCGGAAGGGTCACCAATCATACCCGTAGCACCGCCTATCAGCGCCAACGGCTTATGACCGCAACGCTGGAAGTGACGCAGTATCATCACACTGCAAAGGTGTCCGATATGCAGAGAGTCTGCTGTAGGATCAAAACCGATGTATGCAGTCACCTGTTCCTTTGCCAACAGTTCTTCCGTACCCGGCATCATATCGTGGAGCATGCCACGCCATTTTAGTTCTTCTACAAAATTCATCGAATGATTAACTATTAATTATTTGATTTATACTTTGTCTGCGGCAAAAGTACGACTCTTTATTCTAACAAACAACTCTTATCGTTTAAAAAAGACTTTGTCGATATTTTCCTGCATATCTTCCATAAACCTATCCAAGGGTATGCCGCGAACCTCGGACGCCCGCCTGTACAATTCCATAATTGGCACACCACTCTCGTCAGTCTCCAAAAGCAAACGTCCGGCAGGAACGGTCCGAAGGGATTCTTCCTGATACTTCTCCCCGAAAGAAAGATAAAATCCATGTCTCACATAGTCTTGCGCCAAAGCCGGCTTCCCGCGAAACCCATGAATAATCCAGGGATTGGCAGGCTGTAACCGCTGTTTCAACTTCAGCAACTCCTCCACTGCTTTCACCAAATGAATAACTAACGGTTTGCCAAGCTCCACAGACAGTTGTGCCTGATATTCAAAGACCTCTATCTGCACGGCTGTCGGAGCATCTGCCAGTTTATCCAAACCAGCCTCCCCTATAGCAAGAACCTGCGGATGCCCGATCAAAGAAGACAGCACATTCATCTCACACCGCACATTCGAAGTAATAGCAGCCGGCACATACCAAGGATGTATACCCACTGAATACCATTCCCCCTCTTTCGGAGCAAAAACATCCGGATAACAGTTTACGATAGCCGTCCCGGGGATTCGTGGCAAGCGATGCGTATGTATGTCGACAGGACGCTTCATGGAACGGGATCATATCCGGAACCACCCCAAGGATGACAACGCAGAACACGTCTTATCGCCAGATAAAGCCCTTTGAACGGTCCATGTTTCTTAATAGCCTCAACAGCATATTGGGAACAGGTGGGAGTAAATCTGCACGACGGGGAAGTCATAGGTGAGATACACTTCTGATAGAAATAAATGGGAAGCAACAGCAGGTATGAGAACAGCCGTTTCATGGTTCAAGAGTCGTGGAAGGCATGTCCGTATTCGGAGCTGCCATTTTTTCGGTTATGCGCACCAAAGCAATCCTCATCCTATCCTCTATTATGGAAGATTCCACCAGCTGGTCGGAGAGGTAAATAAAGGCAATAGCAAGCCGACACTTCCTTTCTACCAGAATATTCAGCAACTCGTGCTTATTTACGCGATAAGCCTCACGTATCTGACGTTTGACACGATTACGCTTTACTGCCCGCTTGAAACGGCGTTTTGAAACACTGATAAGAATGGAAGCATCCGCCTCCAGCTCTTCCACCGGCAAATATACCACACGCAACGGAAAGACCGAAAACGAACGCGAACCGCCCGCAAACATCTTCTCTATTATCTTTTTCTTATCCAGCCTTTCGACCTTATGTAAGGTATTTGCCATGAGTAAATTACAAATTATGAATTCAATAAATCACGAATTATGGGTTACGATTATAAAAAACGAGCTACAAGGTCTGCGACATTTAAGCACCGCACCCGTAGCCCGCTATTTCTATTGTTACGACTACAAGCCACAAGCCGGCAGGCTCATAACTTATAATTCATAACTCATAATTCTTTTCACTTTCCTTTATTGTTCTCCTTAATGAACATATCGAGCGCTGCCGTCATTGAGGGCGCCTGCACACTGGGAGCTTCCAAATCCAAACGGAGCCCGGCATCGCGGACAACTTGCGCTGTTGTAGAACCGAATGTTCCGATCTTAATTTCTTTCTGTTCAAAATCGGGAAAATTCTTCTTTAAAGAAGACACGCCTGCAGGACTGAAAAATACCAGCATATCATAGTCGAACTTCTCATCCGGAGTAAAGTCATTACTTACCGTACGATACATAACTACTTCCGTATGCTGAATTTTACTCTTATCCAACAAGTTCTTAATCTCTTCCGTATGCACATCCGACATCGGCACCAAATACTTTTCAGTCTTATGCTTTACAATCGAAGGCAACAGATCATCAAACTTTCCGGTATTTCCAAAGAAAATTTTACGCTTACGATACTGTACATACTTCTGAATATACAAGGCTATTGCCTCTGTCACGCAGAAATACTTCATGGTTTCAGGAATTGTCACACGCAATTCTGTGCAAAGATGAAAAAAGTGATCGATTGCATGACGCGAAGTGAAAATAACGGCAGTATGATCTAATATAGACACCTTCTGCTGTCTGAACTCTTTCGCTGAAAGGCTCTCTACTTTGATAAACGGGCGAAAATCTATTTTCACACCGTACTTCTCGGCAATGTCGTAGTAAGGAGATTTCTCTGATGCCGGTTTCGGCTGCGACACAAGTACTTTCTTAATTTTCAACGTCCTA